>OMKS01004107.1_pt1 | contig 11151 bp, 10 predicted proteins | sample 1674721 | NCBI WGS metagenome assembly OMKS01 (sample SAMN06264996, study PRJEB25208) | sediment metagenome | isolation source: hot spring sediment | place: USA: California | collected 2014-09-02 | reverse complement strand
CCGAGATCTACACTATCCTCTTCGTCGGCAGCGTCAGATGTGTATAAGAGACAGAACCACGTTCTCCTGGAAAAAGACCTGCCCTCCGACCTTCCCCCGGTACGCTGCGACCCCGAGCTCATGAAAATCGTTTTTGTGAACCTCCTGAGCAACGCCGTCAAATACGGCATGGTTCGGGGCCGCGTCAAAATCTCGGCCTCCGCCGCCGGTGGTATCATGACCCTGAAGGTATGGAACCAGGGCCCGGGCTTTCCCGGGAGCGAAAAGAAAAACCTGTTTAAAAAATTCTCCCGCCTCCAGACCGCCGAACTGAAAGGCCGCAAGGGGTCGGGCATAGGCCTGTACATGAGCTGGAAAACCGTTATGGCCCACGGCGGCGCAATACGGGCGGCGTCCGAAGAAGGCCAGTGGGCCGAGTTCACCGTAGAACTGCCGACGGGCGGGCCTGAGAGTTGAAATACCACTATTGGATGTTTGCCAATGAACACCCCCATCATCATCCGCTTCGACAGGCTGTCCGTTGAGGGATATCTTTCCCCTACGGCCTGCGGCGGCGCTCTGGTGAAGGCCCTTCCCTTCGGGTCAACGGCCCAGACCTGGGGCGATGAGATCTACTTCGAAGTCCCCCTGGCGCACGGCCTTGACGATACGGCCGTGGAAACCGTCTCCATGGGCGACCTGGGCTACTGGCCCACGGGCCGGGCCCTGTGCGTTTTTTTCGGGCCCACCCCGGTATCCGGCCCCGGCGAGATCAGGCCGGCGTCGGCGGTGAATATCGTAGGGAAGGTCGCCGGCGTGCTGGAAGAACTTAAGAAAATTAAAGCCGGAACCCCGGTGCGGGTGGAACCGGCATGAACTTCGACGGAATCATCGGCCACGAGAAACAGAAGCTTTTTCTGAACTCACTGTCCCGCTCGGGGCGTATTCCCCAGTCCCTGCTCTTCACGGGCATTCCCGGTGTCGGCAAGAAACTCATGGCGAAAAGGTTTATCGCCGGCCTGTTCTGCCCAGAGCCCGACCCTCCCTGCCTGCGGTGCCCCTCGTGCCTGCGGGTACAGCAGGGCACGCATCCCGATTACCTTGAGCTCTCTCCCGGCGACAAAGGAAACATCCCCATAGGAAACGAGGAAAAGCGCGAGCCGGGCTCGGTGCGCTGGCTTATCGACCGCCTCAACCGCAAAGCAGTCACCGGGCGGTACGGTGTCATCGTGGACGGCGCCGATGCCATCGCCGAGGAGGGCCAGAACGCGCTGCTGAAAACCATCGAGGAGCCCTCCCCCGGCAGCGTCATTATCCTAATCGCCTCAAACCGGTCGGCACTGCTGCCCACCATCATCTCCCGTTCGGTAGAGCTGAAATATTTCCCCCTCAAAGAAGGGGAAATATCCCTTATGATTGAAACCGCGGTGCCGGACCATGAGCGCCGTGACACCATCGCCCTTCTGTCCGGCGGCTCACCGTCCCTGGCGTACTTTCTTTCAGACCCGGAGGTCCTGGAAGACCTGCTTTCGGCGGCGGCCTCCTTCAAGACCGTCATTGAAAAAGGCGCCCTGCTTGCCGCCGACATCGACTCCCTGCTCGGCCGTTTCGGGCCGGAAAAACTGCTGAATGCCCTGATAAACCTCTACCGTGCCAATGTACTCGCCCCGCTGGGGGCCTTCCCCGCCGTTCCGCCCCCGCTTTCGGGACTTTTTTACGACGACGTCCCGACGGCCCGGGAACTGGTGAAAATATTTGTTGCGTTGAAAAAGGGCCAATCCCATAATTTGAACTTTAGAATCGCCCTTAAAGGCATGCTGTATTCCCTGTGTTCCGCGTCCGTAAACGAGGGCGTGCGTATGAGGGATTTCCCGTAAAAACAGGCAAGAGGATGCCCCAATGGAAACAACCGGCGTCAAGCTGAGAAACAGCTTTCAGATATATTACGTAAACACCAACAGGCTTTTTGTGAAACGCGATACGCTGTGCATCATCGAGACCGAGCACGGCATCGACATGGGAAGGGTCTTCAGGTGCCCTTCGCACATGAAAAGCAAACCCGCCGAGGCGAAGGGGAAACTGCTGCGCAAAGCGACCCGAGACGACCTCAAGCATATACCCGAAATCGAAGCGCTTGAGCGGAAGGCTTTCAGGGTATGCCGAGAGAAGGTCCACGAAAAGAAGCTGGACATGAAGCTCGTTTCGGTGAAGGCGCTTTTCGACCGCACGAAAATCATCTTTTATTTCGTCGCTGAAAACCGCATCGATTTCCGCGAACTGGTGCGCGACCTGGCGACGGTCTTCCGCACCCGCATCGAAATGCGCCAGATAGGCGTCCGCGACGAGGCCCGCATTGTCGGCGGTTACGGCCCCTGCGGACGGCAGCTCTGCTGCGTCCACCTCAAGGAAGAATTTGATCCCGTTTCGATTAAAATGGCGAAAGAGCAGAACCTCAACCTCAACTCCCTCAAGATTTCGGGCATGTGCGGACGGCTGCTCTGCTGCCTGGGATACGAGTACGAGGTTTACCGCGAGCTGAACGAAAACCTGCCCTCCCCGGGGACCCGCGTAACCGTGGGGCCCAAAACCTATGTCGTTGAATTCGCCGACCCGATAAAAGAATCGGTGCGCATGCGGTGCGAAGACCACATCGTCGTCGTCACCAAGAGCGACATACTCTGCCGGGGCAAAAGTTTCTCGGTAAGCGAAAAGGTTATGGAAAAACTGAAAAACACCGTCATCGACGAATACGCTGAAGAACCGGTATATTAAATGGAAAAAACATTTTACGTCACCACCCCTATCTACTATGTAAACGCCGAGCCCCATATCGGCCACGCCTACACCACGATCCTGGCCGATTTTCTTAAAAGGTTTTACACTCTCCTCGGCTATGACGCCTATTTCCTCACCGGCACCGACGAGCATGGCGATAAAATCGTCAAGGCCGCCACCGAAAACGGCGCGAGTCCCAAAGATTACACCGACCGAATCAGCGCCCTTTTTAAAAGCACCTGGACCGGCATGAACATTTCCTTTGACGATTTTATACGCACCACCGAGGAGCGGCATAAAGATGTGGTGCGCCGGGTCTTACAAAAGGTGTACGACAACGGTGACATCTACTTCGGCAGCTACGGCGGCCATTACTGCGTGGGATGCGAGCGTTTTTTCACCGAAAAGGAAATGGTGGACGGCAAATGCCCCGACCACGGGACAAAGCTTGAATACCGGGAAGAGAGCAATTACTTCTTTAAGATGGGCAAATACCAGGGATGGCTCATCGACCATATAAAAGCAAACCCCGACTTTATCAGGCCCGAGCGTTACCGCAACGAAGTGCTGTCAATACTGGAAAACGATGTCCTTGAGGACCTCTGTATTTCACGGCCGGTTACACGCCTTGAGTGGGGCATTCCCCTTCCGTTCGACGAAAAGTACGTGTGTTATGTCTGGTTCGACGCCCTTATTAATTACATAAGCGCCATCGGCTACCCCGACGGCGAGCGTTTCCAGAAATACTGGCCCGCGGCGCATCATCTGATCGCCAAAGACATTGTGAAACCCCATGGCGTTTTCTGGCCCACCATGCTCAGGGCCGCCGGCATCGAGCCCTACCTGCACCTCAACGTGCACGGTTACTGGAACATGGAAGAGGCCAAGATGTCCAAGAGCCTGGGCAACGTGGTGCGCCCGCTGGAACTGATCGAAAAATTCGGCGGCGACCAGATCAGGTATTTTTTTCTCAGGGAAATGACCTTCGGCCTGGACGCGAAGTTCAGCGAGGACGCGATCATCAACAGGATCAACTATGACCTGGCGAACGACCTGGGAAACCTCGTCAAGCGCAGCTTCAATATGGTGGACAAGTTTTTCGGCGGGAAAATTCCCCCCTTCCGTAAAGAAAGTCCCGCCGGGCGTGAAGAAATACAGGGCGCGCTGAAAAACGCGACCGAAGCCTATATTAACCACGTAAAGAACTACCAGTTCAACCTGGGAATCGAAAAACTCTGGGAATTCGTGAGGATGCTCAACAAGTACATAGACGGGAAAAAGCCCTGGCAGCTCGCCAAAGAGAAGCTCGACGACGAACTTTCCTCTACCATGAGGAACCTTCTCGAGTCCATAGCGGCGGTTGCCGTACTGCTGCTGCCCCTCTGCACGGAGAAGGCCCCCGTCATTCTTGAGGCCCTTGGGCTGTCGCCGGAGAAGATAGACCCTGCCGCCCTGGATTCTCTTTCGCTGTGCGCCGATAACCAGCCCATCCAGGACATCGGCGTTATCTACCCCCGGGTTGAAAAAGAGACAGGCACCGAGGCTAAAAAAGAAGAGGCTAAACCCGACGGAGCAGGTGACGGCGAGGGGCTTATCGACATCACCGAGTTCTCTCGGGTGGACATACGGGTGGCCCAGGTCATGGAGGCCTCGGCCGTTGAGGGCTCGGACAAGCTTCTGGAGCTGACGGTGGACAGCGGCCTGGACACCCGCGTTATTATCGCGGGTATCGCCCAGTTTTACACCCCGGAAGATATAAAGGGCAAAAAAATCCTTCTGGTGGCGAATCTTAAGCCGGCGGTCATCTTCAAAAGACAATCCCATGGCATGCTGCTCGCCGCCAAAAAAGGTAAAAAAGACAAACCGGTGCTGATCGAGATCGACCCGGCGGTCCCAGTTGGAGCGCGGCTGGGATAGTATCGTACAGGAATACGCCGGAGGGATTAGACGGGTTCCACCCCGATGAAAATTGGAATAATATCAGACACCCATAACGACGTGGAGATGGTGAAAAAGGCCATCGAGGAGTTCAAGTCCAGGAGCGTCGACCTCATCATCCACGCCGGCGATCTCACCTCCCCGAAAATACTGGAACTGTTTAAAGGCCTCCCGGCGCGCTTCGTGCTGGGAAACTGCGACCTGGACGCCGAGGCGATCAACGCCAGGGCGGAAGAACTGGGCCTGGGGTGCGTCGACACCCGCTGTGAATTGACTATCGGCGGTAAAAAGGTGCTGGTGTTTCACGGCAATGACATACCGTTTTTTCGTGAAGCGGTAGGATCGGGGAAATTCGACTATATCATCAAGGGGCATACCCATACGTTCGAAAATTACGTCTCGCACAAAACCCGGATCATCAATCCGGGCTCGGTTTACCGTGAAGACGAGCGCACCATCTCGGTTCTGGACACCGACACCGACCGGGTCGAAAAAATAAAAATCGATATCGAATGACCTACTTCAACAGTTCCATTATACGGTCGAAATCCTCAAGAGAATAATAACTTATCTCGATTTTACCCCGGGAGCCCGAATGCCGTATTTCCACCTTGGTGCCCAGCAGGGAAACGAGCATGTTTTCCATCTCCTTTATGTGGGCGTTTTTGGGGCCCTTCTTTTTCTTCCGGCCCTTTCCTTTGCCTCCCTCATCGTCCAGAGTCTCCTCCGCCAGGCTTTCCAGCGCCCGGACCGACAGGTCATTTTTTATAATTTCATTGAAGAGCTCCTCCTGGCGCTCGGCAGGCACCGACAGCAGCACCTTGGCGTGGCCCAGGCTGATCTTCCCGTCCGACAGGGCCTTCTGGGTTTTTTCCGGCAGGTTCAATATTCGAAGAAGGTTCGCGACGGTGACGCGGTCTTTCCCCACCCGCGCGGCCACGTCCTGCTGTTTCAGCTTGAACCGGTTGATCAACACACGGTATGATTTTGCCTCTTCCACAGGGTCGAGGTCGGCGCGCTGTATATTTTCGACCAGGGCCAGGGTGAGGTTCTCTTCTTCGGAAGCTTCGATAATAACCGCTTTAATCGACGCGAGCCCCGCGGCCTTGACGGCACGCAGCCGGCGTTCGCCGGCCACGACCAGATAACCCGACCCGGCTTTGCGCACCAGTATGGGCTGCAAGAGGCCCACCGCCTTAATCGAATCAGCCAGTCCCCTGATGGCCTCCTCGTCGAAACGCTCCCGGGGCTGGTCGGGGTTTGGCTTGATGAGGCCGACGTTCAGCTCAACGATACGCTCGCCCGACTTCGCGACCGCGCTTTCCATCTCCTCGACCGGTCTGGGCGCCGTCGAGATAATGGCGCCCAGCCCTTTGCCCAGTACCTTCTTAGCCATTGCGCAACACCTCATCGGCGAGGCGTTCATACCGTTCGCTTCCGGCGCTGCCCCGGTCATAGAGCCCAATGGGCTTTCCAAACGACGGGGCCTCCGAAAGCCGTACGTTCCTCGGTATAATGGTCGAGAACACTTTTTCCTTAAAAAACTCCCGCACGTCGGAAACCACCTGCTGGGAAAGATTGGTCCTGGAATCGTACATCGTCAGCACCACCCCTTCTATCTCCAGGCCGCGGTTGAGGTTTTCCTGCACCATTTTAATGATGCGCAGAAGCTGGCTCAGGCCCTCCAGTGCGTAGTACTCACACTGCAGAGGAATGAGGACGGTGTCGGCAGCCGCCAGGCCGTTCAGGGTGAGCACCCCCAGTGAAGGGGGGCAGTCTATAAGAATGAAATCGAAGTCGTCCTTTATGGCCGAAAGGCTTTTCTTCAGGGCGTACTCGTTGCCCTCCATTTCCATGAGGTCTATCTGTGCGCCGGAAAGATGGATATTGGAAGGGACGATGTAAAGGTTTTCGATGCCGGTTTTGTAAACGGCCTGGCCGACGGGAATTTTTCCGATAAGCACTTCGTACAGGGTGTTTTCAACGTCTTCCACGTTGACGCCGAGGCCGTAGCCCGCGTTGGCCTGGGGGTCGATGTCCACGATGAGCACCCTCTTCCCCTTTTCCGCCAGGAACGCCGCCAGATTCACCGCTGTGGTGGTTTTACCCACGCCGCCTTTCTGGTTGGATATGGAAATAATTCTCCCCATTTACCCTGTCTCCTTACACTGCTGCCTTTGTTATTCCGGTGGCGGGCCCCCGGGCGCGTACTCTCGATCGGTGGAGCAATTCAACCATCAGTGACCGTGAATTCAAGGATTTTATCTAAGACTTCCGTAATATTTTCTTGGATTGAGCACCCCGCTGAGCAGGTAAAGCCCGGCAGCGCCCGCCGCCAGCAGGGCCCCCAGTACAATAAATCTCCAGTAGGGGAGAATCCTGCGCCCACTCACCGCCGCCAGCGCGTATGGGGCCGGCCGCGATTCCAGGGCGGGAAAAATCCGCACCTGATATTTTCCTTCCCGGGTCGCCTTTATACCGCAAGCGTATTCCCGCTTCCACGGCTGAAACGAAGCCACGATGCGCCGGTCGGGATCATAGATGTCCAGGTGAAAATACCCTTCACTGCCCACATAAACTGTATTGTATCCTTTTTTAAAATCCACGGTGTAAGAACGGCTATGCTCCCACGGCAGCAGGGTATCGGTGATTCCCGTACCGACCCGCTGGTCCCATTTGTCGGCCTCCCGTTCAAGCTTCGCCAGCAGGGCCCGGTTCACCAGCCGCATGGCAAGAAAGCGCGTGACCGGGTGGGACGGGTCATCGGAATGTAATGCCGTGTAGAGCGCCTCCCCTTTCCCCTTCCGGATGAGGATTATCAAGGGCCCCGTCCGTTTCCCCCGGGGGGTTTCATAGGACCCCTCGGCCAGCACTTCGGCGTCCTTCACCGACCGTATGGCCGCCCAGCCGGAATGGGCCGCGAAAGCCGCCAGCTTCTGGGTTCCGGCGAAATTTTCCAGGTCCCCTTTAAGGATAAGCTCTATATGCCCGGCTGTTCCCTGATAGGGAAATTCGTCGAAAAAAGAAAAAATATCAAACTCCTGTTGTAACATGGAGAATGAATAGCCGGAGAAATAAGCGTATCCGCCGCCTTTTATAAACGCGCCGATATTCCTGCCCGCCGCGCTGTCGTCCATCCGGCGATAGTCCTGCCGCAGGGAAACCGACTGTATATGGGTGCCGTGAGCGAGGAGGTTGATGCTGGTCTCCACCGGCCTGCCCATCCCGCAGGGAAAAAACACCGCTTTGTAGCCGCGCAGGGCCTGTTCCCTTTCCAGGTCCTTCATGCTGATGGTTTTTGTGGGGACCATGAAAGCCCCCAGCACTTTCTGGACGTTATCAAACTGGTTCTCCACCACCGCGACCGGCGGGTACGGGGAACCGTAAACCGGACCGGGCGCCAAATATGCCAGGAGAAACAGTAACGCCAGAGGCCTCACAGCGCCTTCCCCGCCAGCTCCCTGAGCTCCCTGATTATCTTTTTACGTTCCTCCAGGTCTTCCAGCAATTCAAAGTGCATGCATTCCCAGGCAAGCTGATAGCAAAAACCCACCAGAAAAGGGAACACCCCGTTTTCCATGTTGTCTACCAGGGCGCGCCCCACCAGCCCCTTGTCCAGGGGTGAGGGCCTTTGAAAGCCATTAATCTTGCAGTCAAAAAACGGGAAGGGCCTGCCGATGGCCTCGGTCTCGAAGGACGGCCGTTCGGACAGCGGTATTCTCAGAAGTTCAGGGTCCCGGGCAGCGGCCCCCAGGCCGCACCAGGTTGTATGGAGGTCCAGCAGCCAGTGGACCTCTTTCGCTATGGTGTAGAAATACGCTCCGATGGACCGCAACAGGGTTTCCACATGCCCCATCGATTTAATCTGCCCCCGGCAAATGCGCTTCACCTCCTCCCGGCTCAGCACCGTGATGGGGTTGTCGCTTCTGAAGCGGTAAAAATCAGTCAGAATTTCTTTTAATTTCGCCGTATCGGACGAGAAATATTCAGGGCTGAAAAAACTGCCGTCAATCGGGTTTCGGACGGGGTCGTCGAGGTAGATCAACGAACCGTCCAGCAGGCGCAGGTAGGAATTATTGTAAAAGTTGAGACAGCCGTCCAGGAATTTAATAAAATCATTGTCCTTGATCTCCTCGATATCGATAAGACGGCGGCTCCCGGTCTTCCACTGCTCCTCATAGGCCCGCACCAGCAGGTCGTGGCCCTGCTGTTTCAGCTTTAAATATTCCAGCAGCGCGTCGTAACCGTTGAGCCTCTCTTTGAGCAGGTCCACCTTTCTGCGTTTCCGGGACTCGGGGTCTTTGCCGTATTTCTTCAGCTCGGACAGGCTGTAGTCCCAGTCGCCGGTCCTGACCACCGGCGTTTCAATTTCATAGTAACGTTCCAGGTCGCGGTAGTCCATGTCACACCAGAAAACCAGCACTTCCATGACCATTCTCAGGAATTCCGCGTAGGTGGGTATATCATAACGGTTCCGCAGCAGCACGTTTATTTTATTGTCCTCGTCGACCTTTGACGGCAGAAACGAGCGCATGAGGACCATGTAATCATAGACCCTTTTTTCCCTGGCGAGGTTGAGTTTCTCCTTCTCCCGCCTGACCTGCTCAGGGTCCTTTTCGTTTATCTCTTCTTTTTTATAATCGGGCAGGGTCCTGAGCATGGTCTCGATGGTCTGCAGTATATGCTCCCGCCGTTCGATACTGACCTTCTGGAAGGCGAAAAAAGGAAGCACAAAGTTTTTCAGCTCCGACTCGAAGGCGTTTCGGTCCAGCCACTTAATGGTGTCATACTGGTACTCCACCAGTGGCGTCTCCAGCATCCAGCGCCGTATGAGCCGCAGGTAATTGAAGTCCACCGGGTCCTGTATGGTCTCGTCTTTCAATATGGCCAGCATGACGGCCGAAAGGCTCGAAAGCACCTCCTCCTGAAACGCCACCATCTCCCTGAAAACCTTCATGCAGCGCTTCGTCGGAATGAGCCTTTTCTTAAACCCTATGCCCAACCGGTTGTTCGCGTGGATGAGATAGCGCTTCTTGAACAGCTTCAGGTCCCGGTATTTCCACTGCAGGTGGCCGATAAAGGCGCTGGACATCTCGGGCCCGGGATGCTTCGGTTCGGCGGGAATTTCGACATCCTGGGCGCGCTGGCTTTTACGTCCGGGCACCTCAATTCTCGCGTTCTGGGGCCGCGGCGCTTTTTTATTGGGGCAGGACTGGATGAGGGAGATAATGGCGCTGTACCGCTCCCCGGGCAGCAGGTCCTGGTTTGTCAGCAGGGACCGCACAAGCTCCATCTTGGGCTGGGGAATCTCCTTGTCCATGAGCATGGATTTCGCCCGGCGCTCTAAACGCCGAATGTCGCTTGGATCGGCAGCCATTTTTTTCTTTCAGCCCTGGTGACAGGGGAACCCTTTGAACGAAAAGTCTCACAGGCCCCCGTTTTTTTATTCTTTATATTGTCGGCGTAGTCTGTCCCGTATGTACAACCGATCATCTAATATGTCAAGTGCAATGCGGCCCCGTCCCCGGCCCCGGCGAGTGCCGGCAATAGTACACGTTTGCAATAAAAGACCCCTCGTACGAGGGGTCTTTTCGGGTACACCGTCACCGCCGGTGCGATTAAAACATCTTCATCACATAGGTGAGTGTCAGGTATATGTAATGGTTGTAGTTGGTAAGCTTGCCGTCGTTGTCGGGATCGTAGATCGTCTCATAGACATACTGGGGGGCCAGTGAAATGAAAGGAGTGAACTTGTAGTTGAGCCCTATATAGAGACGGTTCATGTTGAAGCCTTTGACTTCATAGAAGGGTTCTCCTTTGGGATAGGGTTTATCCTTCGTATCCTCGTCTTCCACCAGACCGAAGAAAAGCTCATCGGCTATTGATATCGAAAGCAGCGGAAGTATATCATATTCTATTGTAACCATTTCTCTGAGAGTTAGAGAATATCCCTTTTTTTCCGAGTCACTTTCATAGAAGTAGTTTTTAGCATATACTTTGTTGTGAAAAATAACCCGGTTTACGAACTTCCATTTTTCATATTTATATTCAAGAATTGGGAGGAACTCAATATTATGGGAGTAAAAATATTCATCTTCTCCAGTTGGACCAAACTTCTTAACCGGAAATCCCATATAATAATACCACAGCGGCAGTTTCAGGGTCAGGTCGCCGAACTTCTGGATATAGACCGGGCCGGCAAAAAATTCCCAGAAATAGGTATCTTTTTCATCGGCGTAGCCGCCATCGGTTTTGCGGCTGTACTCATAGCGGTGTCCCGGCATCACCACGAAGGCCCAGTTGGGGGAAAGGAGGGCGGTGAAATTGAGATAGGTCCAGGTCCTTCCGGTTGACGGCGCTTCGGCCGCGACGGCCATGGACGATGCCCCTATAACCAGGGCACACACGATCACACTTATTTTTTTAAGCATTCGGTGCTCCTCACACAGTGTATTTAAG
>OMKS01004106.1_pt1 | contig 11151 bp, 7 predicted proteins | sample 1674721 | NCBI WGS metagenome assembly OMKS01 (sample SAMN06264996, study PRJEB25208) | sediment metagenome | isolation source: hot spring sediment | place: USA: California | collected 2014-09-02 | reverse complement strand
AGGAGATTTTTCTGAAGACAGTTGTGCGCGTTCTTAATTATAGGAGGAAATGATGAAAACGATTCTCAAGAGTGCGAAAGAGGCCGTGGTGATCAGTCCGGAAGATCCGACGCGCCTCATCGGCGAGCGAATCAACCCGACGGGGAAGAAGCGCCTGGCTGCCGCGTTGAACGAGGGTGATCTCTCGCTCGTCAAGAAGGAGGCGGAGGAACAGGTCGCCGCCGGGGCCGATATCCTGGACGTGAACGTGGGCGCGGCCGGCGTGGACGAGGTCGACCTGCTGCCCAAGGCGGTGCACCTGGTGATGGAGACGGTCGACGTCCCGATTTGCATCGACAGCGCGGATCCGGAGGCCCTGAAGACTGCGCTGGCCGTTCACCGGGAGATGGCGCCGGAGGGCAAACCGCTCATCAATTCCGTCAACGGCGAGGAGGAACACCTGGAGGTGATCCTCCCTCTGGTAGCTGAATATAACGCGGCCGTCATCGGCCTGACGATGGACGACGATGGCATCCCCACCGATTCGCAAAAGCGTTTCGAGGTCGCGCGCAAGATCGTAGAGCGGGCCGAGGCGCTGGGCATCCCTCGGGAGGACATCCTCATTGACTGCCTGGCCTTGACGGTGGGCGCCGATGCGCAAGCAGCCGTCGTCACGCTGGGGGCGATGAAGCTGGTCAAGGAGGAGTTGGGGCTCAATATGACGCTGGGGGCCAGCAATGTCTCCTTTGGATTGCCCGAGCGGGAGGTCATCAACTGGGTCTTCCTGGCGATGGCGATACAGAATGGCCTGAATTGTCCCATCGTGGACGCGGAGAAGGTGCGCCAGGCTATCCTGGCCTCGGATTTACTGCTGGGTCGCGACGATTACGCCATGCGCTACATCAAGGCTTACAAGAAGCGCCAGAAGAAGTAAAATTATAGTGTGACTGCTCACCTTGTGCCCGCCGGATCACAATCCGGCAGTTTACAGGCGACGTGTTGGCTTCCGTCACCACCCATGATGGCCCTTGCACCATCGACGCGGATTGTGATCCGCACTGCACACGTAGGCTGAGCAGTTACATTATAGTTACACTGAGAGGCGCAGAGCCTTTCACGGAGATGCACGGAGAAAAACTTTAGTTTCAGTTCTCTGCGAGTAAGCATTCAGGGAGGCGTATAAAAAGAACACGGATTCGGGGGATTAACGGATCGGTTCTCCGGGAGCGAGAACATGTCGGAAAATCAAAACGATCCGATAATCCTGTAACCCATGTTCTTTTACTAACGACATACGCCCCCCTGAACGGTTACCCCTGCGAGTCTCTATGTCTCCTCTGAGTAGCTCTGTGTAAAAGATGTGTTAAAATAGGGCCAGCGAGATCGTCTCTCGCTGGCTCACGTTTATCGGGAAGGGCATATGTCCATTGCATTAGGGATTGATACTGGCGGCACATACACCGACGCCGCCTTGGTGGATCACGAGAGCGCTACGGTGCTGGCTGCAGCCAAGGCGCTGACGACCCACCACGATTTGTCGCTGGGAATCCATGACGCAGCGGCGGCAGTGTTCGATAGAGAGGATGTCGCGCCCGGCGACGTGCACCTGGTGGCCCTTTCCACCACGTTGGCGACCAACGCCAGCGTCGAGGGGCGCGGCAGTCCGATTTGCCTTCTGCTCATCGGCTACGACCAGGATCTGTTGGAACAATACGGTTTCGAGCGCGAACTGGCGACGCCCAACGTCGTTCACGTGCGCGGGGGACACGACGGCGCCGGCGACGAGGTCGAACCGTTGGACGAGGCAGCCGTCCGGGAGGCGATCCTGGCCTATCGCGATCAGGTGGAGGCTTTCGCCATCTCCGGTTATTTCGGCGTGCGGAATCCGACCCACGAACGGCGGGCGCGCGAGATGGTGCGGGAGCTGACCGATCTGCCGGTCGCCTGCGGGCACGAGCTGACCACCCGCTTGAACTCGGTGCGCCGGGCGACGACGGTGGCGCTCAATGCCCGCTTGATCCCGTTGTTGCAGGAACTGACGCTCACCGTGCGGCAGACGTTGGCCGATCTGGGGGTCGATGCGCCCCTGATGGTGGTCAAGGGGGATGGTTCGCTGGTGCGGGCTGAATGGGCGATGCTGCGCCCCATCGAGACCGTTCTTTCGGGACCAGCAGCTAGTGTGATTGGTGCGTGGCGTCTTTCGGGCCGGCGCGACGTCTGGGTGGTGGACGTCGGCGGTACGACGACGGACATCGCTATGTTGAAGGATGGGCGCCCGCGGATCAACCCCGAGGGCGCGCAGGTTGGCCGGTGGCGGACAATGGTCCAGGCGGTGGACGTGCATACCGTGGGGTTGGGTGGCGATAGCCAGGTGACGGTTGGCGGCGCGAGCCTCGTGGACAGCGACGGATTGTCGATTGGCCCCAGGCGGGTGATTCCGCTCTGTCTGTTGGCCTCGCAATATCCTCAGGTGCTGGACGAGCTACAGCGTCAGGTGGACGAGGAGCGAGAGCACGATCTGGCGGGCCAATTCGTGTTGCTCCAGCGACGGGTCAGCCGCGCTATGCCGCCCGAGGATCGGGAATTGATCGATTACTTGGTGGATGGGCCGCAGTCGCTGATCGCCCTGACAGACCGGGGGCGCTACGGTTTTCTGGTGCGACGGCAAATCGAGCGCCTGGTCGACCAACAATTGATTCTGCGAGCTGGCTTCACGCCCACTGACGCGCTTCACGTCCTAGGGCAATTCCGGCCCTGGTGCACCGAGGCGGCAGCGTTGGGCGCCAGGCTGTTGGCGCGGCAGACGGGGCTTTCACCCCGGACGCTGTGCGAGCGGGTGGTAGCCGACGTCTCTGATCGTGTGGCCCGGGCGCTGGTCAGCAAGGCGTTGGGCGATGAGGGTATCCTGCCGGACTGGGAGGGGGAGCCGAGCGCCCGCGCGCTCCTGACCCGCGCTTTGAATGGTCCCGGGGAATCAAGTTTGGATTGTCGTCTGACGCTCAAACAGCCCATTGTGGCCATCGGCGCGCCGGTCGAGGTCTATGCACCTCCCGCAGCCGAGCGCTTGCACACCGAACTGCTCATCCCCGAACACGCTGGTGTGGCGAATGCCCTGGGGGCCGTGCTCGGCGGCGTGGTGCAGCAGATGCGCGTGCTCGTTCAGCCTCTGACGGGAGAGCGGCGTGAATTCCGCGTCCACCTGCCCGACGGCGTGCGCGATTTCGAAAACCTGGTGCAAAGCGTCGCCTATGCAGAAGACGTCGTGCCGGGGCTCTTGGCCGAGCAGGCCCGTCGGGCTGGCGCTGAGCAGGTCGAGGTACACGTGACCCGTGAGGATCGAACGGCACCCGTCAAGGGCGGATGGGGGAAGCACATCTACCTGGAGACGGTACTGACCTTCACCGCCGTGGGACGCCCCGGCTTGGGCTGAGTGTGATCTTGTTGGTAAAGAGGGGCCGACATCTTTGGATCACGAATGACACGAATGGACGGATGCCACGAATTTCAGTTTTAAGGTTCTTTGGGATTTCGCATGGCCACGGTGAGAGATTAGTCACGAATCCTTCGACTACGCTCAGGACAGGTTTGCACGAATTAACACGAAAAACCCAAAGATTAGTGACAATTCGTGTCATTCGTGGCGAAAAATTGACCGCTTGCTAAGCCGAGCAGGCGAACTAACAGAGAGCCACAAGTACAAACAAGCCCCCGGTTTATTGAGAAGATACTCGATGGCTCTCTGCCTGGCGGTCAGCCTGTTGGAAAATGACGGGTTCGATGTCCGGGATCAGATGGAGGTGTTTTGAGAAGTATGAGAGAGGGGTGTTATGAGACGAAAAGACCTGGATTATCTGGTGATCGTTGCCATGCTCGTCAGTGGCCTATATGTGACGTTCAGTGGGCTGGTGGCTGACGTCTTTGGCTTCCCGCAGTTTGCTTTACATCCTGCAGCCGGTTACGTCACTGCTGCGCTGGCGACGGTGCACCTGGCCCTCAATTGGCGAAAGGTGATGGCTTATCTCCGGAAGCGATTGGGGCTCCGTAAACGCCGCGAGCGACCGGAGACGCCGGCTGAACGTTCGCCCGCGCGAGGACGAAGGGACTTTGTCATCTCCGGCCTGGCAGCCGTGGGGGGCTTTATCCTGGGACGTCTGTTACCCCGTCGACGGGTGCTCGAACGCCCCGGTGAGGATACCGATCTGGGTGAGTTGTACCATCAGTGGAGCAAGCCGGGTTATTTACAGGCTCTGGGCGCCCTGCTCGACTGGGGCACACAGCCGGAGCGCTACAAGACCTATCCCGACGCTCGACAGATCACCCTGCCTGATCCAAGAGGCTTTCGGGGTTTGTCAATGGAAGAGGCGGTCGAGACGCGCCGCTCGGTGCGGGATTATACGGATGGATCCCTGCCCTTGGAGCAACTCTCGTATTTGCTTCACGCTGCCCAGGGCATCACCGAGGAGCGGTGGGACTTCCGCGCAGCCCCCTCGGCCGGGGCGCTCTATCCCATCGAGTTGTACGCCGTGGCGCATGACGTCGCCGGGCTGGAGCCGGGGATCTACCATTACGCCGTGCAGACACACGGGCTCGAATTGCTGCGGCAGAGGACTGCCGCGCCGCTATAACGCGGGTAGGATTGGGGCAGGCCTTCCTGGGGCAGGCCAACGTCTGCTTCGTTCTCTCCGCGATTTTCCAACGCACCCGCTGGAAATACCGGGAGCGCGCGTACCGCTCCGTCATGCTGGAGGCGGGCCACATCGGGCAGAACCTCTGCCTGGCAGCTGCCTCAATGGGGTTGGGCGCCTGCCCGGTGGGCGCATTCCTTGATGAAGCCCTCAATGACTTGCTGGGCGTGAATGGCGAGGAGGAGGCGCTTTACATCATCAGTGTGGGGATGGATTAGATGAGATCGGTATTGAGAGTCATGAGAATCGCTTTGCTGCAGATGATTGCCTGTGGCAGCGATCAGGAGGCCAACTTAGCCAAAGGCGAGCACTTCCATCTCACAGGCGACGCAATCGAAGCGGAGTTCGTAGTGATGCTCGTCCTCGTCGACCAGGTAGAGCGGTTCCTGGATGGCGGGGGGATCATCCAGCCGGGGACACAGGCCGACTTGGTGCTTGATGCAGTACCGGGTGCGCATGACGACTCGCCCTTGCACGTCCAGGCCTGACTCGATGGCTGGCTCGATCTCCACGACGCCGTGACGGCGATAGAACGCGGCAGCTTGTTGGTTGAGGACGTTGCCCCGGTAGGAGAGTCGTTGGGCGGGATACGCCACGTCGTTCTTGACGAGCAATTGCCGGGCAATCGGCCGATTTTGAAGACGGACGTCCAGCAGTTCCTCCAATACCCGACGGCGCAGTTCGTTTAAGACAGAAAACGGCGCGAAGTAGACATTTCGCCATTGAACGTCCAACCCCTGGAATCGGAATGCCGTACCGCCCATTTTGCGCAGTTGCTCGTGAGCGTTTGAGAGCGCCAGATCTGGTTTTCTGGCCCGAGCTTTTTCGTTGGCCATCTCGACGGTGGCGATGTTACCATCCTCGTTGGCGGCCGAGAGCGTGAGTCCGGTGGCGGTCTCGCCAAGTTCGAGCCGTACGCCGACTGTGCGCTCGACGTGGCTTTTCTCCAACTCCTTCAGGAAAGCGTGGTCGTGGTTGCGGTAGATCAGCGTGCCCGGCTTGATACCCACTATCTGGTTGGGCGTGACGACCCGAGCGCGCACTTTGTTGACCAGTGTGCCGCCCAGCCGGTGATTTTGGTCAAAAAAGCAAATCCCATCGCCCGGGTGGAGTGGGACGGCAGTATCCAACGTGAAAGTGCGCCGGCCCACGGCGACGACGCGACCCACGAGCTCGCCGATCATTTTGGGTGTGTCGATGGCGCCGGGCGACTCGGCGCGATCGTGCAAAAAGTGCGTGCTATAACCCCGATTGAAGGTCTTGACCGGGTCAGGCGTGAAATCGATCTGACTCTGGCCGGATGAGCTCTTCAATAGCCCCCGACTTTCCAGAATCCGGTCGATCTCACGGCGGTAGTGGCTGACTACGTTGGTGACATAAGCCTGGTCCTTCATACGGCCCTCAATCTTGAAGGAGCAGACGCCGGCATCGATCAACTCAGCCAGGTGCGAGGTCAGGTTCAGGTCCTTTAGTGAGAGGAGATACCGGTCGCTGACCAACGTCTGACCCTCCCGATCAACCAGGCTGTAAAGCCGGCGACAGGGTTGGGCGCATTCGCCGCGATTGCCGCTCCGCCCGCCGATGGCGTAGCTCATGTAGCATTGCCCGCTGTAGCTGACGCACAGCGCGCCGTGGATGAATGCCTCCAACTCGATCGTCGTTGCCTGGCTGATGGCCCGAATCTGGGCCAGGCTGAGTTCACGGGCCAGGATGACGCGGCTGAAGCCGACCTGTTCCAGGAAGGCGATCCGTTCTGGCGTGTGATTGTGCATTTGTGTGCTGGCGATCAGGGGGATGGGCGGCAGGTCGCATTCCAGGAGCCCCACGTCCTGGATGATGAGGGCATCCACGCCCACATCGTGGAGTTGATGGGCCAGGCGAACGGCCTGTGCTAACTCATCGTCGTAGAGCAGCGTGTTGAGCGTGACGTATACCCAGGCCCAGTAAGTGTGTGCGTGGCGGGCCAGGGTTTCGATGTCGATTAGCGCATTTCCGGCCTTGGCCCGGGCGCCATAGCGAGCCGCGCCGATGTAGACGGCGTCGGCGCCGGCGTCGATGGCGGCGATGCCGCATTCAAGGTCGCGCGCAGGGGCCAGAAGTTCGATTTCGTCTTGTTTTAGCATAACTTCTTCCTATCCCGGACAGAGCCGGAACCAATAAGGAGCGCCTCGTATGCAAAATTCTCGCACAAAAAACAAGAATGTCACTGGATAGGCACTATTAAACCATGATTGGATTGTGGCGGGCATTGTACACCATAAAGCCGGCAAGGACACGGGACGCCAGCCGCCTTGCCTGATCCCAACGTCGCCACGCTTCACCAGTACGTCTTCTTCTCCCGCCAGGCTTCCCGCAAGCTCAAAGCCGCTCGCATCGAAATCCAACGTCAGTTCGACCGCATCTGGCCCGGCGCCGTGGTCAACGTCAGTCGCTTCAAACGCGCTCACCCCGATCTGCCTATCCCCAGACCCGTCGTTCAGTCCAAGCCCCTGGAGCGTGTCTCCATGCGCTTGCTTCTCGAACACTGTCCCAACCCCTACCACGTCCGCGACCTGGACGTGCAGGGCATCATCGACCTGTTCCACCGACACGACGCCCGCTGTGGCCCCGCCACGGCGGGCCGCATCTGGGACTGTGCCAACAACTGCTTGCTCAGATCCCCAGAGGTCGTAGCGGTCTACGTCACCGGTCTACAACAGCTCCTCGCCGATGAGAAGCACTGGCTTCAGCGACGACGATGGGCCGAGGAACATCTGGAGGCCATCGCCCACGTCACCCCCGCCCGCCATCTGCTCTCTATTCGTGGGATGTCTCCCGTCTGGGCGGCCTATTATCTCGACCTCATCGGCCACCCGCCTCGCTTCGACTGGGCTGATCAGGTCTGGGCCTACGTCGGCTTCGATACCATCCTGAAACAATCTGGCGACGATAATCCGGATAAGCAGTTTGGCATTTCCCGGCACGGCGACCCTTTCTATCGCCACGTCTTAACCTGGATGGCCACGATGGTCGCCGGTCACCACCCCACCTTCGGGCAGACCTTCATCGCCGCCGAGGAACGAGGTAAAGGCATCTGGGGCGCCGCCATCCACACCGCTCACAAGCTCCATCGTACCTGTTTTCGCCTCCTGCTGGACGACCGGTCTTATCGTGACGACACACATCCCGACGATTTTGCCCGTTGGCGCAACTATTGGATCGCTTACCGCCAGCACCGCTCCAAGAAGAGCCCTCATCCCGGACCATGGCGGCCGACCCGCTAGCGAGAGGAGTAAACACGTGGATAACAAACACCGACTAATGACAACTGCTCTGTCTCACGCGGGCAGCAGCGCCTCGCGCCATCCCAGAGAGTCGGTCGGCGCCTACTGGCTCCCGACCGCCCCCTCGGATGTGGTCTGGCTCTCCTGCTGTGCGACACCTACCCGGCGTGACCGCCGGTGCTCGACCCGCCTGATGGGGTACCGGCCTCGCGGCCCGCCCCAGTGCCAGAACTGGCGGGGAGCGGCGTCAGGATAAGCGCCTCGCTCACACCGTCCAGTCTAGCACAGTTCCACCGCTTTGTCTAGCGGGAGGCCGACCCTGGGGGGCGGCTGCGTCGCCAGTGCCCTTGACAGGTGTTTAGCGGATAGCGTTCTAAGCTATCTTGTGAGTCGCCCCTCGAGCTTGACGGCCAAGCCTCGTCCCGACGGTCGGGCGCGCACTGTGGCTTGTGGCTCGCTTAGAAATGATGATCACTTAGGTCGTATATCTCCGTATGTGGTTGGGCGCCACAGAGCGCGAGAGGTCCCCCCGGATGATGGCCTGCTCTCGAAACAGCGGCTATTCGACTGTGTTCGACGCTATACCTCTCTACACCTCTTTTCGAAAAACGAAGCCGTTTTTCGACTATTGCCCCCTGCCTCTTTCTTGCCTATGCGCCGCCGACTTGACAAATCTTTACAATGCTCGAACGGATCGACGATGTTGTGTCGATGGAGTGGTTCTTGATTAAGATTGATTATTGATTGTTTCAGTATCCTCGAACGGATCGACGATGTTGTGTCTGCTAAATAATTTCCTCGATTAGGGGGCTATCTGAGGTTTCAGTATCCTCGAACGGATCGACGATGTTGTGTCGTCTTGTACCGGGAGTGACGACTGATCGTCGGAAATCAGGCGGTCACGGGGATCTCCTGGCGTTGATACTGCCGGGGAGGTGGAGTGAAGTTCTCCCACAGGTCATCCCACCGATTACTGAGAATAGAAGCTCGGACGTGGGCTATCGCTTCGGCGCGCTCAGCATTCCAGCGCATACCTGCTTGGTTGATGCGGGCACCTACGACTTGTTTGACCGCGCTCTCAGCAGAGCCGCTACCAATCTGGAGACCTTGCTCGACGTAAAGAGGATAGTCCATACGTACGCTTTGGTTCTCGAAATAGGTGATTGCCCTTGTCAACGGTTCGGGGGTGCTATGCTCTTCCGCCAAGAGAGCGCGCAACTCCTGCAACACGGGTGCGGGCCCCTTGTGCTTAAGAATATGGCAGTGCTTTTTGCCCCACTCTTCGGTTTCGGCGCTTTCCTCTCCAAAGACGACCTTTCCGGCATCCCATATGTACTCCCCCGCGTGATAGAAGTCTACAATCTCGCTCGTTTTTTGACCTGGAAACAGTGAAGCAATGCGCTTCCAAATCCACTTGGCACCGTCCCCCAAGACAATGACCTCCTCGACTGACTCAACCCCGCGTTTTACAGCTGTCACGTAAACTGCCCGCGCTAGCTCCTCACCCGTCCTAGCTACCACGTAATCGATGTTCACGGCGTGAATCTCAACGTCGCCCTCCTTGTTACGACGTTCTTCCGTTTCGTACACGGTTGCTACCTTCATTTCTGCTCCTTGCCCGTTGGATAGCGGGAAATTAATCCCGTCAGCGCTGACGTACAGCCGCTTGGGTGGATCAGTCACTTCGCAGGCAGGCATTTGGTACAAATCCCAAACTCTATGTACCGCTTCCTGTTGCTGCTCTCGCAGCATTTGTCCGATCTGCACTGTGCTATTGTTCACCGTGTCATGACTAATCCTAACATTGCAGTACCGATCCAAGAAAAACTGGGCCTTTTCAAAGGGCATAAATGCCCCAAGATAACTCGTCATTTCTTGTACCCGTGGACTCAGTTCGCTGGCTCCCATCCCTAACTCTTCATCCAAGGGTACCCACCCACAATGACATGCTGCGTGATGATAGTATGCTCGCTCTATCTCTATCTCTGCTAGCGTCGTGATGTAGTTCCGAGGTTCGTACCGTTCCCAATATACCTCCTCCCCGCATTCCGGACAGGCTCGCTTCCCTTTTCTCCGATAACGATCCATCCCTGCCAGCGTCAGCAACTGGGTGTCTTCTCCTATTTGCCTTATCCACTCCCGTATCCTATCTTCTATCTCTCCTACGGTCGGTTCTTCCCCTTCCTCTTGTCTATTGCTCCATCGCCATATCTTGATCAACTGCTGGCGGTACTCCTCCGTCATCTTGTCAATCTTGCTCTCCACTTCTCTCGGCAACGTCTTACCCATCATTCCTCCTCTACTTTTCTCAGGTTTACATCAGTGGGTATTATACCATGTTTGTAACTGCTCAGCCTGATGGGACAGCACAAGGCTAAAGGCAAGATGGATAGAAGGGGCTACCATCCAAAGCCATCTCTAATGCTTCAAGCACACGCTGCCCGTTCTTTCGAGCCGTGGAAATGTAACTGCGAATGCGGCAGAAGGTTTGCGCGCCTTTCCTTGTCCGGAAGCAGCCCGACACTTTCTGTTTCAACTTGACCATGCGCAGGTCTCGTTCGGCCAGGTTGTTGTCAAACGGCACCTTAAAATCGTACATAAACGCCAGCACTTCTCGCTTGTGACCCTTCAGACGATCCAGCAGGTTCTTGGGCTTGCTTTGTTTCTTCCGCCCGCGCTTCTTCACCAGGGGCTCGGGCGGTGGCGGGTTGGCCTTGAGCCCTTGTGCGATCAGGTGCTCGTAACGCGTCTCGAAATCAGTCAATTGTCGATCGGTCAGGGCGGCTTGGGCCTGGTTTTTCGCTTTCTCCACAGTCTCCTTGATCTCGATCAGCAGATCGATCATCTCACCGGCCCATTCTTGCTCGTACTGCTCCTCGACAAAGATCAGCTCCCGCAGGTGGTGCGCGTTACAGCGTGCGTGTTCCGCATCCGGGTACTGCTCGTAGGAAGTGTACCCATCGTGGACGACGACCCCCTTGCGCTCCGGCAGGATGCCGATCTCATCCAACGCCTCCCGCCCCCGCTTGGGGTGCACTTCCAGGTAGGTTACCTGTTCCGTGCTCGCTACGTGGGTCCAGTGCAACTTCCCCTCCACCCGCAGACCTGTCTCGTCGCAGTGAACGGACTCCTCAGTCTCGATCAGGTGCTCTTTCACCGCCGTATTGACCGGCGTGACCTGTTCTTCCATCTCCTGGCAGGCAGCGATAATCGTCGCTTCACTG
>OMKS01004104.1_pt1 | contig 11156 bp, 8 predicted proteins | sample 1674721 | NCBI WGS metagenome assembly OMKS01 (sample SAMN06264996, study PRJEB25208) | sediment metagenome | isolation source: hot spring sediment | place: USA: California | collected 2014-09-02 | reverse complement strand
GGAAGCATATTTATGCTGGTTGTCCCCGAATAAGTTCTTGTTCCTGCAGAATTTGTGGCATAAATGGTGTATCCGTAGTTTCCTTCAGGCAATATTTGACCAGAGTTGTTGGTTCCCGTCCAACCCTCATAGTGCCTCCCGGCTTTTCTTGGAGCATCGTTTATAACGGTTTTTACTTCTCCTTTGTAGTTATAAACTTTGATGGTGACATTCGCGTCCTCAGCCGTGGTATAACAAAAACTGGTGGTGTCATATTTGCCGTCGCCGTTTGGCGAAAATGGATTTGGATACATCCAGCAGTTGTAAATTGTAGAATAAGAGGTCCCAAGTATAGCTTTTAGAGCATTCACCCTTCCCCATCCAAAACGAACATCATACCCCTTTACGCCCAAATCATCTGTCGTCGATTGTATCCTTTGAGCAAGTTGAGAAGCAGTTAATCCCGGGAATCTGCTTTTCAATAAAGCGGCTAGAGCCGCTACATGAGGAGATGCTACAGAAGTGCCAGAGCAAGCTTCATAGCCACCTCCTCTAACCGTCGTATATATTTCTTCGCCCGGCGCGGAGACGGAGATTCCGTTGCCATAGTTGGAAAAATTTGCCAGCGCATCACTACTATTTGTCGCGGAGACTCCCATAACGTGGTCCATTGCCGCGGGATAAGAAACTTGATTTGCGCCATCGTTTCCCGCGGCCGCCACAATCAAGCAACCTTTATTATACGCATAATTTATCGCTTCTTGCAGTGCTTGTGAGTAAACGGGGCCACCACCCAAGCTTAAATTCAATATCTTAGCGCCGTGGTCGGCCGCATAACGAATACCTAGAATAATATCATCGGTATATCCACCGCCCTCGGAATCAAGAACTTTTATGGGCATCAATTTTGTCGCCCAAGTAAAACCGGCAATCCCTTCAGCGTTATTGGTTTGAGCAACAATAATACCGGATACAGCTGTTCCGTGACCATTATCGTCCGCTGGATCAGCATCTCCGTTTACAAAATCGTAGCCGCTGACCGTCTTTAAAATCAGCTCCGGATGTGAAAAATCAATACCTGTATCCAATACAGCGACAATTACGCTCGAAGAGCCTTTTTCAAAATCCCAGGCGTCGCTTACTTTAATTTTTTGCAAGTTCCATTGTTTAGAAAAATAAGGGTCGTTGGGAACAACTTGAAAGGCAGTGAACTTTTGGTTTATTTCAACATACTCTACACTTTCATCTTTCTCGTATTCTTCAATTATCTCTTTCACAGGTTTATTTTTTTCAACTTTGACTTTAACTAATCCCATTTTGTCCAATTTTTCTTGAGATTTTAATTTAAACTTTGGATTAATTGCTTCAATCGACGCCACCTCAAACCCAGGTTTAAGCTTAATCAGCAATTCTACATCTTTTGCGGGATAGAGTTCGGATGTCACACCATACGCGGGAATCACATTACCAAGTAATAGTATCACCAAAACTAAAACAATATACTTCTTGAAAAAACCGCTTTTTATAATTGGTGCATCAAACATATTCATACCTTCTTTTTAAAGCTAAGCTCTTAATTTAATCTTCTAATAGGTATATCGGGATATGAGGGTAAAACTTTAAAAATTGGCATCTAAAAGAGAAAAAATAAAGGCGCATTTTAAACGCCCTAATGTCTAATAAATTATTTAGTTTTAACAATTATTATCTAATGGCCGTTATCCCCGAATATGTCCTTTTGCCAGCCGTATTGGTTGCTGAAATGATATACCCATAGTTTCCGGAAGGCAAAATTTGGCCTGAATTATTAGTTCCCGTCCAGCCCTCGTAGTGCCTTCCAGCGGCTCTGTATGAATTATTTACTACGGTTTTTACTTCACCTTTATAGTTGTAAACTTTGATGGTTACATTTGCGTTTTGACTTAAGGAATAACAGAAGCTGGTCGTCTTGTATTTGGCGTCGGTTCCTCTGGGATAAAACGGATTTGGACACATCCAACAGTTGTAGATATTTGCTCTGCTTGAAGCAGATGGAAGCATATTTATGCTGGTTGTCCCCGAATAAGTTCTTGTTCCTGCAGAATTTGTGGCATAAATGGTGTATCCGTAGTTTCCTTCAGGCAATATTTGACCAGAGTTGTTGGTTCCCGTCCAACCCTCATAGTGCCTCCCGGCTTTTCTTGGAGCATCGTTTATAACGGTTTTTACTTCTCCTTTGTAGTTATAAACTTTGATGGTGACATTCGCGTCCTCAGCCGTGGTATAACAAAAACTGGTGGTGTCATATTTGCCGTCGCCGTTTGGCGAAAATGGATTTGGATACATCCAGCAGTTGGTGATATCCGCTAACTTACCGCAGCTAAACCAGGAGCTTTTTAAACCCAGCAAGCTCCTTATGTAGTCAGAATACCTGCTAGGATCTGCCTCCGGAGAAATAATCTTGGTTCCACCCGTTCCAACAACAGCCAACGACGTAACGCGCCCAGAAACTCCTCTATCTCTTATTTCTAACCTCAAAAGGTCTCCAAGCAGCCAGGAACCCAATCTGTCTTCCAGTTGCTGAACGGTATATGTTGTCGTCCAGGAATAGTTTGGGGTATCAGCTCCGCAATAAGGATCGGAAACGCCCTTAAGATATGGATAAGTTGCCTGGCTTGAACCCCAAACTTTGGAGACATCTTCTGTGCACCCTCCTGAGCTGGAGTGATAATACGCTCCTATTACGCTTCCGTTGTAAAGCATTATTACACCGGCTGTAGCATCAACAGCGCTTCTTGCCTGAGCCGTCTCACAATCGTATCCTCCATATACCTGACACGCGGTAGAGGCGACAAGTTTATTCAGCCCGTAGCGAACCGCGTAAGTTCTCGCGGCAACAGCTTGAGCTTTTTGAGCTTCAATTGGAGTGGTCCCGCCTATCTCCTTTGGAACGACTCCGTACAGATACGCCTCCAGGGGAAGTTCATTTACAATATTTAACGTAGTTGAGTTCACCAGTGGTTTTTGAGCTGTGATGGTCCCCCGATATCTGGGCGCTAAAGCGGGTGCCAAGGGTTTAAAATTAACAACTCGGAGTAAATCTCCATTTGAAATAAACTTTATCGGACTGCCGTAAAGCCCCTTTTTAACCCCATCGACATACAACCGATAACTCCCCTCATCAACCCTTACTTCCCACACCTCATTTGCAGTAGGAAAGTCATAAACAACCCCGCCTAATTCAACCTTAAAATCCAAGCTTGATGTAACCTTCACCGACCATTGGCTCGTTGCCAGGGTGACCATTGCCGGGTTGTTGGGAGAGCTTCCATATGTAATGCCGGAGTAATAACTGTTTAAAATCGTTTGGTATGACCTTCCGGCCCCGGCCTGGCGTATCGCTCCCCACTGCGACATCCCAACACCGTGCCCCCAGCCATGCCCTGTGAAGGTGATAATGTCGTCGGGACTCAACGCGAAAGCAAAAGACGCGTTAAAAAAAATTAAAGTTAAAACACAAACAACAAATATGATAAAAAAGCTCCAATTTTTTCGTCTTAAAATCACTTTATAAACCCCTCGCTTTTATCCTCCAGATAAAACTCAATCGAATTGAAAAAAACTACTTGCCTATTAAAACTCATATATCATACAAAAGTTACGATTTATTTAAAAGTTATTTATTTTTTTACCGCGGTAATGCCAGAACAACTTGTAACTTGGACCCCGTTTTTTGCAGTAATCGTATAACCATAATTTCCAGGAGGCAAAACATTGCTTGAATTGTTCGTTCCCGTCCAACCCTCATAGTGCCTCCCAGCTTTTCTTGGAGCATCGTTTATAACGGTTTTTACTTCACCTTTATAGTTGTAAACTTTGATGGTGACATACGCATCCCGATCAAGAGAATAACAAAAACTTGTGGTTTTTAAATTACCGTTGGTCCCCAAAGGATAAAACGGGTTGGGACACATCCAGACATTTGAGATACGCGACACAGGATTCTTTATGGCGGTAATCCCCGAACACATCCTTGTGCCAGTTTGATTTTTTGCCGTAATTGTATAGGCATAATTGCCGTTAGGAAGCAGGGAACTCTGGTTATTCGTTCCGGTCCATCCTTCGTAGTGCCTCCCGGCTTTTCTTGGAGCATCGTTTATAACGGTTTTTACTTCTCCTTTGTAGTTATAAACTTTGATGGTGACATTCGCGTCCTCAGCCGTGGTATAACAAAAACTGGTGGTGTCATATTTGCCGTCGCCGTTTGGCGAAAATGGATTTGGATACATCCAGACATTTGAGAAAAACTCAACTTCCCCAAAGAATCTTAAGATTCCTCTTCTAATGCCGTTTGCTATCTTGTTTTTGAAGTACAACTCTTTTAAAAGTTTTTCTTCCTCCAGGTTAGATATAAAACAACATTCCACCAAAGAAGCCGGCATAACCGTTTTTCTTAAAACATAGAAATCTTTGCCCTTAATTCCCCTATCCTTCCTGCCTATCTCATCAGTTAATTCTTCTTGTATGCAAGCTGCCAGTCTCTCGCCGAGATAAGATTTGCTTACACCATCCGACCAATAATAGGTTGTGGTTCCACCCACGCTCCTATCGGGGTCGTCAGGTGGATCGGATGAGTACGCAAGAGAATCTTGATGCAAGCTAATAAAAATATCGGCTTTTCCCTCATTGGCAATAGAGCATCTATCAGATAATGACACTGCGGTGTCATTATTTCGGGTCATAATAACATTAAATCCATCATTTACGAGTAAGCTTCTTAGCAGCAGACCAACACTTAAATTTACATCTTTTTCACGCAGACCAGTACGTCCAATAGCTCCCGGATCTGTGCCGCCGTGCCCCGGATCTATTGCAATTATCTTTGACCCAACAGCCCCTGCGATACTGCATGGAAACAAAATTGCTACAATAAATGTTGCTAAAATTAGTGTGAAGAATACTCTTCTCATTCCAGCCATTCCTTTCCTGGTACGAGAGCTGTGCTAAATTTACTATTTATTACACTGACCAATATATTATATATATCGGCCAATAAGAAAATAAAATTTAATCAATCTATCGAAATATCGAAAAGATTTTTTCAATCTTGAACTTAAAAATCGCCATTTTGGTAAGTCCAAAAATCCTTAAAAACAAAAAACAGACCTTTTGTCTGCTTTTAACAATTTATAATTCATATTAAATTTATAATCTGCTATCACTAAACCTGAGCTTAATAGGCGCCTTCTCGGAGCACGACCTTGGCAATCGTCTTAAATAATATCTTTATATCCAGCCAGAGCGAACGGTTCTTTACATATTCAAGGTCGAGCGCCATAAGTTTTTCAAATGTGATGTCTGTCCGTCCTTCAATTTGAGCCAAACCGGTAAGGCCGGGCTTGATATATAATCTCTTTAACTGCAAGTTATTGCAATGCTCTAACTCACAAGAGACCAGGGGTCTTGGACCAACAAGACTCATTTGTCCCCATAAAACGTTTAAAAGCTGGGGCAGTTCATCGATGCTCGTTTTTCTGAGCAACTGTCCAAAAGAAAAAACGCGGGGATCTTCTTTAAGTTTTACAAAGGGCTCAATCCGTTCCTTAAATTCAGGAAGTTTGTGTAAAACATCTTCGGCCCCAACAAGCATGGTTCTAAATTTAACGACATCTATCAACTCTCCGTCTATACCAACTCTTTTTTGCCTAAAAAACACGGGGCCGGGCGAAGACAACTTTATACCCAAACTAACCAAAAGCATTACAGGAGAAACCAACATCAGCCCGATAGCGCTTCCAAAAATATCCGCAAGACGCTTAACGGCATGATAAAAATTTATGTTTAATCCTCGCTCCAGATAGCCTGTTAAAACGTCCAATCGAACCTCCAGTATCAAATACACATTATAAATATACAACAAACCGCCATAATTTTTAAACTTTTGTTATATATCGACGAAAGCCCCATCATTCTTTAATGATTTTTGAGCCGCCTCTAAAACCTTAACGGCCCTGAGTCCATTTTCGCCATCAGTTCTAGGTTTGCTGCCGGTTTTTATACACTCAACAAAATGAGTGCACTGATTCTTAAGCGGTTCACTTAATTGCAGTTGGGGAACGAGAATATCACCATACTTGTAAGAAAGTTGGAAACTTCCAAAATCCTCAAATTCCCTTTCAGTCTTGGGATTATACGTAATCCCTCTATCATAAATCCTTATCTTATCAACATTTTCCATATCATCAAAGACAGCCATTTTCTTGTCCCCTATTACGGTAGTCCTGCGCAATTTGCAGGGATCCAACCAGCTAACATGTATGCTCGCCAAAATATTATTTTCAAACTCCATCAAGAGAAAAACAACATCCTCAGTACCTTCAACAATATATGACTCTCCTTTGGCGCTAACCCTCTTAGGTTCTTGCCCAATCAAATAGTTGACGATGGATACATCGTGGGGGGCAAGGTCCCACATAACATTTACATCTTCTCTAATCCTCCCAAGATTCGTACGGTTAAGATATAGGTAATAAATGTTACCCAACTCTTTGGAATCTATAATTTCCTTGAGTTTAACTACTGCGGGATTAAATTCCATAATGTGACCTACCATAAGAACTTTGCCTTGTTTTTTGGCAAGTTCCATGAGGGTAACCGACTCCTTGGATGTTAAGGTGAGGGGTTTTTCCACAAGAACATGCTTGCCGTTATTTAAACACTTTTTGGCCAATTCAAAGTGAGATACAGCAGGTGTCGCCACTATAACGGCATCAACTTCTGGGTCGGCAATCAGATCTTCTGGACTTTGATATATTTTAAGGGAAGACAAAACTCTCTTGGAATGCTGCAGGTTTTTCTCGCTAAAATCACAGCACGCATACATTTTGGCATCATCAAGATGCTCAAAGTTCCGAATATAATTTCTTCCCCATGTACCACAACCAATTAACCCAATATTTATAATTTTTTCCATTTTAAACACCATTTGTAATTATAACACACGGATTCAAGTACTAATTCTCTTTTATTAAATCTTCGTTGCGAGAAAATTCCTGGATTTTAAAGTCAAAATTACTGCCCTCGATTTCAAAAGATTCTCCATTAACAAGAAATTTAACTTTTTTAATGGTTGAAAACTCGGTCAAAGTATTTACTATAGAATAAACCGTCATAGTCTCAGCGGCGCTTCCTAATCGATAATTGGTCTTAAATTCCTCGTTAAAATCGACGTATGCGGTCTCATCTTCTATGTTTATGCCGTTTAACTCCGTTCTCACGGGAATAACAGCAATGTGTCTCTCTTCTTTTGGCCCCTTTATAAGTTCTTCGATTGCCGCCTCAGCGGGAGCTTTCGTTTTAGCAACATCCCTTTCTTCTGCTAAAAGATACATCGCTTCTTTATCTGGGAAATAAAGCGTTAAGCGGATCATTTCAGTTTCAGACGCATTGGAAACGGTTGTTGTAGATTCTTTAACCTCATAAAGCGTCTCGGTCTCACCCTGATTTTCTATTTTAGTTTTTTCTTCTTTATTACAACCAATTGTAAAAACAGCGATCGACATTATAAACATGAAAATTATGAGAAATTTAAAAAGTTTCAACTCTCAAACCTCCTATCATAATCTTGAGCCACATCTGGCTAAAAACAATTATATCCCTCTTGGCACAATTTTTCTTAATTCTTATTATAATCATATATAACTTCGACAATTATGTGACCACCAAATTGCAAGTAACTACAAAATTTTTTTAATGGCCGCACGGAAATACGAATTATCTATCCAGCCGAGCAAATTATCTCTAAATTTACAAAAAACACCGAGAGTTTTACTGCTTTCCTTTAGGTCCACAGAAGACTTCAATGAAGCATCCACCGAGCCCAAAATTTTACTAAACTTAAGAAGGTTAGCCCTTCCCACAAAATCAAAACTTCTTTTAAGCCAATGGTTTTCGTAAGCCGATAAGAATGAGCTTTTAACACCAGTTAAAATGCCGTAAAAGTAACTTCCATTATAAAGCTTTAAAAAATTTTGACGCGTTTTTATTTTGCCAATGTTTTCATAATTATAAATCAGCACCAAAGCAATCCCGGCCAAAAACCAGAAAAAAACCGCGGCCCTGGGGTGCAATAAACTATTACTTGTAAAGCCATTTACCAGGAAAGCTGAAAGACTCGCTAAAATACCACCCATAATATAAACTGAAAATTTATCATTTTTGACCCGCCTTGTGAAACAATATCCCAACTTAAATATCACCACAATTACACCTAAAAATGCCAATAGACCAAAGATTCCAACTTCGGCCAGTAGAGTAAGATATGAATTATGAGCTCCGTATTGAACATATCCAACACTTAATTCAGGATATTTGAAAACATAGTGCGTAAACGCCGTTAGATAGTTCCCGATTCCAATCCCAAAAAGAAAATTTTCGGAAATTATTTTAAAAACCACGTTCCAGAGTCTCAATCTGCACGCGACGGTCCCACCCGATATATCAAACATGCTAACAATTCTTGAAGCAACTCCCGGCAATTTAAAGACAAGCGGACTTAACAATACCCCAAACCAAAGAAGCCTTTTTTCTACAATCAACGCAAAGATAACCAGACCAACTGCCAGGCCAAGCCAACTTCCTCTCGTATACGTCAATACCAGTGAAAACAATAAAATTGCGGTGCACGCCCCACAAAAAATCCGATGTCTGGTTGAGTTTAAAGCCAAAGTAAGAGCTAAGCCAATGGGAATAGCTAAAACAAGAAACTCTCCAAAAAAATTGGGATTAATATAAGTCCCCGCCATCCTTGCAACAATTTCTTGAGAGAGTCCCTGCATCCCAATGCTCATCCCGGGTCTCGTTAAAAACTGGTTAAATCCAATAAAACAAGACATGGTGGCGGATAAAACAAACAATGATAATAAAATTTCAATTGTCCGCTTATATCTAACCCTGTAGGCAACCACAAAAATTAAAATAAGATAACCGAAGTAACGCAGCCAAGTAGCCAACGCCTTCGGGGGAGAATAAGCCCAAAAAACGGTCATGAGCGAAACTATTAAAAATAAAAGAACCGATACATCTAACTTGGTAGGAGGAAAAACGCTTCGTTCTTTTTTGAAACATGAGAACAGCAAAGAAATTATCGATATTGCCACGGTAACTGTTACCGCGTCAAAAGGCAAAATTTCAAAAATAAAACGGCCGGAAACAAGCGGAACTAAAACTATTAAAAGCGCTAAAGCAAATTCCGTCCATTTCAAAGAGAGGAAGAAAAGCAACAAAAATACCGACGACACAAGAGCCCTTTTAAAAGAACCCAAAACAATAAAAAAAACAAAAAAACCAACCAGCAATAAAGCCAAAAACAGTAAAAATTTTTTAGAAAATATGTTTTCCTTAATCATCTTAACCAAATTTAAATTACCTTTACGCTTAAAATTATGGCTTCGCCTTCATACCATTTAGTTATCGCGCCAAATTTCTGTCCAACCTTTACAATTTCGTTTCCTGTTGCAACCATATCTGAGCTGGCCCTTCCCTTACACTTCAAAACAATTTTTACATCTCGTTCTCTTGGGGACACCGCGATTACTTTTTTTCCTTCACTATCAATCTCTATAGTCTCAGCAGGAAAATCTTCGACTGATACAATTTCACCGATTGCTCCTTGTGTCTCTTTCCTTTTTACTACATCTCCAACTTTGAAAAAGCTTACATACTCGGACCTAACGCTGCGAAATATCATTGTTAACTCGATATCTTTGTCTTGTTTTACGGAAACCACCTGACCTCTATTTCTCACAATTGAAACTCCGACAAAGATTACTGCCAAAACCAATACGACAATAAAGAGATCGATGATATTTATAAAACCAAATAATTTGCCTTTTTCATCAATAATTTTCACAAAGACCACCTTTACCAATTTTTTTGCAATTATAACACCAAAGACTCATCAATTAGTATATTAACTGATTATCTTATCAACTAAAATTCCGGGCTCGCGCAAATTAAGCTCAGGAAAAATATCCTTTTTCTTCAATTCTATCTCCTCGGGAGATATCAATTTCCTCAATCTCCCCATTTTTATAAGATGATTGTCGATTGCTCCCATTTTTCCCGCAAAGATTGTATAAACGGGCGTCCCTAGAACAACCGCCTCACGGTTAATTGTGCCACCCGCGCTAATTACCACATCGGAGAAGTATATAAGACTTTGGGCATCAATAACATTATCAGTAACTATAACATTTTTCAAAGTCAAATCCTTAAGTCTTGAGCGCTGCTCCACGGTTCTTGGAAGAATAATCGTATAAACATTTGATTGTTGAGACAAATGATTCAAAATATCGTCAAAAAGAGGATTTTCAAACCGATGATAAAGAGCCGCATCTGGCGGCGTTCTAAACGTAACTATCACCTTATTATCATCAATCCCAAGTTGAGACAAAACTTTATTATCCGGTTTAAAACCATATAAATAATACTCCTCCTTTAGGCCAGGATATGGAAAAGCTCTTTCTGATTTAAGTCCGTAGGAACGCAAAACGTCAAAGGGAATTAAATCGGGGTAAAGCGCTTTTTTTGAAACTCTTAAGTTTATATTGTGCGCAATCTTTGCATATTCATAATCGAACATCGTAACGTGGTGTATCTTCAAAAAAAGAGATGCTGCAGCCAAATCATTCGAGCCGTGACTGAGCGCCAAATCAAATTTTTTATCCCTGGCAAAATTGACTAAATCCCTGGTTCTCGAAAAAAGACCCGCTGCCTTCTTCAAAAAGTTTTTTCCCCTGTGATGACCAATTAGGGTGTATTCCATCTTGTGCATCTCAAGCATGGGAACTGTTTGGGCAAACTCCCTTGCTGTAACGATTACAGAATAACCTCTACCTTTTAGTTCTTCAATTATCGGTTTAAAGATTACCACGTGGGGAGAATTCGTTATGTCAATCCATATGTTCATGTTTGTTCCTTCATTAAAACCTCAGTTAGTCGATAGTTTCTTAGTTGGGAGTCGGTAGTCCATATATCGAGATTGCTTCGTCACTATCGTTCCTCGCAATGACACACAAAATCGTCACTGCGAGCCTTGTTCTGTAAGGCGCGGCAGTCTCAAGATTGCTTCGTCACTATCGTTCCTCGCAATGACACACAAAATCGTCACTGCGAGCCTTGTTCTGTAAGGCGCGGCA
>OMKS01004102.1_pt1 | contig 11159 bp, 6 predicted proteins | sample 1674721 | NCBI WGS metagenome assembly OMKS01 (sample SAMN06264996, study PRJEB25208) | sediment metagenome | isolation source: hot spring sediment | place: USA: California | collected 2014-09-02 | reverse complement strand
GGGATGAATAGGGGTTTGCGATGTGGGGGGCGGAAGTGAAGGTAAATTGAGGGAGGAAGGAAGGGGAGGATGGTTTGAAAAATTTCTGTGAACCTGATCCAGATGTTTGGGGACGATATACTACAATTCACCCGGTCGCCGGATCCTCGTAGGTAAGCCCGAAGACGGTATCCTTCAACCACCGCTGGAATGATTCGTTGTCCATGAACTGTTTGAAGAGTTCCGTGTCATCCTTCAGGATGGCGTTCATCACCCTGCCGAGTGCCTTGTCGTGTTCGATGCGGGCGTTCTGTTTGTCTGAGTTCTTCTTCGCGTTCTGGTAGGCCGTGTCGGCCGCGACACGTGCCGGGATATCTTCCGTGATCAGTTTGTGGACGTGGTCGGCATTCGTCCAGGGGATATTGCCGAACTGGTCATTGAAGGCCCGGATAATATTCGAGAGCCGGTCCATTTCCGGTTCCGGTCTGTGTCCTCCGCCGCTCGCCGGGACCGGGTTGATCTCCGCGTCCTCGTCGGGAAGCTGGATCTTCATCATCGCCTGCTTCTCGGCCCGGTAGCTGTCCATGTCGATTGCTTCAAGGATGCCTCTCGAGAGGTCGTCGGATTGAGGGGCGGGAAGTTTCGGGACGAGGAAGTTGAGGAATATCGAGAGCTTCTCCCATCCGGGGTTGGGATATGACAGCACCGCCGAGAGGAAGCCGTAGGTGCGGAGGAATGCCTTCGCCTTGCTCTTGAAGTCCACCTGGCCGTCCTCATCGAGCTCTTCCTTGTAGATGGCGACGCAGGCATCGAGGATTGGGTCGAGCCGGTCGCGTTCGGCACCGCCGAGGTAGAGGGTCACCAGGTCTTCGATCGCGGCATCCGAATAGATCTGGTAGCTGTCGAGGTCTGCCTTCAGGTCGTGAAGTTTGTTGGGATCGGTCTCGTCGCTGAGGATGGTCGTGCGGTAGTAGTCGGCAAAGGCCATCTGGATCAGGTCGGTGTCGTTCATAAAGTCGAGGACGAAGACGTCGTGCTTCTGCGGGTGGGCACGGTTGAGGCGTGAGAGGGTCTGGACCGCCTTGATGCCGGCGAGCTGCTTGTCCACGTACATCGTGTGAAGGAGCGGTTCGTCGTAGCCGGTCTGGAACTTGTCGGCGCAGATCAGGAACCGGTACGGGTCGTTCTGGATCTTATCGGCGATGTCTCCTGATGGGAATCCGTTGAGGGACGCCTCCGTGACCTTTACTCCCCCGTACTCATGTTCGCCGGAGAATGCGACGATGGCCTTGTAGGGGCTCTTTCGTTCGGTGAGATACTCGCTGATGGCATGGAAGTACTGGATGGCCCGTTCGATGCCGCTCGTGACGACCATCGCCCGTGCCTGTCCGCCGATCTTATTCTGGGCGATCACCTGTTCGTGGAAGTGGTCCACCATGATCTCGGACTTGAGGCGGATGGCATGGTCGTGGCTCTCCACATAGCGGCGCAGCTTCTTCTGTGCCCGTTTGGTGTCGAATTCAGGGTCGCCTTCCACCGTCTTGATCAGCTTGTAGTAGCTGCTGACCGGCGTGTAGTGGGCGAGGACGTCGAGGATGAACCCTTCCTGTATCGCCTGTTTCATCGTGTAATGGTGGAACGGGATGTGCTGGACCCTTCCGTCCAGTTGGGGCATGGGTTCGCCGAAGATCTCGAGCGTCTTGTTCTTGGGTGTCGCGGTGAAGGCGAAGTAGCTCGCGTTGGGCAGGAGTTTTTTTGATTCGATGAGGCGGTTGATGGTGTCTTCGATGGTCTCGTCGTCCTCTTCCGCCCCTGCCCCGGAGAGGGCCATTGCAAGAGCGGCTGAGGATTTCCCGCCCTGGCTGGAGTGGGCCTCGTCGATGATGATCGCAAAGGTCCGGTCCCGGTGTTCGTTGCCAATGTCATCGACGATGTAGGGGAACTTCTGCACGGTGGTGATAATGATCTTCTTATTCTCCGCGATGAACCGGCGCAGGTCGCCGGACTGGTTCGCGTGACCCACGATTGCCCCGACCTGGGCATACTGCTTGATGGTGTCGCGGATCTGGCTGTCGAGGATGCGGCGGTCGGTGACGACGATGATCGAATCGAAGACCTTCTTTTCGTCTTTTTCGAGCGGGACGAGCTGGTGGGCGAGCCATGCGATGGAGTTTGATTTGCCGCTCCCTGCCGAGTGCTGGATGAGGTAGCGGCTCCCGGTACCCTTCTCCCCTGCATCGGCAAGGAGCTGTCGGACCACGTCGAGCTGATGATATCGCGGCCAGATCTGTGATTTCTTCTTTTTGCCGGTCTTCTCGTCCTTCGTCTCTACGACCTGGGCATAGTTTTCGAGGATGTTGGTCAGGCTCCGCCGGGTGAGCACCTGTTTCCAGAGGTAGTCGGTCTTGAGCCCGTTCGGGTTGGGAGGATTGCCCGCCCCGTCGTTCCAGCCACGGTTGAAGGGCAAAAACCATGACTCCTTGCCCTTCAGGTGAGTGCAGAACCAGACCTCGTGTTCGTCGAGGGCGATATGGACTGCACAGCGGCCGAACTCGAAGAGCTTCTCCCGTGGATCGCGGTCGCGGCGGTACTGCTGAATGGCGTCGTCGGCGGTCTGTTTGGTAAGGCTGTTCTTCAGTTCGAAGGTGGCAATGGGAAGGCCGTTAATGAAGAGGGCGAGGTCAAGGGCGAGCTGCGTCTCGTCGCGGCTGTACCGGAGCTGGCGGGTGACGCTGAACCGGTTCTTCTCGAATTTATCTTTGGCAACAGTGTTCCCCGGCGACGGTGTCGCGTAGAAGAGATCGATATGATGGGCATGGTGCTCGATGCCCTTTCGCAGCACATCGATGGTTCCCCGCTTCGTGATCTCGCCCTGCAGCCGTGCGAGAAACTTTCGTCTGGTCGGCCCGTCCTCACCCAAGGCGAGGGCCTCTGCCACCTTTGGCTGGGTCGCCGTAAGAAACGTCCTGAGCTGGACGAGGTCGACGCAGTACTCACGGTCGTAATCGGGAGGGCTCCCGCAGATCCAGCCCGCCGCATAATCGCCCGGCCGCTCCGTGACACGGTCCGGTTGTTCCGCTCCCGGATCACATGGGGCGCCGGTCAGGGCCGCACAGATCAGCCGTTCGAGGCCGCGTTCGGTGGTGTCAGTTGGTTTCATGGACGTACCTCCTTGAAGGAAGGAAGAGAACAAGCAAGTACCCAGCAAGTACGGTAAAAGTAGGTAAATGTCGGACAAAATAGGGAAAAATCCCCATAATGGGTATTTTCATACTGCGTTCCCTGCACTTAAAACACGAACTCATCAAGTATTCCTCCCCTCAGGTGCTGCCCACCATGGAACATATTTCATCATTTTTGGAGCTGCTTCCAGGTCAAAGGGTACAATTGCTCCCATCTCTACCGCCTCCCGGATAAACCGCGAGGCTGTTGCGCTGTTCTTGACCGTGAGACCGAATCTTTCCCGAAGCGAGCTGTTTGTTAGGTAATCACGGTTGACATATTTCAGACAAGCATGGAGGTAACAGGCACGCACACGGTCATTTCTATCCATTTTTGAAAGTTTTCGTGGAGCAAAGAGAATGACAAGAGTTGACTCTCCTGTGACAATAAACAGCGGCGCAGGGAGTTGGTAGTACTCGGTCTGATAGACAACTTTATCGATGCCACTGCCACGTTCTTCGCAGATTCCCACACGTCGCATGAGAGATGCCAGAGTTTCGTTTCGTGACTTTGGTTGAGAATCCAGAAAACGATCGATCTCTACAAGAGGGATCCCAGGATTGCTAATCTCCATACGGTCCTCAAAGATTTCGACCATCGGTCCTGAGCCCTTGAGGAAGAAATCCTGATGAATCAATGCATTCGCAACAAGTTCGCGCACCGCCAGTTCTGGATACATGGGGACGGTTTCACGCAATGCCGCCTTAATCACCTCGTTTGAAGGTAAGACATTGTTGATATAATCAACAAGTCCTTCAAAGCCGTTCGCATACCCTTTGTCAACCAGCTCTTCTTTTACTGATTCAATACGGTTGTTGCCGCGATAGATAACTACCCGCATCGCCTTTCGCCGAAGCGTTCGGAAATCACTCAGTTTTCTTGCAAAGAGTAAGGCGCCAAGATTCGTGATGTTCCATCCGCCCGCATCGGACCGTTGGATGAGTTCGTCATCCTCGAGTGATTTTAAAATTCCCTGACGGTTTTCCGGCAGTGGGAGTTTCATCAGGTCGAAATATGCCGGGTAATCAAGGAGTTTCAGGACCTCATCGCCCGGTACCCGCTCTTTTGCGACCATCTCCTCAAACGGTGTTTGATCGAAGATGCGCCACAGTTCCCGCTCCTTCTCAGGAAAATCCTTGAGTTTCTTTTTATAGGATCCGACCCTGACGAACTCGTGAATCTTGAACCGTACCGGATGGCGGGAGGCCCGCTCGATTTCCAACAGTATTACTGGGTGTTCTTCGGCGGTCACCTCATAAAAGTGGAAATTGATCTTTGGGGATAACGAGCGCAGCAGGTAATTTTCCAGTTCTTCGCCATGGACCTTGGCCGTATGCGGTGAGAAATTTGTACCGACAATTGCATGTGTCGCGTCTTCGATTCCCCAGACAAGGTACGCGTGCGACTTCCCGGACAACGCGGCGGAATTTGCTAGAGCCGAGATATACTCGCCCATATCTTCCGGGTCGGCATTGTTGACCTTGAACTCTGCCCATTCCGTCTCCCTCGGCAACTTGCGAAGCTCCTGCACCAGGCCGACGAGATATTTCTCCTCATGTGTCCCGCTCATACCCCGATCTCCTCCCCGGCATTATCGTCGGTCTCCATCGCAATGCCGTCGGGATATTCTTCTCCTTCTTCTTCCCCATTCCAATCGTTGTCTTCGCCGTCTTCCTGCTCATCTACTTCGTCTGCTTCCACCGGCAGGCGTGCCGCTGCCTCACGAACATCGAGCTTCCCGGTGACGACGTCGGCGATGAGGCGGGTGCGATATTCGCGGAGGAGGGCGATTTCTTTATTTATTGATTCAATATTAAATTGAATATTTTTTGTAATTTCGTTGAGATAACTAGCAATAGAATTCTGTTCATTTAAGGGAGGAAGTGGTATTTTCGACCTAGAAAGTCTATTGTAGTCAATATTTTGACCTTCTCTGATTCCCGTGACATTTAATTTCAAATTTTCAATAAAAGGTACTGATTTGAATAACCAGGCTAGGTATCCATGGGAATTTGAATTTATTGGATATAGAACGGTATAGGCGGGACTAATTATCCCCTGCTCCCTCGCATACTCAATTCCTCCTTGAAATGACCGGAGACTAATAACAAAGTCTCCGGTTTTCACTAGCTTGAGTAGATGTAGATCTTTCTGAGCAATTACTGTTCGATTTTCATAATTTTCTTTGCGAATCACGCCTTTCGATTGTGTTGCAGCAAGCAGAGGTTCATCAGGATACCCCTTTACAGCACGTTCAATTAAAACGGTTTTCATCCTCTGAAGTATCCAATGCTCCGGCACATCCCCCAGCCACTCGACGCCCGAGGGCTTGAGAGGCACATCCGGGTCGAGGCCGCGAGTGACGGCCTGGTGGATGATGGCCTGCTTCTCCTCCTCGAGGAGTTTGATGAGCTTTAGTTTGGCGTTGATGGAGCGGTGGATGCGGCTGTCGGCGAAGTCGAGGAAGCGGACGATGGCGGTTTGTTCGGGGAGAGGGGGGAGGATAATTTGAACTCTTTTCAAATAAGGCCAATATAGGTTTCTTTGAATCGAGCCTACACCCTTAGAGCATATAAGATATTGATCGATCATCCCTTTAATTCTAAAAAGATAATTTGCGAAATCGGGATTCAATGACGGCAAAATTGATAAAACAATATACGCTGGACTCACAATCCCTTCATACTTTGAAACCCCAACAGATCCACGCCAAGCTTGTTGATTATTTAGGACAAAGTCTCCTGGATCAACTGCCTGATAGTTTGTAAGATCATTACTTGTGGGATTTGTCCTCTTTTCTTTTACCTCAGAGAACTTTACTACCCCTAAATTCAAATATATTGAAAGAAGCTCGCGTTCCGGACAATTTTTTATGAATTTTAATTTTGCCGCCGAGATTAATGGACATACATCCCAATGCTCCGGCACATCCCCCAGCCATACCACACCAGAATCCTTGTGAGAAGGATAAGGGTGAAGATTAGCTATCATTCATATTCTCCTTCGCAATTGCAGCAACAATGCGAGCTCGCGACTGAGCACGTTCTGCAACCAGTACATCCTCTCCGGTCTGAGATAACCATTCGAAAAATTGCTGTAGACTATATCTGGTTGTTGTTTCATCCCTACAATTAACAAGGAAAGCAAACTGCACCTTTTGGATGTTATCCGCAACAAAAATACCAAAAGGTGCACTCACAACAGTAGCATCGGGAAACCCAAGCAACTTTATTGCCTGCGATTCAGTGGCATTTTTATGACACCCGATAATATGGAGTGGTCCTCCTCGCGATTTATTTAAAAATGCTGCAAGTTCATGGTCAAGGAGGAACGGTTGGCCAACTAATTCTTTTGCTGCACTTACGGTAAGCGCTGCAGGAATCGCATCAGGTATGGTGAGAATATTGTATCCTGAAATTTTGACAATCAGACGATTGTCAACCTCGGTCGAACCCGTACGTTGAAGCATTTGGTCATAGAGAACTTTTTGCATTTCCTCGCGACGTGTTCGAAAATCTAGGCGACTCCAGTCGAGTGCTTCCCCGCTATGAAATTTCCCTTTGCTTGCATCTCTTACGCCTCCCTTGGCTAATGAAAGAAGGGCGCCATGGAGAGTTTCTTTCACCCGGATCTTTAATTCTTCCTCAGTTGTGACAATCCCTCCACGAAATGGATCTTGTTTATGGACATATTCTTGAAAACGCTTATTTCTTAGACCTTCTGCGGAAGTCTCATCGTTATTAGCTTCTCCTTCCAATGCAACAGTCCAGACTTTTCCAGATGCCAATGATCTACCCCTCATATATTCCGCATGGCATATTCCGATATCTCCTCCTTCTTTGGCCCAACCTGCGTTCCCATTATATAATGCTATAAAAATGTCGCAATCTTTAACTGCCTGAAGGCATACCTCCCAACTGTCCTGTGTGCCAGGTTGTGGCGCTGTATCCTCATTGATCCAAACCTCGAAGACTTCCTTGTCGAAGACTTTCAGAGATTCAATTTCCGTTTTTATTTCCCGTCGAATGTCTGAAAGTTGCCGACCTGAAGGGTTTGGAAACGGATCATTACAACGACTTGAGATCATTACCCTGAGTTTCGAAGAAGGAGCCATTCTTACTCTTCACCTCCGATGATCTCTTCTTCCAGTTCTCCGTTCCCCATCTGCTTCTCGAATGACTGCCGCACCAGTCCCATGATGTAGGGGAGGTCCTCGTGCGTGTTGAAATCCACTTCGATATCGCCATTGCACCATCGCCCACGGCCCGTTACATCCCTTCCCATCCCCCTCGGATCATCGAGTTCGTGAAATTTGAGGTTCAGCGTGATGCGTAATGCCTTGTTCAGGGATACCAAATCGACGAAATTGGTCTCGGCCTTGTAGGCGACATAGAGCTTGCGGAACTCCTCGGTGACACATGGATCAAGGGCGAGCACCTCCCTGCGGAACGCATCGAAGAGAGACCGCATGGGTGCTCCGGGGCCGAGCTTGGGATGGTCTTCGATGGTGTAGACGCCATTCTTTTTTGTCTTTGACCGGTAGGCTTCGATTACTTCAATGGGGAGCGATGGTACTGCCCATACTACTGTGGTTTGTTCGGCAAGTCGTGCGGCACGCTCCTGAATTGCCGCTTCATTCCATGCATTAAGGGTGCCAAGTTCCGCGTTGAGTTTGAGCGGGCTATGCCTGAAGCCACCTTCCATGTCACGTTTTTCTGCAAATGGCCGGTCGCTGTACTCGGAGTTGTAGCCCGTAAGCGTGAGGTTCCCAAGGGTATGGAGATACGTCTCCTGGATTCGTTGCCACTCAGGTCCGAGGTCTTCCTGCCAGCGTGGCGAGAGGTTCTCGTTTTGCGGCAGGATGTGTTCGATCGTGAATTCATCGACGTGAACACGTTCCTTACGCCTATAATTTTCCAGACGGCGAAGCCAGTAGCTGCGGCTGCGGAAGTTGTAGAGGTCGCGCTGAACGATCTCCCGTCTGAACTCGTCGTTGCGGGGGAAACGCCGATATGATGGAAGGTTCAAAAGATATGCCTGAATACTCTCGAGATAGTGGCTCTTTCTCAACTCCCGACCAAAGACGGCAAAGGTCTTGTTGAGGGAGTTGGTAGGGATGCTGCACACCGCACGGCGGAAGACATAGGCCTCCACGAGACGAACCGCCCGAATGAAATCATTCTTTGAAAGGATTCCCATCCGATAGTCATGATAGAGTTCCAGGAGAAACGGATAGGCAACATCCACCCGGAGTTCCCGCAGGTCGTGGAACGCGGCACCGAGATCCTTGTCCTCTTCGTGCCCGAGAGCCATAGCACAATAATAATCGGCAAAGTCATGGATGTCTGCAACCAGGGCATCGACTCCTGATGCAGCAACGTCGGGTTCTCGTGCGTAAGCTTTGAAGGCCTCGTAGACCGCATTGACGTTGGGGATATCTCCCGTCTGAAACGTCAGGTAGTGGCGCATAAATGAATCAAATTGTGATCCATATGCCTCCTGACCGAAGGAGACCTCCATGGGCCGCCAATGATCCTCGTACAGACGGGTCTGGTGATCGGTCTCCAGTCCCATAAGAATGAAATTGCGAATGAGGTCCGCCTGGCTCAGTTCCCGTCCGGTCGAGTTCATGCTCTCGAAAATGAGCTGGGGATTGTCCTGATCCCGATTGAGTGAAATATCGACGAGCACGAGTTTTGCGAGTCCCTTACAGAGGGCGGCGATGTCTTCATCGTTAAGATCTTTGACCTTCTTTTCAAACAGAGCAAAATTTTCCGCGATGCGAAGAGAGTATTCTGCAGGCATCGGTTTTTGCTGCACCAGGGCAAGCAGGCTCAGTTTGTCTGTCTGGGTGAGGAGGAGCTTGAAGCCTTGTTCACCTTCCTCCAGTGGATTGAGCAAATAGTAATTACGCAGTTTCTTTGCAGAAAAGCCATCCACCGGTTCAGACTCTCCCAGACGCCGGGCGAGAGCCTCCAACACGAGCATAATCGTGGTAAGCCGTTGCTGCCCGTCAATAACAAGGAGCGGTGACTGGCTCGTTACCTGATACAGTCCCTTTTCAATGTAGACGATGGAGCCGACGAAATGCGCTGAGATGGCATCATTTTTTCCCGTGCGAAGAATATCATCCCAGAGCTGCTGGCATTCCCGTTCGGTCCAGCTATAGGTACGCTGATAGATGGGGATGACAAACTGGGGAGACTTCTTGAGAAAGTCGAGGATCTTTGCTTCGGTGGCTTTCATGACTGCCCACCCCCGATAATCTCATCCAACAACCCCTCACTCTCCTCCCGCACCTTCAAAATATCCGCCCGGATCTCCTCCAAGCTTCGCATGGGCGTTGGCTTGTAGAAGTAGCGGGTGAAGCTGATCTCATAGCCGACCTTCACGCTCGACTCGTCGTACCAGGCGTCCGGGGCATACGGGAGCACCTCGCGGCGGAGGAAGGCATCGATGCCACCCTCCTCGAGGAGGGGGACCTGCTCGGTGTCGCGAAGATCGCTGTCGGGTTCGTACTCGACGACGGCCGGTTTGCCGCCGATGGTCGTCTCGAAGAGGCCGTGAAGCGGGTTGGGGGTCGTGCCCTTCTTGTGCACCTTCTTGATCACGGGCGGTGCGGTCTCGTCGCGTTCGCAGGTATCCTTGAGGTCCTTGATTTCCTTTGCCTTGTAGATGCGGTCCGCCTCGATGCCTTTCAGCCGCAGCGGCCGGTCCACGGTGAGCTTCCAGTAGCCGAACGCGGCGTTCTCGAAGATCTTGCTCTCCTCGGTCTCAGCAAACGAGATGTAGGCATCGCAGATATCCTGGCAGTCCTCCTCGGTGAGCTGGCAGTTCTTCTTGCCCAGGTTCTTCCTGAGCGGTTTGTACCATTTGGTGGCGTCGATGAGCTGTACCTTGCCCTTCCGGTGCTCGGGCTTACGGTTGCTGATCACCCAGATATAGGTCGCAATGCCGGTGTTGTAGAACATATTGAGCGGCAGTGCGACGATCGCCTCGAGCCAGTCGTTCTCGATGATCCACCGGCGGATGTTGCTCTCCCCCTGTCCCGCGTCGCCGGTGAAGAGCGAACTGCCGTTGTGGACCTCGGCGATACGGCTGCCGAGCCTGGTGCCGTGTTTCATCTTGGAGATCATATTTGCAAGAAAGAGCATCTGGCCGTCCGAGGAGCGGGTGACGAGGGAGTATTCGGGGTCTCCGTTGTGCTCGATGAAAAAGCGCGGGTCGCGAAGGCCGGTCTTCCCGCCCATCCGCTCGAGATCGCTCTTCCAGCTCTTGCCGTAGGGAGGATTGCTGAGCATGAAGTCGAACTCGTGCGAGGGGAACGCATCGTTCGAGAGCGTCGAGTATTCCGGGCCGCCGATGATGTTGTCTGCCTCTTCCCCCTCGCCCTTGAGGAGCATGTCGGCCTTGGCGATCGCGTAGGTTTCGGCATTGATCTCCTGCCCATAGGGGTGGGTGGCGACCTCTTTTTTATGAGCAGCCGCGAGGTCATGGAGCGTCTCCTCGGCAACGGTCAGCATTCCTCCTGTCCCGCAGGCCCCGTCGTAGAGGAGGTAGGTGCCGGACTCGATCTCGTCGGCGATGGGGAGGAAGATTAGCCGGGACATGAGCTTGACCGCATCGCGGGGCGTCCAGTGCTCACCCGCCTCCTCATTGTTCTCCTCGTTGAACCGTCGGACCAGTTCCTCGAAGACGGTGCCCATCGCGTGATTGTCAAGACCGGGATGCTTTTCGGAACCATCACCGTTCATCACCGGATGTGGGCTGACGTTGATCTCCGGGGAGAGGAACTTCTCGATGAGCGTGCCGAGTGCATCTGCCTTGGAGAGCCGGGGGATCTGGTGGCGGAATTCGAATTTTTCAAGAATGTCCTGAACATTAGGGGCTGTCTCTTATACACATCTGACGCTGCCGACGAAGAGGATAGTGTAGATCTCGGTGGTCGCCGTATCATT
>OMKS01004100.1_pt1 | contig 11163 bp, 12 predicted proteins | sample 1674721 | NCBI WGS metagenome assembly OMKS01 (sample SAMN06264996, study PRJEB25208) | sediment metagenome | isolation source: hot spring sediment | place: USA: California | collected 2014-09-02 | reverse complement strand
AATTGAGAGATTGCTTTATTCTGCCTCTTTTACGCCAATTTCTATGCTTTTATGCGTTTTTCAGGAGCGACTAATTAATGCTGAATGAAGATTAATTTTATATAAAACTTTTTGCGATGCATTAAAATAGACACCTTTATAGGCTTCTTTAATTCCCGTAGCACCCAAAGTTTCCAATTCATCTGCGGTGATATCTTTTATATCATCGGCAACATGAGCAAAGTATCTATTGGATTTTTGGTAATTGTACATAAACAATTTCTTTATTGGAACGAAAGATAACGAAAAGATTCGGTTGGTAAATTATTGGCAGAAAAAAGTTGATGCTGTTTCAAATAAATTAAAATGAAACAGCATCAAAAAAAATTACATTGTTGTTTCCGGTTTTACTTTTGAGTCTTCCAAAATTATATCATACTTATATCCGGATCCGAAATCTTTATCGAGAGTAACAAACCCTTCCACAACAATAACTTCGCCGACTCGTGCGTTATCGTTTGATGTAACGGTTAAGTCATAATTGATTCCATCGCCGGTTCCATCTTGAATATGAATCCAATTGCGTCCCATGATTCCTAAATTAACTTTTACAACCTGTGCTCTAATCTTAACTGATTTTCCTTCATAAGATTTTTTGTTTTCAAATAGCTGTGCAATCGTGACTCCTCCATCCGCCGGTTTAACGGAAATGTTTGCATCTGCTTCGGGTTTAACATTTGGATGAGGCATCATACCGCCCATACTTGGGTTAACCGTTAACGGTTGATCTCCGATTGTTTGCACAAACAAAACCGATTCAAATGTTCTGTCTAAGTCAGTGCTGTAAAAGTTTGTCATCTCCATTGCATCGTCATAATACAAAGTCGTTCCTTTTTCGATATTATCTCTTTTTGTTACTGCGAGCCATACTTCATCGCCAAGTTCATCTACAAGAAGATAAGTATATGCACTTGCTTGAAGAACATCTTTAACCACCACCTTATGTGAACGCGCAGACATTTCGGATTGATTTGTTTGTTTAGCGGCTTCTTCTTTTTTATCATCTGAACATCCGACAAACAACAAACCGATTATTACAGCAAATAAAATTATTTTATAATAGTTCATAACAGTTCCTTTTTTAAGTAATAGTTCTTTATTTGAGTTGTCAAATATAATAAAAGAGTAATAAAGGTTTTAGGAAGAATTAAATACAAAAAAACCGCTTATACAAAAAGCGGTTTTTAATAGAGTAATTACTTGCTTAATTCAAGAAAGACTAACTTCTTTCCTTTCTTGTTTTTTATGTTTGTCGGTTTGTAAGCTAATTCGAATATTGTTGATTTCTTAATGTAGGATTTGTATTTCAATTCCGCTGTTTTATATTCTTCTTCTAGATTTCCACCTTTTACTGCGATGAGATATGCCTTCTCCTTAATTAACGGAATTGAATAACGAAAGAGTATAATTAAAGGAACTGTACCACGGCTTACAACAAGATCAAATTTATTAGCATGTTTTTCTTTGAATTCAGGTGATTCAACACGATTATTCTCTGCAACTACATTGCTGAGTTTTAACTTGTTAATAAATTCTTCAACCGCTTCAATTTTTTTTGCAGTTGAATCAGCAAGAACGCCACGAAGCATAGGACGAGTAATTGCCAAAGGAATTCCCGGAAATCCGCCTCCGGTACCAATATCTAAAAAGTAATTTAACTTCTGCGGAATAAACTCTGAAATAAATGCAGAAATGAATATATGGTTTTCAATTATATTCTTTTCATCTCGTCTTGAAATAAGATTGACTTTTTGATTTTTTTTGAGAACAAGTTCTGCAAAATGAGCCATTCTTTCGAGTTGATATTCATCCGGAGTTATGCCGTTTTCCCAAAAGAATTGTCTTAATTCAAGTAGATATTGTTCTTGTTGATCCAATTCAGAACTCCCAAAATTTAATTCTTCAAATATACTAATAAAATGGAAATATCGGATGGGGAAACACCCGAAATTCGAGAAGCCTGCCCTATTGAACGAGGACGAACTTTATGCAGCTTTTCTTTTGATTCATTAGATATAGTTTTTAATTTCAAAAAGTTGAAACTTTCTGGAATTTTAACTTCTTCCAGCTTTTCCATTTTTTTTATTAGATCTTGCTGACGCTGAATGTATCCTTCATACTTCAATTCGATTTCAACCTGTTCGAGAGCTTTTTCATTTGCAAGCAAGGATTTAACGAGAGGATATTTTTCGTGATCAAGTTCTTGCAGAAGATCTCTCAAATTTAACTCCGGTCGTTTTGTCAACTTGCTAACCGGTTCGGCATTATCTATTAGATTTGTTGCTTTTGATTCAAGCAAATTATTTATCTCGTCCGGCTTGAATTTTATTTCTTCGAATAAATCTTTGCTCTTAGTAATTAAAACTTCTCTTTCTTTCATTTCTTTAAACTCATCATCGCTTATTAATCCATATCGATGACCGAATTCATAAAGTCGTCTATCAGCATTATCTTGTCGAAGCAGTAGTCTATGTTCGGCAAGTGAAGTAAACATTCTGTAGGGTTCATTTATAGTTTTACCAACCAGATCATCGATTAAGACACCGATATAAGCGTCGCTTCTTTTTAAAACGAATTCTTCTTTTCTACCGAGAATTTTAAGTGCTGCGTTAATTCCGGCAACAAGCCCCTGTCCGGCAGCCTCTTCATATCCGGATGTTCCGTTAATTTGTCCGGCAAAGTAAATCCCTTTTATTAATTTCGTTTCCAAAGACAGATCAATTTGGTAAGACGGAAAATAGTCATACTCAATTGCGTACCCCGGGCGAACCATTTCTGCATTTTCCAATCCCGGTATTTTTGCAATAGCTTCTCTCTGTATTTCTTCGGGCAAAGAAGTTGAAAACCCATTTACGTAGATCAAGTCCGAATCCAGACCTTCAGGTTCAAGAAAAATTTGATGGTTTGGTTTATCTGAGAATCTAACAATTTTATCTTCTATCGAGGGACAATAACGGGGACCAACTCCATTTATCAATCCCCGAAACATCGGCGATCGGTCAAACCCCTTTTCTAAAATTTGATGAACTGTACCGTCTGTTTTTGTCAACCAGCAGCTAATTTGCGGAAGAAAAGGAAATTTAGTTTTATCAGTTCTTCGTGAAAATGGTTGAGGATTTTCATCACCCGGCTGCTCTTCTAAAATATCATAGTTAATTGTATCAAGTTTTAGTCTTGGGGGGGTTCCGGTTTTTAATCTTCCGGATTCAAATCCCATTTTAATTAATGACTCAGTAAGACCAACTGCAGGCTGTTCTCCGAATCTTCCACCTCTCGTTGATTTTAGTCCGGTATGCATTAATCCATTCAAGAATGTGCCCGAACAAACAATTAATGCTTTACAGCTTATTTCATTTCCTTTTAGAGTTCGAATACCAACAATTTTTCGATCTTCTTCAATTGCTTCAATAACGGAATCTTCAACGATGGTTATATTTTCTGTCGAGGAAATAATTTTGGCAGCTTCAACCGAATAAAGTTTCTTGTCGGATTGACTTCTTCCCGCCCAAACCGCAGGACCTTTTGATTTATTTAGAACACGGAACTGAATTCCGCTTCGATCTGCAATTTGTCCCATTACGCCGCCAAGAGCATCAATTTCATGAACAAGGTGTCCTTTGGCGCTTCCACCTATTGCCGGGTTACAAGACATTCGTCCGAAGGCGGTTTTGTCCATAGTGACAATACCGACCGAAACCCCCATTTTTGCAGCTGCATGTGAGGCTTCAATTCCGGCATGTCCACCACCAACTACTATTAAATCAAAATGCATTTATAAGATTTTCCTTTCTTTTCGAACTTTGTGCAAAGTTTCACGTGAAACTAAAATAGGTTAGAGCAACCTTCGAGGTTACATGCTTTGCAACCTCGAAGGTTACTTTTTACAATTGTTTCACGTGAAACTTGTCAAAAAAATGAGAATTTACTTCCCAATACAAAATTTTGCGAAAATATTGTTTAGAATATCCTCTGTTGTTACCTTACCGATAATTTCACCAAGCGAACTTTCCGCATTTCTAAGATCGACTGCGATAAATTCTCCGCTCATTCCGGATTTTACAGAATCTTTAGCTTGTACAAGATGGTCTTTTGCTTTTTTTAATGCATTAAAGTGCCGTAAATTTGACACTACTGCTCCTCTTTCACTGTAACTTTCGGAGCCAATAGCTTTTTGCTTCATTGCTTTGAAAAGGGACTCTATTCCCTCTCCGGTTTTTGCTGAGATTTCTACATCACATTCAATATTATGATTATGCAGTAAATCAATTTTATTCACTATTTTAAGTATCTTATCTTCTTTAATGAGCTGTTTTAATTCCTTGTATAAATCTTCTGCGAAACCATCTATAATATCATTAAGAAACAAAACTACATCGGCGTTTTTTACTGCATCGCGACTTCTAAATACACCTTCTTTTTCAATTGCATCTTCAGTTAGACGGATGCCAGCCGTATCATATAGTCTAAATAAAATTCCATCCAAGGAAAATTCTTCACGAATTACATCACGTGTTGTTCCGGGAATTTCGCTCACAATAGCACGTGATTCTTTAAGCATATAATTCAATAATGACGATTTACCGACATTTGGTTTTCCAACGAGCGCAACATTTACTCCATCCCTAATTACTTTTCCGAATGAGTATGTTTGTAACAATTTCTCGATTTCAAAAATTATTTCGTCAATTTTTTCAATTACTTTGTCTTTTGGTAGAAATTCAAAATCTTCTTCGGCAAAATCCAACTCCAACTCTAACATTGAAGAAGAATTAATTAACATTTCTCTTAGAGAATCTACCTTTGCAGACAATAACCCATCAAGCTGATTTCTTGCGCCTCTTAAAGAAGCTTCGGTTCTGGAATTAATAACATCAACAACGGCTTCGGCTTGTGCAAGATCCATTCTTCCATTTAAGAAAGCACGCTTAGTAAACTCACCTGGCTCGGCTAATCTGATATCTTTTTCTAATAGTGACTTAATTAATTTTTCGACAATTAATTGACTACCATGCGTACTTATCTCGATAGAGTCTTCACCGGTATAAGAATTAGGTGCACGAAAAACCGAAACTAAAACATCATCAATTACTTCATTGGCATAATTAATCCTGCCGTAATGAATTGTATGAGTATTTGCTCTAATTAATTTCACCGCTCCATCGAATATTGAATCAACAGCCTCAATACTTTTTGGACCACTAACCCTAATTACAGAAATGGCACCGACCCCGGCGGGTGTTGCTAAAGCTGCAATTGTATCTTCGTTATTTTGTAAATACTCGGTCAAGTCGTATTGAATTAGTGTTAAAAAAATAAGCGATAAATATACGGATAATTTTTAGCAATAGCAAAAAGAAATTCTCGTAAGTTGTTTGAAATAAACGAGTTACGGCAACAAAGGTGGGGCTGTTTTAATCAAGATATTTATTTAGCATGAACTAAATTAACAAATCAAACTATATGAGATTTTATAGTCCGCTTAACTTGTTTGCGGACCCATTTTGAAAATGAACTTTTTCTTTTAGTTGCTCAATTCGGTTTTGTGCATAATTATAAATTGATTGTTCAAGTGATTCACCTTGCTCAACAAATAACTGATAATACAATAACGGCACGGTTTTATCTCTATAATATTGGTCATAATAATGATGAAACGCTATGTCAATATTATTTTCTTTTTGAAATGTATATGCCAACTGTCGATGATAGAAGCTATTAAGAGTGTCACCAAAGAGTAAAGTTGTGTAAAATTTTTTAGCATCCTAAATCCGATTTGCATCCAAATACAGCTTGGCAAGATTTATCAAAGCAAAATTATTCAGTGAATCTAAATTTATTATTTGTTCATAGGTGCGTGTTGATTTATCAACAAATCCAATTATCGAGTAGAGCTGCGCTAAGTTGATTAGTATTTCTATATTATTAGGATCGAGTTCGTCCGCTTTTTGAAACGAAGTGAGAGCTTCATTATTCTTCATCAAATTTTTGTAACAGATCCCCAGCTTAAGATATGCTTCGGCTTTTTGATTTATGTTAATGTATTCATTTAAAAGTATTACAGCTTCGGCAAATTTATTTCTTAAAATTAGCTGATTTGCTTCATCTAATTTTGTCTGTGAAAATATTACCGAAATAAGCATAAAAAGAATTACAATGTTTTTCATCTTTCACCGATTTTATTCTGCTAAAGAAAAGGTGCTTTAAGGTAGGAAAAGTTGCTGCAATTATAGATTATTTTTGCTGTCAAAAATATATATAAGCAAACCAATGAAAAAATTATCAATCAACAACTAAATGCTTTTTAAGGAAGGATTCAGGTGTAAGAGCGGTAATTGGGCTATTCTTATAATGCTTCACATTGCGAGAAATAATAAAATGGGCATCACAAGCTAAGGCAGCAGTAATTTGTAGAGCATCTTCAAAATCCGGTACTTTTAATTGAATTGCTCTTTTAGCATTTTCTGTATTTGTCTCGGCAACATTAACAAACTCAAGTAGATCATTAATAAATTGTTTTGCTTTCTCATTACCCGAACCAATTGCCGTCATATAGTAAAAATTTGAAAGCGTGTGCCAAGCAACAAAACCTAATATCTTATTGTTTTCAACAAGATTAATTAGTTTTACCGAATCTTTATAAAAAGGATCTCGTTTTAATGCAATGTCAAGTATAACGTCAGTGTCTATCAAAACAATCACAAGTTATACCTTTCTTTCAGATATTTGAAACGAGCATCTTCTCCTTCTATAAGATTTAGTTCGCCAAGCCATTTATCGGTAAAATTAATTTTATCTTTTTCTAACTCCTTTTCAAGAAGCTCTTCAACCAGTTGTGAAACGGATTTTCCTTTCTTCTTTGCAAAAAGTTTTGAGCGCGGAATTAATTTAGAATTTATGGTGAGATTTAATTTCGTCTTCACAACAACCTCCTTCTGCGTATAATATGCACTAATATACGTATATCTTGTTGTTTATTTCAAGACAAAATTTTTAAGAAGTGCAACGCCTATTTAGTCAGATTTTTAGGAAGCAGATTATCTACGGTAATTCAACTATAAATAAATTTGACCCGACATTAATTTTGCGATTTATAGATTGATAGTTATGAATGATTTGTAAGTTAAAAGTGTGCGTAGAGGTTATATTAAAAGACAAGTTTTCATCTATCGTCTCAACAATTAGAGATATCTTACCGTCAAGATAATTAAGGTTTTTTATGCCGTGTTTATCCGTTCTATTTATTCGCCAGGTAATTTGATTTTTCGGAACATCCATATCAATTCCGATAATATTTTCGATCAACATAGCAATAGGACTGAGACCCGACCAACCGACAAAATCCTGTCTTGAATAAAACGTATTATCCCATCTAGTTGCCGGTTCTGTAAATTCGGGAGAATAACATTCCCATATTGTTTTATATCCATCGCCGTATCGTTCTTCGAAAGCAATTTTTTCTTCATCTGGTTCAAAGTCGAAAAATACTTCTGCAATTTTATTTATGTGGTTATCTGCAATTTGATTAGCTAAATCATATTGTCCGTATTTTTCTAATCCTTTTATTACCATGTAGTTTGTCGGTGCCCAAACTCCGCCAAGCCAATAATGACCGCTTGAATCATACATCGGTTGATTTGCTGCAAGAGTTGGAATCATATGCGGTCGCCAAAATTCATCGGGATTTGCAAGATGCTTGAATAATGCTTCGGCTCTGTCTCTCGTTGCAGTTTCCGAGAGTAACATCCAGAATCCACCTATGTGCATAACATTACTTAGCTTGCCGTCTTCTCTTAAATCAAAATAAAATTGTTCGTCTTCACCCCAGCATAGTTGATTTAATAAACTTGTTATGCGCGAATATTCATCAGTAAATTTTAGTACTGCTTTGTTATCTCCGATTTCAGTGGAAATATTAATTATCATTTTTGCGGCAAGTGCCATTTGTGCGGTTAAGTCAATCCAACCGGCTTTACCTACATTCGGTCTAGGAATATTATCCATTCCGCTGCCAAGTTGAGTTGTGTAATACAAACCTCTTCCGAGCGAATCGCGTAAGTTCTCATTTATCCAATCATAATATTTTGTAATGTTAGGAAGTACTTTTATAAGTCGTGATTTATCACCGGTAATTTTATAGTACCGCCATTCCATCCATGCAAACAGCGGCGGATTGATCATTGGCTCTTCAAGGGTAGGTTCGTTTGCAGGTTGCCCGTTAGATTCCCAATAAACTCTTTGAATATAACCGTCATTTCTTTGCTTGTTGTAAAAATTATCTAATGACTGAATAGCGGGAAACAAATTAGAAGCATACATTCCGAATGCCGACATAAATATCGTATCCCACTGATAAATAAGTTCGTTAAAACCTTCATCCATGTAAAACTGAACAAAGCCGTTTTGAGTTGTGCCGCGTTTGATTTTATTCCATGCCATTTCCCATGCGGCATAATACAGCTCGATAAGAAGAGAATCATTTTCTAAAACAGGTTCAGGAACGAGTTGTTTGGGGAAAGGAATTTCAGATTTTTCTCTTTTAGGTCTTGGCGGGTCACCGACCTTAACTATTGAATTAAAGCTATTACCGCCGTCATTAATTTTCCATTCATTTTCTGGATCAGGAATCCATTGATTGTTTACTACGAACTTGTAATAATAATAACCCGGATTAAGGTATAATGTAGTAACCCAAGTTGAATCATTTTGTTTTGTAAGTGGGTTAAAAGAACCCGACCAATTGTTAAAACTTCCAACAACAAAAACCGAGTCGGCTTGTTTTGAATACAGCGTAAAAGTGACCGGAATCTTCTCTTGCGGATAAATAGTAGCGACTATAAATAGCAAAATAATAAACTTAACTTCTTTCATACTCATAAATGTAATAAGAAAGAAAGTAATTTGTATCGATTATTGCGGTATTAAGAAAAATTACTTTATCTCTACTTTTCAAATTGAATCAGCTCTACCGGTGCTCCGTTTTCATGTATCATTGCTACACGCACACCTTCGGAGAGGGATGATATATCGCTTATCAATTCTTTACCCTTAATTGCTTTTTCAAGATTATCAACTTCAAAAGCGATGTGAGGAACTTCTTTGATTATTTGGTCAACCGGACTATCTTGTTCGAATCGCATCCATTCGATTCCGAATTCGCTTGAATCAAAACCGGAGACATAAAATTTCAATTGCTCGATGTACTTTTCGTTTTGTCTTTTTTCTTTGGTTGGAATTCCGATGTGGTGAAACTTCATTCCCTTTTTACTTATTGCAAAAGGTGGTTCGTGATATTTTCTTTTTGCTTTATTCATAAATTTTGTCAATCAACTCTTTTTATTTCTTCCGCAATAGCAATTACATAACCATCCGGATCTTCAAAGTAAATTACTCTGTGTCCCCAATTTCGTTCTTTTAAGTCGTCTAACTTTTTTGCTCCCAGCGTTGCTGCTCTATTGATATAGTTTTCTATATCATTTACTAACAAATATAATTCGCCTCTTGGCTGCCCGAGTTTCTTTTCGGGTTGTTCTATCTTGTCGCCGAGTAATTTTTTTATCCCCCTTGCAGGCATTAGTCCAAGCACAGTCGTTGATGATAAATGAAATTCGGTCATCCCGGGAACGTTAAGTGTGGGTTTAAGATTCAGCAATTGAGAATAAAACTCCGTGCTCTTTTGCTGGTCTTCAACGTAAAAAATTATGTGTGATTTCTTTATCATAATAATCAGTGTAAATCCAAAACACTCCCACCAATAAACTCACGAAGAACAGAATCACCAGGTACGGGCGAATCATCTTCTACCGGTTCGATTTCACTTAGTACTCTGTTTAATCTTTCCGCTCTTGTATAAGCGTCTATGCGCAGAGGATCATTTTTATATTTAACTGTCCACTCGTTAAAAGCATTTAACAATCTTGGTCTATATAGAGGCACTTCAAACGGCATTGATGTGTTAACTATATAATCTGCGGTATTACAATAAGGCAGTATGTTTCGTTTTTCGGATGAACGAACATAATGCCAATGAAGCAAAGTTTGTTCGGGTTTATATGCGCGGTGAACAGAATCGCGCAGCATTCTTCTTATTAAACGAAGATCCGTCCAGCGAATGAAATCTCCCGCACTTGTTTTCATTTGAAGTAATGGTTCAAGATATAGCTTAAATTTTTGTGCGGGGGGGATTGCTTTGCTGAATTCGGGATAGAGTCCGTGCAAACTATCTATTAATAGAACTTGGTTCTTTTCTACTTTAAGAGGAGTTCTGTCGAGATATCTTTTCCCTTCTTTAAAATCATAATAAGGAATTTTTACTTCTTCACCGTCTGCTAATCTTTTTAAGTGTTCGTTAATCAATTCAAGATCGAGCGCTTGCGGAGTTTCAAAATCATAATCGCCAAACTCATCTTTGGGATGAAGTTCCAAATCAAAAAAGTAATGATCAACAATAAGCGGGACGAAACTCATTCCCATCTTTTTTAATTTTTGCTCGAGATTAAATGTTGTTGTAGTTTTACCGGATGACGACGGACCGCTTACCATTACCATTCTTAATTCATCACTTCTTTCTTTGATCAATTCTGCGGCTGTGTTTAGCTGGTCATCGTAATAGCTTTCCGCTTCGTGAACTATTTGAGCAAACTCCCCTTTTTTTATTCTTTCGTTTGTTGATTCAATTGTATGCAAATCATGATCGACCGACCAATTAAGGGAACGCCAGATTTTTGCCCAGGGAATAAATTCGGAGGGTTTTGAAAAATGACGTGAATCTTCTTTTCTTCTTCTTGCAGCTTCTTCCCGGTATAGAATATATTCTTTTGCAACTTTAGCGTGACCGTTTTCTATCAACACTTTTTCAACTATATCTTGAATTTCTTCTATGTGCGGTTTATCGTTTTCGTTATACCGTTCGTCAATAATTTTAATTACCTGTTTAGCAAGTTCTGCGGCTTTGTCTTTATCCCGCCCGCCTACAGAAACCGCGGCTCTGTAAATTGCATTTGCAATTCTATCTTTGCTGAAAGGAACAACGGCACCGGTACGTTTAATTACAAATTTCACTTTTGCCATTCTCTCTCCGAGTTTGTGCTAAATATAAATTGTAATTTAATTTTTGTGTTTGTTTAT
>OMKS01004097.1_pt1 | contig 11171 bp, 8 predicted proteins | sample 1674721 | NCBI WGS metagenome assembly OMKS01 (sample SAMN06264996, study PRJEB25208) | sediment metagenome | isolation source: hot spring sediment | place: USA: California | collected 2014-09-02 | reverse complement strand
TTTTTGCCCCGTGAAAGAGACACACAAACTAATATGGTGATTATAGATAATGACAGTTGCGGCGACTACAGGGACTTTTCGAAAAAAATTGCCTGGCAAATCGGAGCAGACAGCGGCTTTGCCATAGGAAAAAGGCCTTACGATGATAACCTGAACCCCTTCACTCTGGGAAGCTGGCGCTGGACGGAAAGTGATACATTGGAAACTGCATCTGCTGAGTGGATTCCAGATATTCCGGAAACAGGCGATTATGCCGTCTATTTTAGCTGGAGAATGCTCCCTGATGCAGCCACCGACGCCCTCTACACTGTATATTACAACGGCGACTCAGCACGCTTTCAAATCAATCAGCAGCAAGGCGGCGGCACCTGGGTCTATATTGGCACGTTTCCTTTTCTAAAGGGTTATAATCCAGATATCGGCAAAGTCAAATTATCTAATCGCAGCAGGGTGGCAGGAGCAAAAATCACTGCCGATGCCATACGATTTGGCGGCGGGATGGGTGATGTTTCCCGCAGCGGCATCACAAGCGGTCGGCCTCGTTTTCTGGAAGCAGCCCGCTACTACCTGCAATTTGCCGGTATGCCCGACACATTGATTTACAGCCTTCACAAAAACAAAAACGATTACAACGACGATTATATGAGCCGCGGAGAATGGGTCAATTTCCTAAATGGCGCGCCCAATGGCCCAAACAAAGACAAGAATAACAAAGGATTAGATATTCCCATTGAACTGAGTCTAGCCTTTCATACCGATGCAGGCATAACACCGGATGAAAGCGTGATTGGCACGCTCTCCATATACAGCATCGTGGGTATGGATTCCACAAACTTTTTCCCAGACGGAATGAGCCGTCTGGCCAATCGGGATTTGGCTGATCTGATGCATACTCAGATCATAAATGACCTTAGGGCACTCTGGAATCCGATGTGGAAGCAGCGGGATTTGCGGCACGGAAGATATCATGAAGCAATGCGGCCCAATGTTCCCTCTGCTCTGCTGGAGCTTCTCTCCCACCAAAATTTCAGCGATATGCGCTATGCTTTGGACCCTCGCTTTCGCTTTGATGTTAGCCGCGCCATTTATAAATCAATGCTGCGCTTTGTTGCCAATCAGCATCAGATACCTTATGTGGTGCAGCCGCTGCCTGTCAGCCATTTCCAAAGCGAAATCCTGCCTGATGGCCAAATCCGTCTTGCCTGGCAAGCAGTAGATGACCCTCTGGAACCCAGCGCATCCCCCCATTCCTTCATCGTTTATACTCGGCGGGAAAGTCAAGGCTTTGACCAGGGACAAATCACCAATGCTAAGAGCATCACACTTGAAGCGCCAGAACCTAACGTTATCTATTCATACAAAGTCACTGCTGTAAATGATGGCGGAGAAAGCTTTCCATCAGAAATTCTCTCCATTTGCCGCACTGCCAATGACATGAGTCCTGTTTTAATAATCAATGCTTTTGACCGTGTATCCGGTCCGGCATTTATTGATACTGATAATTTTCGTGGTTTTATGGGTATTCACGATGAAGGGGTCCCCTATATCAATGATCTTGGCTATGTGGGGCAGCAATTTGACTTCGCTGCAAAATCGCCTTTTGTCACCAATGATGCGCCGGGACATGGCGCCAGTTTTGCGGATGAAGAGTGCAGTATCATTCCCGGCAATACCTTTGACTTTCCTTATATTCATGGAAAAGCCATCCGGAATGCTGGTTATGCCTTCGTCAGTGTCAGTGATGAAGCCGTTGAAAATGGCCAGATAGACCTCAAACAATACAAAGTGATTGATTTTATCGCCGGAGAAGAAAAACGTACTAGCACCCGCTATCGTGGAATGGACTTTATTCCCGATTCCCGCTATGAAATTTTTTCTCCACTAATGCAAAATAAGCTCAGTACTTATCTCCAAGATGGGGGACATCTCTTCCTCAGCGGCGCCTATCTGGCTACAGACCCCTTTCTAAATAGCGAAAAAGACAGTCCAGAGCAGCAATTTGTCCGTGATTGGCTCAAATATGATCTGGTGGCCCATCATGCCAATCGTTCAGGAGAAAGCTACAGCACCGGGGCGGCAATTTTTGCTCAGCGGGGCGCTACCTTTCATTTTAATACAAAACGAGACCCAAAAATCTACACCGTGGAAGCGCCAGATGCCCTGCGTCCCCTTGGCGAAAACAGCAAAGTTTTCCTGCGCTATGGCGATAATCATTACAGTGCGGGAGTTTGTCATTCCGAAAAATACCGGGTTGTTGCGATAGGATATCCCTTTGAAACTATTCTGGATTCGGAATCGAGAGATTTGATGATGGCCAATATTCTGAGCTTTTTCCTGCCTAAATAAAAGAAAATACAAAACCCATAAGCCTGCTGGCGGAAAATGCTTTTCCCAGAAGAGCTATTGTTTAAAATCTTGTAGTAATGAGACTAAAAAATGAAAAACTTTGTTGATTGTAGAAATTTGAAGCTTTTCGTCTGGAGAATGGGGGTGCTTGATAGTGGGGCCGATGGAAACCATATCCATACCAGCATATTTACTGCCGATGATACCACATTCAAGACCGGCATGAATAACCTCAACCGCAGGATCTTTATCAAATAGACTTCGATAGATTTTTTTGCTTCTTTCTAAAAGTGGACTATGCCAGTCAGGCGCCCAAACCGGGTAGCTGTGAATATGTTCAGTGGTAAAACCGGCAAGCCTTGCCAGCGCTTCCATACGAGATACCAGCTCTGATAAAGCACCAGAATTGAGACTCCGTTGGCTGGTGAGCGTTTCGGCATTTTGTTGATTTACACGTACCCTGGCAAAATTGACTGAGGTTTCCACTACGCCAGGGAGTGTATCGGAGAGATAAATCACACCATGGGGCAAAACCAGCAAAAAATTGATAATATGCAGGGTTTGCGGGTAATCAATGCTTTTTTCTGAATGCGCTGTTTCCCTAAATCTAATTTGAATATTTTTTTCTAAAGTCTGAAATTCCAGCGCCAGCTCTTTTTGAAAGCGACTGGTAATATCCTTTAGTATCTCTTCATCTTTTCGGTGAAAGGCAATTGCTGCACTGGACTCACGGGGAATGGCATTATGGGCTGTGCCTCCGTTGGCAGAGATGAGCCGAATTTCACAGCGGTTGGCAAACTGATGAAGCAGACGAACGAGAAGCCGGTTGGCGTTGGCACGTCTTTCAATAATATCAATGCCGCTATGCCCGCCAAGAAGCCCCTTAATACTGATTTCTGCAGCCAGATAATCATTAGGTGTAGCTGATGGGTATTGTTTCTGCTTAAAAAGTGTAGCCTTACCGCCAGCACAGCCGATGGTAAATACTCCTTCATCCTCACTATCAATATTGATAAGCGTGCGGCCAGTCACAAAGCCGGGCTGCAACGAATTTGCCCCCATCAGCCCCGTTTCTTCATCAACAGTAAAAAGCAGCTCCAATGGCGGATGGAAAATTGTCTCGTCTTCAGCCAAAGCCAAAGCCATCGCGATAGCAATCCCGTTATCAGCGCCCAGAGTCGTTCCTTTTGCCTTGAGCCAGTCACCTTCCTGATAACTTTGGATAGCATCCTTGCTGAAATCATGCACTGTATCGCTATTTTTTTCACAAACCATATCCATATGTCCCTGAAGAATGATGCCAGGGGCTCCCTGGTATCCACCTTTTGCAGGCACCCGAATAACGATATTATTTACATCATCTTTTGCACATTCAAGCTTATGACATTTTGCCCAATGGAGAAGCCACTCGGCAATTCTTTCCTCTTTTTTACTGCACCGTGGTATTCGATTAAGCTCATTAAAAATTTCCAGAATCCGTTGGGTTTTGTTTATTAATTCCACATCAATTGCCCTAAATTTATTATTAGTTCCAGTTTCTTTGTCACTCGAGAATTTACGCTTTTATAATATAACATAAAAGCCATAAGATCATTTTATTATTGGTAATTAACCCTATTAATGTCATTCCACAATTTTCTTAAAAATGATTATATCGAGGATATTTAATCTTCCATCTTGATTTAAATCTGCCATAAGGAAACAGGCAGGATCAAGTTTTGTGAAGCGTAAAATATGCCTCATCAATAACTCATAATCTGCCTCGTCAGTGATTCCATCCCCGTTAATATCCCCAGGCGGCAGCTCCGCCTTCTCAATCCAACCTATGGAAAAATCATCAAAAATATAACCTGGAGAATTGATATTGCGATCACTGCTGAGTGAAAAGCGAAATTGAACTGAAGCGCCTTGCAATGCTTCATCGAGAAGAAGGACTTGAGGCAGCCAACCGTAGCTTTTGCCTGACCAGCCAAATTCTCCAAGGGCTTGCATAGCTCGGCCACTGCCTGCTGTCATAGAGGGCAACGCCATCTTTTGCCAGCTTACGCCATCATCGATTGACATAGCAAGCTGCGCCCAATCTTTTTCCTCTTCAATATCCCACTGGGCAAAAAAAGTGATTAGCGGAAGACCGCTGTCAGGTATCGTGATTGCCGGAGAATTCAATACGCTAATACGACTATCCTGATAATTTGCATTGGGACTGTCATCGTAGCCATGGCTGCTATTGTATCCGGTATTTCCAATAAGCCAGTGGCCGCTCCAGGGAGAAAGTCCCGATTCTGCATCATAAGTCTGCACGATAATTGGTTCTCCGGGAATGAGGGAAAAATGCCGGCTTAAAATCAAATCTTCATACTCAAGAAGAATTTCCACAATAATTTCCTGCCCGATAAGATTTTGATTATTCACCAGAAGCTTGGTTTTGAAAGAATTTTCAGACCTGGGCGCGAGATAGGCAATATCTATCTTTTCCGGAAAAAATGCGAGCTCTGAATGGGGTGAGCTGAATCGAATCACAGCGCCTCCCTTCGGCGAATCAAGACCACTGTTTTCCAAAGTGACAGAAAGTTCCGTCGTATCGCCAATAGTCAAAAATGACCCCGACGCTAAAAATAGTCGTTTAAAAGCAATATTTGCTCCGGCAATGGAAATAAAATAGAGATTGGGTTCCAGGTTTTCTTCTGCCAGCGGCTCTATACGGCTTGTGGCAGGCCAAAAGCCATCACTATAGCTGCCAATTTCTCCTGTAAATGCAAAAATCCCCTTGCTGCCATAGATCCAGTCGTCACTGCCGCCATTGGTGGGGTATAGATTATGGCTGGGCTGTGCAGTATATCCATTCATCGACTCAATAGTTTCGGCAATCATCTGGAAAATCTCCAAATCAGCAAGGGGCATCTGAGCGCTGCTGCTATATCCAAAAGGGTAAAGCATCAGATTGCCGTAGCTATGATAATTCATAGCATTTACAAAATTCCGACTCTCAATAAACTGGCGCAGATAATCGGTCTCCGGCTCACTGAATGCCGAGAGCCCGCGATAGGTCTGTTCGCAGGGATTGCCGCTGCTGCCGTTATTGTTAAAAGCCCATTTATACCCATAATTGCGATTTAAGTCCGTACCCATCTCGGTTCCTGTGCAGCCATTGGATTTGCGATTTTTTCGGTGCATTCCGCCACCATTGGGAGCAATATTTTGATTATAGACATAGCCATCGGGATTTAATACTGGCACAATCCAGATTTCCCGATAATCCACAAGATGTTTTATTTTAGAATTATGGGGATATTCTGCTGCGATATAATCCATCAGATAAATCAGCGTCATCAGGCTTTGTGGCTCACGAGCATGATGCAGACCGGTAAAGAGAATTTCCGGCTCATTTTCATCAATATCGGGATTGTCACTGATTTTGATTGCCCAAATCTGCCTACCTTCAACACTGGTTCCGATAGACATTTTTTCACTAAAAATATGGGGAAAATCACTCCGATACTGGTCTAGTAAATCTACCGTTTCAGCGAAAGTAAAATTGCCACCCATCGAGCCACTGGCAAAATCATCTTTCGCCGGCGTTGTCAGGCGGGATGCATAAAAGGAAGACATATCATACTGTATGAGTTCAAAAACATACTTTTCATCTTCCAGCCAGCGAATTTCATTTTCAGAAAGAATCAACCGCATTCGATTTTCTGTAAGCATCTCAGCGCCTTCCAGGGCGATGCCGCTTTCCAATAATCTTGTAAGCCCCTCTAGTGACAACGCATCAATTTCAATGGTATGATAAAGCGGCTCAGCGCCATCTATAACAGACACAAGGAGATACATGGCTGCTAATATAGCAAAAAAACGTTTCATAGTTTTATCTCCAGAATAATCAATAAAGGGAGGCTGTCTTCATCAGCAAATCACTGATATCCATACTTGAAAAGTGCGAATTGAAATACAGCACATTACCCGTTTTATCAATCAGCACAAGGGCCGGGGCCTTATTAAAGGCGCTGATATCGGCCATTCCAAAAAGTTCGCTGGCAGCGCCAAATTTATCTAGTAAAACAGGTACCGCAAGTCTGTGATTATTTTGAAATGACCGAATCTCATCTGGGTTTTCATCTACCGCGACAAGGAAAGCGCGAAATTTGCTTTTGTTGAGCCGCTGCAATTCGGATAGAAGCAGTGGCATCCAGTCATTCAATTGGCTATCACTTGTTCGAAAGAAAATCAACACAAGATTGACCCTTGGTTCTTCAGGCTTTAAAATTCGGGGCTCTCCGACAAAATCCCGGGAAAAAACCATTTCGTTTTCCAATGTGCGGAACATCACTGAAGGCGCTTCGCTCCCTTCGGATACAGCGACTAATGAGGCAGGGCTCAGCAAGGCCATAATCACTAATACGCTCCACATATTTCTTTTTATTTTTTTCACAGATATATCCTAAGCAAGTTCAGTGAGCTTTTCAAGTGCTTTTTCAAACGAGTAAAAACTCACTTTTCGGCACTTTTTTTGATTTAAACTGCGGTTCATTGTATAAGTTACTAAAAGACAGATGGTCTGCCGGCTTCGACCCGAAGATACAGACCATCTAGGATTAATTATCAGACTTCACTTGCTTCATCAGGCTTCCGTGACAACACATAAAGTGTGACAATCATCACACCCAATAGAATAAAGGTAGCAAAATAGTATTGTGAGTGTGCGTATTCGATGAGATCATTGAAGCGTCCGATAAGCAGAGAGATACGGCCCATAACGGCAAAACCAAAGCTGGCGCCAAAGCTAACCATCAGAAAGTAGATACCAATGCGGGAAACCGTACCAAAGACACCCTTATGTTCCATTGAGAAAAAGAAATAGAAAAGCCCCGACAAAACGCCAACGATAATGACCAGGGTATTAAAGATATTTCCTAAATTACCAAAGAAGCTAAGCTCAGGCAGCCATTCGATAGGGAGTATCGTGCCATACATCTGAGCCAGTACATTGGAATTCATATAGCCATACATTCTCAAGCCGGCTGCGAGTCCCACGACATAGGCCAGCGACCACCGGCTCAGCCAGCCAATGGATGGGATCAGACGAAACAACATAAATACACCCAAGATAAAGGGGAAAATGTAGGTCAGGTTTTGGGTCTGATCACCAGGAATACCGATTATTGTGCCATCTTCACTGATAGGAAAGATTGAACGGCTCAGAAAATGGAGTCCATGGTAAAGTTTATACCAAGCCACATTGAAGCCTTCCAGGCTGCTGTATTCTGCAGCCGGCCACAACCTTCCAAAGAGATTGGGAACAATCTGATTCCAGAAGGCCAATGTTCCCCAGTATGCAGCACTGACACCAACAAAGATATGCTCTGCCATTTTGTAAAAAGGATTATCCTTATAGAGATAGCTAAAGATCGAGAGCGTCAAAAAAGCTGCGATCCATCCACCAAGTATATTTACTGACATCTTGCTCTCCTCCTAATATTTCTGTTCTTTTTTGCGTTTAATGTAATAAGCGGTATTGCCAAGGATGATAAAAAGCACTATCACCAGGTGGGCAATAGACTGTGCATCCATGAAACGAGTGGCGTCCCCTGGCATATCGAAGTGGCCATGCTCTATAATCAGACCTTCATATTCAGCGGCAGCAGGCATACCGGCAATAATGCCCTGCATCTGCCCTGCTTGCACATAAGGCAATACTTCATTTACCTGAATTGATGTGGTGCCGCTGCTGAAAGGAATCTGCAGCGGATCAGCAGCATATTGAACCCATTCCACCGAGCCAGGATATCCGGCAGAAAGGCTGAAGATAAAATCAATATCAGCAACTGTTTCCACGCCGCGCATAATAGGGATACTTGACAAGGGCAGTCCTTGTGTATCAATGGTATAAACCGATTCAAAGCCACGGGTTATGCCCTTGATAATAGCCTCATTACCAGGCCGGTAACCAAGATTTACATAATCAACACCATATTTTAGGTCATATTCGAGCTCAGCTACCTGGTGAATCACTTCCTGAGCCATAAAAAGGCCATCAGGCCAAAGGCACATAATTATCACCGGATGTCCTTTATGGAAAAGGTGTCTGAGGATTGCAAAAGCCATTGGGTGAATTTCCGGTTTAGTAGAGGGCCCATATTCAAAAGAGACTAGGACCTTTCCTCCATCGGGGATGGCTTCAACAGCATCATAAACGTCAATCGTGGTTTTTGTCGCTTTCACCGGCAATCCAAAGGGAAAGAGCAACGGCAAGAGGACGACCATACCGATAATGAGGAAGATGACTCTGCGGTCCACATTACCCATTTTTTCTAAAAAATTATACATCTTATTTCTCCCCCATAAATGATTTTTCGATGCCTAAGATCACTCTCAGGGAAGTGCCTACCACTCCCAAGCCAATGCCCATCATAATTGCTCTGGCTCCGGCGGCATTGGGATACTGATAAATCCACTCCTGGATTTCAGCAAGATGCAAATACTCCAGCCAGCCGACACTGCCAAGGGGAACTCTCCCCATCATCAGGAGAATACCGGCAGCCAGCAGGATCGTTGCCTCCAGATTGCGGATACGAAATGCACGATAGGATGCAGATGCCACAAAGAATGCAAGCAGAGCAAACATCGTGGCCGAAAGGGGTGTGAATATATAGTGGAAAATCCAGCTAAAATAGGTGCCCTGAGCCTGCAGGTGGCTTCCCCAGGCAAGCTCGCGGCATTCCACTGTCGCGCCGGCATCACGCAGACGCTCTGCCATCACCTTCACCGATTTTTTAGTATAGAAATTCTTTTGAATCGTTTTTACTTCACCATCTAAGGTGCCAAACATCAGCTCGGCTGCGGCAGGTGTGATATTTATCTCATCACCAATTATGGCAAAAACTGCAGTGCGATTTTCACCTATATCCTGCATCACCACATAATTTCCACCTTTAATTAGGAAACCCATTGTCAGGGTGAGAAAAAATCCCAAAATGGCAGCCAAACTGTATATCCAGCCCTTTTTGCGAGCCACAACTTTTTTACCCTGGAGTTTTAGCAGATTAAGTGCGCCGAGAATCATAGCAAAACTGGCGATAATATCATACCATTGAGTTGTGTGAACTTCAAGATTCCCAAAAGGTTCATGAGGAATAAACCATGAGATGAGAGTAATGAAGCCCACCAGAAATACAATAGCAATTGGTACGTAACGTTTTAGTATCATAATTTACCTTTCACATTGCCTTAAAAAGTTCACGAAATGCACTAAAGCCAAAAGTCTCAAGCACAACACCCAGCCCGATGAGAATCATTATTCCTGCTTTTGCGATATCTTGTCCTTTGATAGAGCCGATAAGCTTTGGGTCTTTGCCCAGATAAGCGCTTGCGGCAAAAAATTCTTCGCCAATGAGGGTATAGTCGCAGGCAGTAATAAAAAACGGCAATTGAGCCGGTGAACCTGTTCCCGCAATCTGAATAGCACCGATACTGTTGCCGGTTTCTGCCAAAATCAAAGATTCTGCAAAAAATCTTCCCTGATAGAAGGTGGCAGCCGGTTTTTCCCTGAGCATAATACCATCTACTCCGGCGGCAAATGCAAATTGGTCGTCGGTAAGGTAATGCACCATATCCTGGTGGAAAAGGTCGGGGCGTCCCTCACTGAGATAGCTTTCCCTGACAATTTCCCGGCTGGCTTCCATCACCAGGGAACGGCTCACTGGCACATTCAGACCTGTTTCATAGCGGGCTGTCATTTTGGAAACGTGACCAAGAATAATGACGCCGGCAATTGTCTCTACCTGGTCTAAATCCATAATGCCCGGCACATAGAGCACCGATTTCCCCATTTCAGTAGCTCGGCCAACCGCTTCTTCAAAAGCATTCAAACCGGCAATGGGGCGAAGATAAATCTCTTTTGCTTTTTTTGCGCTCTCGATATAATAGAGAATCAATCCAGATACAAAGAGCAGCATGATAAAAATACCAGTTCGATAGGGATTAAACCATTTCGCTCCTGTTTCAACCGCTTCCGATTCACTTTGCAAAATCACATTCCCTTCAGCATCAAGGGCAGTCCAGCGAAATTGAATGGGGATATAATTTTCCACGGCGACAGTCATCCTGCCCTCTTTTGAAAGCTCTAAAGGAAGAACGCTTTTCTCTGCTTTCCAGGTGGCCTCCTCAGCGGTTTTGCTCTCCAGCAAATAACTGGCAGCGCCTCCATCTAAGACCAATGTAAGCAATACTTTACGCCCCTCTACTTCTTCGGCGACAGCTTCTGCAGTAAATCCTGATTGAGCAACCAGATTCTGGCAGCCAAACAGTAACAGCAGAGCCGACCAAATAAAGGTAGTCCTTTTTATCATCATTTCCTCCATTGAAAAAAGCCTTTTCCTGGCTCTTTTGCTTGCGGTTTCTCCTGATACGTCTTTTTCTCTCCGCTCAGGCGTTCTATTTCCAATAATAATTTTTCTACATTTTCCCGCTTTTCCATAGCCTCTGTGAATTCATAATATTTTTCTCCGGGAAAGAGCATTTCAAGAAAGGGACCAAAAAAATTTAGAAACTGAGCGCCAATAAAGTTCATCGGCTTCATTGTCTCTAAAAAAAAAATGGCTGGCACCTCTAGGCCGCGCTTTACTATTTTTTCGGCAATTGTGCTGATAATGGCCTCGTTACTGCTTATCTCTGTCAACTTAAAGATGCTCCACGAAAAACGAATAGTGAATATGGCTGCAATTCATCGCTAAATATATGACTGATGGGTGGATAAATAATAGTTTTTCTCACTCTATTATCAAATTTTCTGATCTATACTGGTAGCCCCAGGTCCAATTTTCTGTAGG
>OMKS01004096.1_pt1 | contig 11172 bp, 13 predicted proteins | sample 1674721 | NCBI WGS metagenome assembly OMKS01 (sample SAMN06264996, study PRJEB25208) | sediment metagenome | isolation source: hot spring sediment | place: USA: California | collected 2014-09-02 | reverse complement strand
CCACCGAGATCTACACTATCCTCTTCGTCGGCAGCGTCAGATGTGTATAAGAGACAGATAAAGCACGTTGTAAATAATGGCTATTTCGTAATGGCTATTTAGTAATGGAAGGCTCATGCATCGATGAAACTTTTTCAGCCGAATTACCCAGCATTGGTCAAGGATGTCTGTCGGCAGCTTTCAATCAGCCAGGAGGACTTGGCCCGGAAACTGGGAGTCAACTATGCCACGGTCAATCGATGGGAAAACGGGCAGGCAAAGCCTTCCAAATTGGCCCGGACACAGTTGGATGCCTTTTGTGAGCGGATGTGGGTAGCCGGAATGCTGGATTTTGCCGAGAATGGCCATGGCTAAAGCTCAAACCAGATCAAAAGCTCTACGAATCAATGAACGCCGGGCTATTAAGGACTGGCCGGAGTCAGAAAGCCCTATTTCGATAAAAACGGTGTGATTTGGCTGAAGGTGGGCGCGGACAAACGGCGGGTGAATTCCAAAGAAGAACTGCGCAGGCTTTTTCAGGTCTCCGGCCAGTTCCATGCCGACGAACTGCCCACCAAGGCAGGGGTGGAAGCCTTGGACAAGCTCCGATTCCGAGACTTTCTGCGCGATGTCTACAAGCGCAAATTCCCGGAGGAGCCTTCGGAGTTGTTACGGTTGCTGCAGAACATGAATCTTGCAACTGATGAGGGCATTCTGAACCTGGCGGAAATTCGAACATCCGCAAGCCGTATCTCAAGGATATTTCGAGTGATTTTCCCAAAGCCCGGGCGTGGGTTCGAGGACTCGTCGAGCGGGGAACGGGGCAGGGGTATGACGAAGCCTGCCGCATGATCAAGGAGAATTCGATCTGAGCCGGGATAATTTCTGCAGAATATAAATCACTTCTTCAACTCCGATCCGGCCATCATTGTTGACCTCAGCATCAAGGTTTACCGTTTGTCCAGGGATGCCGGCTGTCATCTGAAGACCGCGAACGGCATCTGCCAGATCTACAGATTTATCGTTGTTGATGTCACCGGCATAAATCATATCAGTTACGATCACCAAGTACTGGGCATTTACAAGTGGAAGATATCTAAAGGCAGGCCCCAAATTATTACTCAGGTCGTAAATAGGTAACGCGGCGATGGCATCGATCACAGCAAGGCTTTGATCCGTAACCCGGCCGAAAACGGTGAATCCGCCGTTCTGATAATCCAGGTTTTCCGAATTGTCCCCCAAATTGAAAAACCATTCGCTCGTAGCGCTGTCCGGGTTCCCTGCCAATTTTGCCATGGCTATGGTTCCGCGCAGATTCGAAAGATGAAACTCATTCACGATAGGAGCGTTTTTTTGAACCGTGTATATTGTGCTCCCGTCAAGGACATAGCCGCCTCCCTGAATCACAAACCCGGGGACCGAACGATGGATCAGGGTGTTCCTGTATTTTCCCTCACCGATATAATTCATAAAATTCGCCACGGTAACCGGGGCGATGTCATCAAACAGCAGAACATGGATCTTCCCAACATTTGTAACCATTGTCACGCGTTCAGCCATTACCGTCGAGGATGGGTATAAGAATAAAAAAACGGTAAGAATGAATGCTCCAAAGAGGTAAAAAGGCCTTTCCTTGATCTCCTTATTTTTATAAGGCATTCTTATCATTCTCCCACGTAAACCGTAATGCGTCATGCCGTCGGATCGAGCGCCCGGCCCATAAACAAAATCGTTTGGGTGATATTGATCATTCCCCATTTCCCACTCTGCGCAAAAGGTGAATTATTTTATATAATGACTATTAATATTACATTTCAACTCATTTGGTCAAGAAAAAACCGGATCAAGCAACCTGTCCAGCGTCATTTGCGTCCCATCACCTGACAACGGAGTGTAGTTTACGCGCGCCGGCAAACCGTAGACATCACATCGGCCAAATATTTTCGCGGATCTTGGATAAAAAAGAGGCATTGACAAAAATGATCGCTGCTGCGAAAAAAAAGAAATTGTCGGTGCCGTTTCGGCTGATAGAATTTTCAACGGTCTGGAAAAGGAAAAACGATGAAAATAGGACGGAACGATCCCTGCCCCTGCGGAAGCGGGAAAAAATACAAAAAATGCTGTTTGGGCAAAAAGGCGTCACCTTCCCTGGAGTTGTACTATCGGCGGTTGTCCGAGGCCTATGACCGGCTTGTAGACCGTTTGATTTTCTACGCAGCCGGTACCTTCGGCGAGGATGCTATGGGTGTGGCGATGGACGAGTTTTTTCTATGGCCTGAACCAGAAGATGAGATCAGTGGAGAAATGCTGGCCCGGGCCAATCCCCTGTTCTGGCCCTGGTATGTGTTCAATTGGGAATATGACAAGATCGATGCCGATGTGGAACTTGCCGGGCCGGAGGATCGAACGGTGGCCGAATTGTATGCCGAGGCCCATGCCGACAAACTCGACCCGCTGGAGAAGCGTCTGATCGAAAGCGTCAACCGCAAACCGTACAGCTTTTTGGAAGTATTAACCGTTGAAAAGGGCAAAGGGATGACGCTGCAGGACATTCTTAAAGGTGACTGTATCGAGATTGAGGAGCGAAAGGGGTCGGAATATGTACAACCGGGAGATGTGCTCTTCGGCCGGGCGGTTCTTGTAGACGGTGTAGGTATGCTGAGTGGTCTTGCCCCGACCATTCTTCCTCCAGGCCACAAAACGGATATCATTCAATTGCGAAAACGGCTCCGCCGTGGTCAACCCTCAATAACCGACGACACACTGTATGACTGGGATATGGAAGTCCGGGATCTGTTTTTCAACATCGACCGGGCATTGCATACCACACCAAAGATGTGCAACACGGACGGTCATGTCCTGGAATTTCACAGGTTGTTCTATGAGGTTTCTTCACTTGAAGCGGCTTTCCGAGAGCTCTGCAATCTGTGTGTGACAATGACGCCGGAGGAACTGAGTGCCGATGCGGAGCTAGACGATGCGGGGCGGATGGTGCGCGTGGAAATTCCCTGGGATCGCCATGGGCACAAAGCAAGTCCGGGAATGACTAATACAATCCTGGGCCGTATCGTGATCGAGGGCCACCGCTTGACTGCGGAGGTCAACTCGGCGGAGCGTGCCGAGGCTCTGCGTCGTGAGATCGACACGAGGCTTGGTGAAATAGCTCGATTCAAGGTTGACGAGATTCAAGACCTGGATGCGATGATGCGCCGGCATGCTCCCGAATCCACCGAAGTAGCCGGATCCGGATCATTGGAGCAGGAAGAACTCATGCAGCATCCTGAAGTCCGGAAGCAGATGGCAGAAATGATATCCAAGCACTGGGAAGGTTGGGTGGATCAAAAGATTCCGGCGCTGGGCGGGAAATCCCCCAGGAAGGCCGTCAAAACCGCTGACGGGCGTGAAGCCGTCCAGGCACTTCTAACAGATGCCGAGAGGGCCCGGGGACAGGATCCCTTTACCCTGGAATTGAACCGCGAGGGCGTGCAACGGGTAAGAGAAATACTCGGTTTGAATCATTGATCCGTACCTGAAAGAGGCCTGAAACCTCAGTGTTTGGAATAAATAAAATTTGACACCTATAACACTTATAAATGAGAAGTAAGTGATTATTTATTTAAGAATATTAATTTTTTGTTTTTTCCTGTTAATGCTTTCCACGTTGGATCCCTCCATTGCAGAATGCGCGGGAAGGAGTGTGCCGTTTCAGATTGGGGAGAAGATGGTTTTCAAGGTGCGTTGGACGTTCATTCCCGCCGGTGAAGCCGTCCTGGAAGTATTGCCGCACGATTCTGTAGGCGGTTTTCCGGTCCGGCACTTGCGTCTGACGGCCTTCACTTATCCCGCGGTGGATGTCTTCTACAAGGTGCGGGACCATATGGACAGCTATGTGGACATGGATATGACCCGCAGCCTTTCCTATACAAGGACAACCCTGGGCAAAAAACACAGGGAGGAAAAGGTCGTTTTCGACACGGACTCCGCCACGGCCCGTTACAGCAATTTTGACGAAGAACGCGCACCCATCGATATCGAACCCGGAACCTTCGATCCTTTTGCGGTGTTTTACGCCTTCCGACTGGGGGGGCTGCGGGAGGGCGTTACTCTGTCCCATCCCGTAGCGGATGGTAAAAGAAGCATCGTCGGAAGGGCCGATGTGGTCCGCCGCGAGACTGTCAATACTGCTATGGGGGAAATGGATGTTTTCCTGGTGAAACTCACGATGGATGAAATCTCCGGTGCCTTTGAAAAACCCGAAGGGGCCGGCATGCAGATATGGGTGACAGCGGACGACTATCGAATCCCGGTTCGGGTCAAAAGCAAGGTGCCGGTGGGAAGCTTCGTGGCCGAGCTTGTCGACATCTCCGGCACCGACTGGCCTCCGGCCGCCGCCGCAAAAGGATCAAGCCGTGTTTCATCGACGGAATGAAGTTGAGCAGACCCCCATTCATCGATGGCAAGGTTTATGTCCGTGGATAGGTTTAAATTGTTGTCCGGGCGTGGCTCCGCCTTGATCTTCTATCTCGGCCCAATCCCCGGCAATTTAATTTTAGACTTGTTAAGGTTTGATGGCCGTTTTTTAATGTCATTTATGGAAAGTCAGCTTGGGCTTTGATGGATATCGTGATTCGAGAATCCATCAAAATTGACGGGAGAACGTAATGAAAAAGAGTTGTTGCTTGGTTCTGGTAGTTGTTTTGGTCTTTTTACTGGTTTCCATTTTGTCCAATGCCGGAGCTGAACAATACGGGGAGGGCAGGGCGCTTTTGCAGGAGCGATGCACTTCCTGTCACAACCTGAACAGAGTTCAGCGCAAAATAGGCGAGTACAATGCTGAAGCTTGGGATGAATATGTGGCCAGAATGCAGAAAAAGGGAGCAAGGGTGACGGATTCGGAAAAGGATGTCATAGTGAAGTTCCTCTCCGCCCTGGAGTCAGGTAAGGACCTTTAGGCGGGCTCGTCTTGCGTATGAAGGTCCTTGCGTCCAGATTTCTACTCTTCCTGGCTGTCCTGCCCTCGGCTGCGCTGACAGTATTTTGGGCCGCCTGGTTTATCCCGGCGGCTGCTTCTATGGGCTGGCCCGACATAGCTAAAGGGGTCAGTTCCATCTTTGCCCAGAACTGCCTCGTAATCCTTGTCATCCTGGTAATTCTGGGTAGCCGTAATTCCCTGGTAGAGCCATTTTTGGGTCTTGACAGAATGCTTCGATACCACAAGCCGTTGGCCGTGATCGCCATCGCCCTGCTCCTGGTTCATGTGCTTCTCCAATTTCTGCGATTCTATATTATGGGCGGCCCCGGTCTGGTAAAAGCGGCCCTTCTGACAATGGACATCTGGGAAATGGTGATCGGGCGTTTTGCCTTGATCCTGCTCATTATGGCGAGCGTCGCGGCCCTTCTGGGCAAGCAGTTCCGTCTTTCCTTCCGGCTATGGAAACCCGTTCATCTACTTGTATATGCTGCAGTTCCCATGGGGATCATCCATGCCTGGTTTCGTGGGAGTACTATTGGCGAGTCCCCCCGAGTCCAGGTGGTGGTCGTTTTGATCGGAGCGATGACCATTGCACTGGTCATGCGATTGGTCGAGGTTCTGCGTGGAAAGCGTAGGGCTGTATGTCGCGTTTCGCGGGTGGTTCAGGAGACCCATGACACAAAGACGGTCTACTTGAACGCACTGCGTGGTCTAAATCATCTGGGCCATCGCCGGCCTGGTCAGTTCGCACTTTTGAGAATCCCCAGGGGTCGGGGTCTAAGCGAGCCCCATCCCTTTACCATCTCGGGTGAGCCGACAGAGAAAGAACTTCGATTCACAATAAAGCAGGCCGGACGGTTTACACGGGAGATCCATGCCGTTAAACCTGGGGTGGAGGTGCGTTGCGAAGGGCCTTACGGCATTTTTTGTGCCGGGGCCGAGGAGCGTGATTCACTGGCCCTTATAGCTGGAGGCGTGGGGGTTACGCCTTTTTTCAGCTTGCTGAGACACTTGCTGGTAAACGGCAAGGATATCCCTACGGTCCTTATCTGGGCCAACAAAAGTCGCCGGGACATCTTTGGTCAGAGGGAACTGGAGGGCATGACCGGGAAGATGCCTTTATGCGTTGTGCATGTCCTGAGCAGGGAAAAAGAGGATCTCGGCAAACCAACCAGCGGGAATAATGTCAAATTTGAAAAGGGCCGGGTTACAGCAGAATTACTGGGACGCTTTCTCAGGGAGGATCAAGATTTTTATCTGTGCGGTCCGCCGGCCATGCAGACCTTTGTCCTCGGCGAAATAAAGAAGGCTTTTGGCCTTGGAGCGCGCCGCGTCTCGCGGGAATCATTTTTCTGGTAAAGGGAACCGGATTCACTTCATTTTTTGAAGGAGAGCCTCCGCCATTTCCGCCAACTTCTTTTTCTGTACTTTGCCGCTGGCGGTTGTCGGAAACTCCTTCACTATTTTGTACTGGGTCGGGCGCCGGCTTTCCTCGACGCGGTCCCGAACGTGGTTTTCCATCTCGGCCTCGGTGGGATGCACGCCCTCCCGGGGGATCACCCATGCGGCCACGGCCGTACCCCCGGCGGAGTCCGTAAATCCGAACACCTGTACCTGCGAGACGGCCGGGTGCTCATGTATCATTTCTTCCAGCTCCACCGGGTTGATTTCAACTCCGCCACGGAGGATCACGTCTTTGATCCGCCCGCTTAAGCGCACATAGCCCGACTCGTCCATTTCCCCCAGATCCCCGGTGTGAAGCCAGCCCTCCGGATCCACTGCAGCAGCGGTGGCGGCGGGCATCCTCCAGTACTCCTTCATCAGAAAGCCCCTGGTGCAAAGTTCACCCCGCCTGCCAGCTGGAAGGGGTTCGCCGGTCGAAATGTCCACGATCCTCACCTCGCTGCAGGGAAGCGCGCGCCCTATGGTGGCTACGCGAAGGGGGATCGGGTCTTCCGGCATCGTCATCGTAATCCAGCTGGAAGCCTCGGTGATGCCGTAGCCCACCGCAAGGTGCCTGATTTCAAGCTCTTCCACGAGCCTTTTCATCAGGTCCATCGGGCAAGGCGCCCCACCGACAATGCCCTTTTCGAGGTGCTTCCACCCGGCCAAGTATATGTAGGAGCAGATCCTTGTCAGCGCCGGGATCCACCGGCACCAGCACCGCGCCCATGCCCAAAACCGCGGCCATGGATACGATCCATTCGGGGATGTTGGGCGCAAACACCGCCACCCGGTCCCCTTTGACGATCCCCAGAGCCATGAGCCCCCTGGCGGCCTTTTCGGATTCCCCGAGCAGCTCCGAGTAGGAAAGTTTCACGCCTTGCGCGGTGTGGGTGAGGGCCGGGCGGAGCGGAAACTTTGTCGCGGTTTTCTGAAGTGCTTGTCCTAAGGTGATCATAACAGGTTCCATGACGTTCTCCTCGGGGTTCCCCTGCTGCAACCGGAGCACCCGTACAAAGCTTCGAGTTTTTTTAAAATAATAGTAACATCAGAGACTCCTGGAAACAAGAGACTTGCTCTTTGAGGTTTTGCTGGTAGAATTATTATACAAGGTAACTCTCGGTGAGATCGTATTGCCGAGATATCAAAAGGCACATTCGGATGTGAGGGAAATCCCAATTTGCAGAATACAACGATAGCTAGTTCACAATATTAGCGATAAAATGCATCGAAATACCAAAAAAGCCGTTATTCATATTGATATGGATGCATTCTATCCGGCCGTCGAAGTGCTTGACAACCCTGATCTCAGGGGGAAGCCTGTGGTCGTGGGGGGGAGCCGGGAGAGGGGTGTGGTTTCTTCGGCGTCCTACGAAGCGCGCAAATACGGCATCCATTCCGCTCTGCCTGTTGCCGGGGCGATGCGGCTTTGCCCACATGCGGTTTTTCTGCCCGGCAGGATGTGGAGATACCGGGATGTCTCCAGACAGGTGTTTGGAGTTTTTCACCGGTTTACACCGCTGGTTGAAAAACTTTCCATAGACGAGGCGTTCCTGGATGTCAGCGGCTGCGGGAAGCTCTTCGGCGCACCCGAGGAAATAGCCGGCAAAATCAAGGAGGCCGTGTTCAAGGAGGTGGGGCTTACGGCTTCGGCCGGGGTGGCACCTTCGAAGTTCGTCGCGAAGATCGCGTCCGACATGGAAAAACCGGACGGCCTCACCGTGGTGGCCGAAGAAAAAGTCAGAGAATTCCTGGATCCTCTTCCTGTGAGCAAAATGTGGGGCGTCGGAAAAGTCACCCGGGAAGCCCTTGCAAAGCTGAATATTCGTACTTTCCTGGACCTGAGTCGGATGCCGGTGGAGGTGCTTGAAAGGAGGTTCGGCAAATACGGTGTCAGGATGCATGAGCTTTCCATGGGAATTGATGATCGGGATGTGGTGCCCGAGCATGATGTCAAGTCCATCGGACACGAGGAAACCTTTTCTGAAGATATCGTCGAACTTGATATGGCGGGAAAAGAACTTCTGTTTCTTGCAGGCAAAGTGGCCCGTCGGATGCGGCAGGGGTTCCTTACTGGAAAAACCGTCACCTTGAAAGTGAAATACAGCGATTTTACATCTGTAACAAGGTCTGCAACGCTGCCTGCTCCCACCGATGATGCGTGGGAGATATATCGGTCTGTTCTGACCCTGTTGAATAAGACCGCGGTGGGAAAAAGACCTGTCCGCCTGCTGGGTGTTTCGCTGTCCCAGCTCGCAGGGCGCGGAGCGGACCGGCAAATGTCTCTTTTTGAGGAAAACGAAACCTCAAAAAAGAAAAAAGGCCTGAATACTGCACTCGATTCCATTTCCGATAAATTCGGGGATGCAGCAATCGGCCCCGGAATACTTTTGAGAAAATAGCTGCACTGCATTTCAAGGGGGACGGATCCGGAAGGTGTGATATGTCTTTGCGCGCCTTATTCTCTTTGCACATGGAGCTTTTCGCGGCTGATTTTTTGATTTGGTTGCGGTGGGAATGATGTTAACTGAATCAGTTTCGCATCGAAAGGAGGGGTTTATGTACAAAAAAATACTGGTGACGCTTGACGGATCGGAGCTTTCCGAATGTGTTTTGCCACACCTGGGGGCATTCAGGAAAGGTTTTCCCGAATGCGAAATTGTATTGTTAAGGGTGGTGGAATCGATGGACAGTACGGTCGCGGCCCATGCAGATGTCATAAGCCCCGACCAGTGGAAGGCCAGGGAAAACGCTATGGTGGTTGCTGCTGGGGATTATTTGAGAGAGGTTGCCGACCGTCTCGGGCGGGACGGGGCATCTATCCTTGCAAAGGTGATAAGCGGCAGAGTCGAAGACCGTATAATCGACTACGCCAGGGAGGAAGGCGTCGACCTGATAATTATGGCGACTCACGGGCGTTCCGGGGTAAGCAGGTGGGTGAGGGGCAGCATTGCAGATAAGGTTTTGAGGATGGCGCACATTCCGATTTTGATGGTACGGGCCCCGGGGACTAAAGAGGGTGATTGACCGAGTCTAAACCCCCTGTTCAGCCCGGCTTTAAGCCGGGCTGAACAAGGGAGGATCCGTATCGAGTTTTTACCGCTTGGTTATTGTTGAGTTGCGTAGATAAGCTTAGGGTCCAGGTCGTATGTCCAAGGTGCCCCGCTGTTTTTCCATCCGTTTTTCATTCTCTTCCCGTTGTAATAGCTTTCTTCGTCTTTCACTTTGTCTCCCTCAAAGCCGTCGACCATGTTGTAGACATCGGTGAAACCGGCTTCTGCCAATCGATTCGCCGAAGCTGCGCTTCGATTCCCCGATCGGCACATTATCAAAATAGTGTCATCGGCTTTGAATCTCTTTTTCGCTTCCGCTTCAAAATCCGGGTTTTCCTTTAAGGCAAAACTTTTTTTCTCCGCATTCCAAACGCCGGTCCAGACACTGGAAGGGATATTGTGAGCCATTTCCGGATGCCCCAGATATACGTATTCTTCCGGGGTCCTGCAGTCCAGAATTTTGACTTTGTCCGGATTTGCCTTCCACATTTCGTAGGCCTGCAATGCGGTTGCGTAGTTCCCGGTGATCGTTTGTTTTTTCTGGCTGCTCGGAACGGGTGCCTGCGCCATGGCCAATGAAACAAAAAACAGCAGAATAATCGATGTGGTAAATAGTACAAAATTCCTTTTTCTCATCTCTCTTTCTCCTTTCTGCAATACGGATCTTTTTTTGTGTTACTTGTCGTAGTGTCGGTTCAGTTGTAGGTTCGAATTTTGAGGAAGAAACAATATCACATAAACCCAATTAAAGGCCAGTAAAAGGATTTTATAGCCGTCAGCAGGCAGATTTCAACGAAAGCTAATGGAATTGCAACTTTTATGAAGTCACTTTGCTTGAAATACCCAGTGCTGAAGGCAATTATTGTTGGAGGAGTTCCAATCACCAACATGACAAACGAGGTGGAACACGCCATCATCAGAGCTATATTGGGAGCGCTTAGATTTAAACCTTCCGCCATCGGAAAAAGGATCGGAAGAGTCAAGGCCACAGCCGCAGAGTTACTCATGATACTGGAGATCGCGGCGCTGAACATGCCTATGCCATAGTATTGAATGAATTTTGGCATATTATCGAGGAGAGGTATAAACTGGTAGGCAAGCCATTTCCCTGCGCCGGTATCAAGCATTGCTGTACCGAGCGAAACGCCCGCCCCGAAGACCAGCCAGGTTTCCCAAGGGAAACCCGCGACAACTTTCTTGAAAGGTATCAGCTTGAGGCTGCAGATGGCCCCCACCGCCAGTGATGCTACGACGCTGACATGCAGTTTGGTTAAGTCGCCGAGCGCCCAGAAGACTATGGCCAGGCCGAAAATAGCTGTGACCATTTTTTCGTTCGCGGTCATTGGAGGTAGTTTTTCTGCATGAATCTCGGCCGGAAATTCTTTGATTCCGGGATTCATGAAAACATAGCACACGCTCCAGACTCCCATTGAGGCAATGAAGACCATTGGAAACAGATAAAGCATCCACTGCAAAAAACCGATATGAATGCCTGTTGCACGCGTTAAAAATTCGAGGGCTACCGGGTTTCTTCCACCGCCTATTATTGTGCCGAAACCGCCCGCAGAGGCAGCCATTGGTATCATAATCGTAAAAAATTTCGAAAGATTTGTGCTTTTGGAAGGTTTGATTCCCATCTTAGTGAAAACTGGTATTAATGCTGTCTCTTATACACATCTCCGAGCCCACGAGACCGTACTAGATCTCGTATGCCGTCTTCTGCTT
>OMKS01004093.1_pt1 | contig 11183 bp, 15 predicted proteins | sample 1674721 | NCBI WGS metagenome assembly OMKS01 (sample SAMN06264996, study PRJEB25208) | sediment metagenome | isolation source: hot spring sediment | place: USA: California | collected 2014-09-02 | reverse complement strand
TTTTTCAAGCAGAAGACGGCATACGAGATCTAGTACGGTCTCGTGGGCTCGGAGATGTGTATAAGAGACAGTTCTCCGAGCATGCCGAAATAGGGCACTCTAATAACTCTGACAACGCTACCTATATCGAGGCCAATTTTTGCCTCGGTCGGCTCGGTGAATCCCTCCGGCGGCTCGGGTTGTGCGATGACTATCTCGGGGCGAATGACACCGGCGCGGATTTGCGTGGCGCCGTTCATGCTCGCCGAACGGCCGCTATATTTCCGCAGAAGCTCGAATGTTCGCTCGGCCATGGGGATGTCCCCGAAACCCTCGGTGACAATGAGGGTCGTCTCGATATCCTCCGAACCGGTGATTGCGACACCGATATCCACACCGAGAATCTCCTTCATATCGCGGTCATCGACACCGCCGCCAATAATTCCCTTGACGCCGACTTTTATGGCTTTATGAAACGCCGCCGAAGTAATCCGCCGCCCGCAAACCAGAATTTTCCCGCGGTGCTCTTCTTTGACGAGATCCTCGGTGAGGTCGTGCGTATTGTCCTCCGTGACAATTTCGATTGCGCCGAAGCGTTCGCCGCCAATTCCGAAAATTCCCTGTATGAATGTGCCGTTTGTTTCGACGACAACGCCTTCCTCGGGGATTACCTCGACAATCTTGCCTTCTATATAGGCCGTCACCTCGACGGGCAAAGGGTTTGCGCGAAGAATGAGATTGCCCGTCACGTTGCTGACAGTTTCTACGAAGCCGTCGAACGGCATTTTTATCTGTGTTTTGAAAAGGCCGGTTCCCAAGAGTCCTTTGTTCTGGGCAATGACTTTGCCTTTCTTGGCCGGCTCGTTCAGTCCGACGGTGAGAAACATCTCCAAATCGTCGGGGTCGCAACCAAGTATGTTCGTTGCGTTCAGTGAATCGACGTTGCCCGGAAGCTCCGTCTTTGCGACTACATCCTTTGGTTTGACATTGTCGCCCATTTCGACAACTACATCGCCCTTGATGGGGAGAATTCTCCGCTTCTTTATCTTAGTGTATTCGGTGACTTTTAGCCCCGGTGTATATACGTGTCCCATGTCAAACTCCTTATCCGTTGAGCGTGTTTTCGGGATAGACTTCGAGAGCGGCGAGCCATTTTTTAAGCGATGCCACTCGCTCTGCCTCGGCCTCGGGAATAATGAGCGGGCGTCCTCTTCCATCGAGGATGAATCCCACGACTCCACCGCGCACCTCGACGGAAATTTTCTTGCCCTTGCCCTCGCCGCAGTCAAAACCGCGCGATGGTTCGAACGAAAGTTTTGCCGTCTCGCCAATTCCGAGGGCGAATTTTTTCATGTCGCCGAAGAGAAGAAGTCCCTCATGAGTTTTGCCGTCGGGCATGGTGAGCTTGTATGCGCCGACTTTGCTTCCGGGCTTGCCGGTCCCTACCGGCGATAGCGAATCGCCGAGGTAGATGAGGCAGTCCTTGTGGAAGACCTCTGTTGCGGCCTTCGGGTGAATTGTCGAGAGAACACCGAGTTGCGGCATCATGAAAATCGAGTCAACGGCGAGCATGGTCAATCCCTGCGGCTGGAATGCATCGAGCATCATTATTGCCGACTGGTTGCGCTTCGGAGCGTGGGAAAGCACGCCGCCCGAGCCGATGAGGATATCCAGCCCCAAGAGATTCACGAGAGATTCGGCCTCGCTTTGCTCGAAGGTCTCCGAAATTGTCCTCTGCTTCTGAACGCCTTTGAGCGTCGTGGCGAAGTTCTGGTGTTGAATAAACGCCAATCGTAATGCTTCTCGGGCGAGGGCCTGCTCGAACATCAGCGTCTCGAGGGCCTGCGGAATGGTCGTCGGGCGAATCATCTTGTTCTTCACTTGATTGCGAAGCTCGACCTCGTCCATCTCGAATGGAATCCAGCGGAGGACGTTCTCGATGCCGGTTTCCTTGAATACATTGCTAATCGAGTAGCTCATGCCGAGGTTGGCCGACACCGTGCGGTTGAAAATCGTCTTCGGGTTATCTATCTCGTTTTCGTCTTTGTGAATGTCGTAGGCGGGGTTATTGAACACGCTGAAAACATCCGTTGTCGCGCCGCCAATATCCACGCCCAGCACCTGAATCCCCTCTTCGTCCGCAACGCGTTTCATGATGAGGCCGACAGCACCGGGGGTAGGCATAATCGGGGCGTCCGCCCAGCTCATGAGTTTCTTGTATCCCGGAGCCTGTGCCATGACGTGTTCCATGAAAAGGTTGTGAATCATCTCGCGGGCGGGCTTGAGGTTTTCCTCCTCGAGCACCGGCCGGATATTATCGACGATGCGCAGGTCAACCTTCTCGCCGAGTATGTCGTTGACATTCTCGCGCGCGTCGATGTTTCCCGCGTAAATCACCGGAAGGTGATAACCTATTCCGAGCCTCGGCCTCGGGTCCGCCGCGCCAATAAGCTCCCCAAGCTCGACGACGTGAGATACCGTTCCGCCATCGATTCCTCCGGAGAGCAGAATCATGTCGGGCCTCAGCTGTCGGATTCGCTCGATTTGCTCATGCGGAAGGCGTTTATCATTGGAGGCGATAACATCCATGACAATCGCGCCCGCGCCCAATGCGGCGTTCTCGGCGGACTTGGCGGTCATAGTCCGGACGACGCCGGCGACCATCATCTGGAGGCCGCCGCCCGCGCTTGATGTCGAGATGAAGATATCGGTTCCATCATTGCCGGTAGAGGGGCGCAAGATTTTCTCGTCGTCGGTGACGAGCTTGCGGCCGGCCAGCTCCGACACCTCCGTGACAGCATTCAGAACGCCCATGGTGACATCCTCGAACGGCGCCTCGACCGTAGTGGGAGCCTCGCCACGGACAACGAGCCGATACTCGCCGTCTTGGTGCATAATGAGGATGGCCTTAGTGGTCGTAGAGCCGCAGTCCGTTGCGAGAATGACCTTAATGTCCTCGGGTTTTTTGTTCATTCGGACTCCTCTTCTATTTTATTTTTTCTTTTCTTCCTTTTTCTCTTGGGACCGAACTTCATCTCGGCCTCCTCGATACGCCTCGCAAGCTCCTCCATCGCTTCTCGCTTTTGGAGTGCGCGGCGCAAAATTTGAACCTCTTTCAAATTAAAAATATACACAGTTAAAGGCTCCATGAGCAACATAAACTGGCTTCCAACCCAGTTGAGGGGCTTGAAGCCCTCGAGCAACATGAGCGCGGGAACTGTGAGCTGACGTTTGGCAACCTCTTCGGCGACCTTGTCGAACAGCTCGAGTTCATCTTCCTGAAGCTCTTCGGCGAACTCTTTGTCCCAATCGACATTCCAAAAATCTTCTTGAATCGCGAAACCTCCGAAACACAAATTACAGGCGGGCGAAACACCGTCTCGCCTCTATGGTCTCCCTGAAAACACATTGCCAACGCGGGCATAGCACGCTATGCCCCTCCAATCCAGAACCCTACGCCTTTTCCCCTTCGTCTCTTACCTTCTCAACGATAAACTCCTTTACCTCGTCGGAGGGCACGGGGACGAGCCATCCTCGGAAGTTGTCCATCCTTCGCGGCTCCTCGAACGGCGAGAGAAACACCGCCCTCTCGCCTACATCGACCCTGCGGAACTCGCGCCATTTTCTGAGGCGATAATAACCCAAGAACTTCTCGCCGATGCCCACCTCGTCGGCATAGTAGTGCGTTTTGAAGTAGAACTTCGACGACGCGAAAAACATCAAAAGAACGGAAATGAGCGCTAACACCCAATTGTCGTCCGAGCCGAGAAAAACTGCGACGGCCGTGAGTGCGATTACTACGATGCCGAAAATCTTCCGCCCTTTGAACTCGCTCGCCGGACGGTTTGTCCACGCGTATTTATTCATTCTGTCCGAGCCGTTGGTCTTGCACCCGCGAGACCTCTTGCATAAGCTCATCCTGCGTGACGACGCCTTTCTTGACAAGAAGCGCAATAAGCGCCTGATATGTCAGATGGTTGCTCACGCAGAGCTGTTCGATGCTAATCTCTTGGACTGTGCCGTCGGGGGCTGTGACCTTGAGAATTGGCTCATTAGACATAGTTCAACCTCATAATTCGTATCGTAGGCGAATTGAGTTATCTATTCGCCATCAAAGGATTTCTCCTCGACGGTCTCGTCGAAAAGACAATTAACTCAATTAGCAACTATATTAGGGCATAGAAATTATGCCACTACTCGATTTTCTCCGGCCTATTGCCCACGAAACGGACAAGTTGCACATCGACATTCGTGCCCATCTCGTCGAATGTGATGCTACCGCTAGGGCCGGTAAATTTATACACGGCGGAGAGATAGTCCCTCTGCTGGTCGGGCGTGATGAGTCCTCTGTCTATGCCGTGGAGGACGAGCCTCGCGGAGTCGTATGCGAGCGCGGCGATTCGGCTTGGTGAGCCGCCGAACGAGCGACGGTAATCTCTCGAGAAGTCTGTCCAATTCGAGCTTCCCTCATCGACCCAGAAGTCGTCCGGGACGACAATCGCGCTATCGATATGCGCGCCGCTCATCGTCCTAATTCGGTCAATCATCCAGCCGTTCTCGCCGAGATACCTCGCACGCATATAGTTGAACGGCACCTGCGGGATAACATTAACTAAATCCTCATAATATGCCGGAATGAAAAAGCCCGGGATTTCCATAATCCACTCGCCCTCGTCTCTGCTTTTTCCCTCGGGCGTGAAGAAGCGAAAATCCGAAGAATCGGCCCTTGCCACGAAACGCTTGGCCTCCTCAAAATACGGCTGTCTGATTTTGCGGAGTTGGTCTGAAAAATCTATCGTTCCCTCGGAATAATATGCCACGCTGACCATCTCGCCGTCGCGCGATTCGACGGTTCTAACGAACTGCTCAACGGCTTTCCTGCCCGTAGGGTCGTCTGGCGCCAGCGCCGAAAATTGGAGAATTCCGAGACTGTCGATTGCATACTCTGCGAGTGTCTTTGCGCCTATAGAGGGCGGCGGCGAAACTTGGAACGCAAACGGCGACAGCGCCGAGAGGCCGTCTTTAGAGGAAGTGGGCATGATGAGCGGAACGCGCTCATGGTCGCAAACGATGGCTACAGGCACGGCGACATTCGACATAAGCGGCCCGATAACCGCTATCGGCGCGTGCCTGCGAATCGCCGACTGGCAAGCCAACGCCGCGACGAGAGGGTCGGCCACAGTATTCTCAACGACGACCTGAATATTTTTTCTTTTACCCTTATTATAATTGTCAACCGCCAATTGAACGCCGTTGGCGATGTTAGTGCCGTATTCGGAATATAATCCCTCGGTTGGCGCAAGAACGAGGATAGTGAGTCTCTCGGAAATCCTTCCAGTGAGGCTCCCCTCGAGAGCTTTGAGGCTATCGGTGAACTCGCCCGTGCCGCGGATTTCCAGGGCGCGACGACAAATATCGAGCGCCCTGCGGTTTTCGCCGCGATGGCGATAGCGCTTGGCACGATAGAAGTCCACGACTTGACCGGAGCGCCCCTCGGTGCGCCCTGAAAGCAGTGCGAGCTGGTCATCCGTGAGGTATCCCCAGAGCAGATTTTTGGCCGAGACAAGCGCGTTTTCGCGCACTTGCGGAAGCACGCCCTCGGCAATTCTCATCGCAGAGAGATAGGATTCGGCTGAAGACAGATAATTTCCCATGAAATAATACGCATTGCCCTGATAGAGCCTCGCGGTCGCGGCGTATGGATACTCGGGGAAGGCGCGCACATACTCGCCGAACTCTCTCGCGGAAGCTTCCCATTTTCCGGCGCGATATGAGCTTAGGGCGACCATGAACCGCGTCGCTTGAAAATACTGTGTGCCTCGAGAATCCATCACAAGCGATGTGAACTGGCCGTGCGCGAGGTCATAGTCTCCTTTGCGGAAAGTCTCGAGCGCGGACTTGAAGGAGCTTTCCACGAAAGACGGATCCACCCACGCGAACACCGTCGCGGTGGCGAGCAGTATCGCGATGATAGCAAATTTACGCATGTCTTTTCGCAAGCTCGACATATCTTCTGGCATGTTGTATAAGCTCCTCGACATCCTCGTCGGAGAGAGCGCGAAGTTTGGTCGCGGGCACTCCGGCGAAGATAGTTTTCGGGGGGATCTTTTTTCCGGGCGGGACGAGCGAGTTGGCCGCGACAATCGCGCCTTCGCCCACAACCGCACCATCGAGAACGACCGCGCCCATTCCGACGAGACATCCGTCTCCGAGAGTGCAGGCGTGTATTACCGCCGAATGGCCGATAGTGACATCGTTTCCAATGACCGTCGGCTTGCCGGAATCGACATGGACGGCGCAAAGCTCTTGGATATTCGACCTCTCACCCACCTCGATGTAGTTGATGTCTCCGCGCAAGACTGCGCCGAACCATACGCTCGAGTCCTTCCCGAGGCGGACATCGCCCACGAGCGTCGCATTTTCCGCAACAAACGCGCATCCCTCGATACTCGGCCTCTTTCTTTCGAACTCCTTAATCATTGCCCTCCAATGAGTTGCCTCGGGTCAATTCGCCTCAACCTGCTCTCGATATTGCGCCGTTCGGTGTCTTCATAATCGGCGCTGATTGTGGGAATATCGTCCTTGAGGAATATCGGCGCGCCCGTTCGGAGCGCCAGCGCAATCGCATCCGATGGGCGCGAGTCGATGACTATAAGCTCATCGCCGCTCTGGATATATAGTAAGGCGAAGTATGTATTCTCGATTAGCGCGGTGATAACGACTCGCTGGATTTCGGCGGAAATCCCCCGAAGCACGTTAATCACGAGGTCGTGGGTCAGGGGGCGCGGCGGTTCTATGTTCGCCAGCGCAAGGGCGATAGACATCGTCTCGGCATTGCCAATCCATATAGGAAGAAGCTCATCGTCGCTCTCCACGCGGAGAAGGACGACCATGTCGTTGGACTTGGTGTCTATTGCGAGGCTTTCTATGATAAGCAGTTTCATAGCTTCAGCAGAATAAATCTCGAAATCATTCCCAGGGCAATCGCAAGCGCCCAAGAGAGCGGCACGACTCCCATATTTTTGCCCTTCGCCCAGCCGATTATCCTCGGGACGAGGAGAACAAGGCCGAGGAGAAACCATCCGAACTGTAGCCCCACGGCAAAAAGAACGCCGTTTTCGAGCAAGTTGAGGTTGCCACGCGCCGAGCCGAGCGTCGTATGGGGCTTAAAATAGTTGCCGGTAATCTCGGCCCTCGCCGTCTGAAAAATAATCGGCCCGCCCCATATTCCTATAATGGCAAGCGCGAGCGGCGCAAACGCTGGCTCATAGGTGATTCTGACGTAAAACCTCAAAACATAGGCCGCCAGCAGAATCGAGCCGACATGAAGCGCCTGATCGCCGAGAAAAAGCCAAATCGACTCGCGCCCAATCGCCTTCTGCAATCGACATTTCGCAAAATCGACAGCGAAATGAAATAGTGTAAGCGAAAATAGGACGATGAGTATATCCCTCGAGTCGAGATATTCGCGCAATGTGGCCGCCATCGCTATCCCGAATATTCCGGCGTGGACAGCTATGCCCCAAGCCGAACGCTTTGCTTTAATCAGCGCATCGGGCTGGAGCGCGAAGTCCGCCGCTGTATGGGCGAGAAAAAGCCTCCAGAATAGCGCGGCGTTCATCGAGTCGTCAAGCGCTGACTACCCAGACGCGAACCTGCGGGCGGACATCTGCGTGCAACTTGATTTCCACATTATACACGCCGAGTTGCTTAATCGGCTCCTCGAGCTGAATCGTCTTACGCTCTATGTTAAAGCCTTTCGCACGAAGTGCATCGGCTATCATCTGCGTTGTGACTGCGCCGAAAACGCGGTCGTCCTCGCCAACTTGGACGGAGATATCCACGCTAAATCCCTCGATCTTCTCCGCGAGAACGGATAGCGTTTTCTTACGCTTCTCCTCGCGGTTAGCTCTTGCGGTCTTAATCTGCTCGACGCGGGCGAGATTCCCCTTGTTCGCCGGAACGACGAGCTTTTTGGGAATGAGGAAATTGCGCGCGTAACCGTCCGCGACATCGAGGATATCTCCGGCGATACCGAGGCTCTTAACATCTTCTGTAAGGATAACCTTCATTGTAGCCTCCTACCGGTAAATGTCCACTTTGAACGGCGCGAGCGCGATAAACCGCGCCCTCTTAATCGCCCGTGCAATCTGTCGCTGGTGCTTGGCGCAGTTGCCATTGACTCTCCGCGCAACTATTTTGCCGCGGTCGGAGAGGTATTTCATCACAATCTCGATGTTCTTGTAATCGATGACGATATGCGGCTCGTCGCAGAAAAGGCAAGTCCTTCTCCGCACGGTATAACGCATCGACCTTCTGGGCTTACGCTTCCCCATCTCCGCCTCCTTTCTTGACGCTGTCCGGCATATACTCATTGATAATGATCATGTGGCGAAGCACATTCTCATTGAGCATCACGGCATCGCGGATTTTGTGGGGAGCGGCGTGGTCGGCCTTGAAGTAGTGGAACACGTAGTAACCGCTCGTGATTTTCTTAATGGGATAAGCGAGTTCGCGCATACCCCAGTCGTCTTTGGCGATTATTTCTCCGCCGGCCGAGACAATCGATTTTTCAACCGCTTCGATATATTTGTCGAAGCCGGCCTCCTCGAGCTCGGGACGGAAGATAGTCGCCATCTCATAGATCTTCTGATCCTCCATCTGTCTCCTTTGAACATGGGCCATCGTTTGATGGGGCATAGGGAGTTCCATGCCGTTCATACAACTTTTCGGGAACGCAATATAATCATATAAAATGGATTTACAAGCATTTTTCCTTATGAGCTTGTAATATCATGGATGATAGCTACTTACGGCATCAGCCCCTCCGAAATTCTTCTGTTTATTGACGAATAATCTCCATGTTTTCTACAAAAACAGGCCTCCTCCCCTCGTTTGGGCGCGATGGCGCAATTCGGCATTGACATGACGGCTATCGAGCCTATAATTTCAAAAACAAACTGAAAGGGGAGATTATGTCCGAACCGCTTGTCCTCGAGGGCAAAAAACTATCTAAAGAACTCGAAGCATCGCTCATTCCGAGAGTGCAGAGGGTGAAAGAACTTTCCGGCCGCGTTCCGATTCTGGCGACAATCTTGGTCGGCGACGATCCGGCATCGGCGACTTATGTCAAGATGAAAGGCAACGCATGCGCCCGCGTGGGAATGGAGTCGCTGAAGGTCGAAATGCCGAAAGAGACGACCACAGACCAATTGTTGGCGAAAATCGACGAGCTTAACGCCGACCCGGCCGTCGAGGGCATACTACTACAGCATCCCGTGCCGTCGCAGATTGACGAGCGCGCCTGCTTCGACCGCATTGCGCTCGATAAGGACGTCGATGGTGTGACGAGCCTCGGCTTCGGCAAGATGGCCATGGGCGAGTTCGCGTTTGGGAGCGCTACGCCGGCGGGCATCATGCGCATGATAGACCACTATGGAATCGACCCCAAAGGCATGCACGCCGTCGTTGTGGGGCGAAGCCCCATTCTCGGCAAGCCGCTGGCGATGATGCTCCTCAACCGCCACGCGACAGTGACAATCTGCCACTCGCGCACAGTCGATCTGCCGTCGATAACGCGCACGGCGGACATAGTCGTCGGCGCGGTGGGAATTCCGCGGTTTATCAAGGCCGACTGGATTAAGGAAGGCGCGATTATCATCGACGCGGGATTCCACCCCGAAAAATGCGGAGATGTTGACCTCGATAACGCCGCGCCCAAGAGCAAGGCATACACGCCCGTTCCCGGCGGCGTAGGCCCGATGACTATTGCCACGCTCATCGCACAGACAGTCGAGGCCGCAGAACGCAGGTTGAGAATTCTCTAAATCACCTAAAACCGGCAGAAAAAAAAGACCGAGCGAAAGCTCGGTCTTTTTTTGTGGGTATGGAATTGGGTTTAGCTCAGAACTCTCCACTTGGCGATAGTATTAATCGTCCAGCGGAAAGTAATCTTGTTGGCTGAAGTGTCCCAGTTTGTGATTTCCATCTTGCCATAGTAGCCGTATGCTAATTGCTTACGGACATATAGACAATAGCTGAATCCAGAACCGATGTCTTGGTAGTTTAGATACGGGACATCGTTCACGCTCGGAGCGTTGGCGATAGAGCCATATACCACTGGAGATGTATAAATTCCCGTGATATTCTCGAAAGCGCCGCCATAAACATCGCCGCTGTTAATCGTGTTATCGTTATCGAACCAGATATCGATGTAGTCAGCATTCGCAGTAGTGAAGCTGTAGCTCGCCCCGGTTCCGTTCGAGATATTCCAGCCGTAACCCGAGGGCTGTCCGGCGACATCGAAGCGATAGATTTCCGAGCCGGAGGCTGTGTAAACGTAATCCGAAGTGTTGAAAATCAGCGGATCGGACTCGTCGTTGCCCTTATAAGCGACGATTTCGTATCTGCCGAGCGTCGGGTCGGCGTGCGTGAATGAATTGCCTGCACCTTGCCAGAGCGGAGTCGTGGCGCTGTTGAAATACACGCGATAGCCGTCGATGTCGCTCGTGGAACTGGGGTTCCATGTGATTACGAGATCAAGATGGTTGGCGTCGGAACCGACCAGTGTGGCAGAACCGGGCGGGATAATTGCGTCGGCAGGCTCGTCTTCACAGTCGGATCCCATCATCACCAGTGCCAGAGGGATTGCGAGTAAAAGTATAAATAACTTTTTCATTTGTTTGTTCCTTTCCAATTAGTTGACGCGCGCCGGGGCTTTTTTGCCTGTTGCGCTCGGTTTCGCCGGCTCTTCCTTCTTGGTCTCGGCGGGCTTGGCCTCTTCCTTGACGATTTCTTCTACAGCTTCTTCCTCGGCGACCTCGAGTTCGGCGACCATCGCCTCAAGTTCTTGAATTCTGCCCTTAAGCTCCATGTTCTCCGTCTGAAGCTCGCGGATTCTCTCCTGAGCACCTGCATCCGCTTGATCGCATCCGATCACAAAAATCATCGCACTCAATGCGATTACTACGATTATCAAACCCTTTTTCATTTTTGACCCTCCTAAAGGTTAATTGGTTAAAAAAGGTTATTTCTATGAACTTATGCCTACAAACCGCTTTTGTCAAATGCTTTTGTAATTAAAGTCGAAAAAGTTTTGAAATCTTGACGTCCGCTCCTTCGCCTGCTTTGCTGTGGCGAAATCTTCCAGCGGCATATCAAATTTTTTCCTCGAAATTAGAATTAATATGTGTATAGTACAATGC
>OMKS01004092.1_pt1 | contig 11185 bp, 17 predicted proteins | sample 1674721 | NCBI WGS metagenome assembly OMKS01 (sample SAMN06264996, study PRJEB25208) | sediment metagenome | isolation source: hot spring sediment | place: USA: California | collected 2014-09-02 | reverse complement strand
TAATGATACGGCGACCACCGAGATCTACACTATCCTCTTCGTCGGCAGCGTCAGATGTGTATAAGAGACAGGTTTTCCGCTGGTTGAAACGGTGGAACTGTTCGATGTATATGAGGGCGGAAACGTTCCGGCGGGTAAAAAATCACTTGCATATCATATAGGTTATCGATCCGCTGACCATACTTTAACAGATGAAGAAGTCAATACGGTACAGGAAAAGATATTGAAGAGATTAGGGAAAGAGCTTAGTGCCGTACTGCGTGGATAAATTCCGGAAGATATGTTTTCGGTGAATAGCTAGAGTCAGAAAAATAAAAATTGACCCTTTTATGAAATTTAGCCTTGCAGGGTTGACATCCAATTCGTGATTGTGATAGACTAAACAGTCGGATTTAGCAATCCATGCATCGAATGATGGTAGGCTGGAGATGAAAGTTCAGTCTATCTTTAATGGATGAGTTGGGTCTCATCCATTAAAATTTGTGTAAAATAGGAAGGTTAAGAATTGCCAACGATTAATCAACTGGTACGCAAAGGACGTAAAAAAATAGGGACAAAGACTAAAGCGCCTGCGCTGCGCTACACTTTCAATGCTTTGAAGAGCAAGACGACTGTGCGTAAAGAGTCAGCCCCTCAGAAGCGCGGGGTATGTTTGCAGGTTAAGACAATGACTCCTAAGAAGCCTAATTCTGGTCTGCGCAAGATCGCCAGGGTGCGCTTGAGCAACGGGATTCAGGTGACGGCTTATATTCCCGGCGAGGGTCATGATCTGCAGGAGCACTCCGTTGTTCTTGTGCGCGGAGGACGTGTAAAAGATTTGCCCGGTGTACGTTACCACATTGTCAGAGGTGCGCTTGATGCTACCGGAGTTGATAAACGCCGTCAGGGCAGGAGTAAATACGGAAATAAGCGGCCTAAGGCCTCTGCGGCATAACTGAAGGAGACGAGGAATGCCTAGACGAAAGTATGAAAAAAGACAGGTACATTTGCCAGATGCTAAGTATAACAGTGCAACTCTGGGTGAATTGATTAACAAGATAATGTATGACGGTAAGAAAAGTACCGCTGAACGCATAATTTATGATGCGATGGGTATAATAGAGGAGCGGGAGAAAAACGATCCTGTTGTGATTCTGGATCAGGCATTAAAGAACGCTACGCCTTTACTTGAAGTTAAAGCACGAAGGGTCGGCGGTGCTACTTATCAGGTTCCCGTAGAAGTGGATCAAGATCGCGGAAGGGCTTTAGCTATTCGCTGGTTGATCAAATCAACCCGCGCCAGATCTGGTAAGTCTATGGCTGAGAAATTTGCGGCAGAGTTGATTGATGCTGCCAGGGGGCAGGGAGCAACCGTTAAGAAGCGTGAAGATACCCATAAAATGGCTGAAGCCAACAGGGCATTTGCCCACTACCGCTGGTAGAAAAATTGGGTTTAAATCTTATTAATTATTAATTGTTATGCAATGGCCGCTCAGTTTGTTTATATTTATTGCGGTATTTCAGCAGACTGAATTATGGCCGCCGCATTTGGAAAGGAGGGATAGCATGAACAGAGATATCGATCTCAACAGGATCCGCAATATTGGCATTGCCGCCCATATTGATGCCGGTAAGACGACGACCACTGAAAGAATTCTTTTTTATACCGGACGCCTGCACAAGCTGGGTGAAGTACATGAGGGAACTGCGACTATGGACTGGATGGCCCAGGAACAGGAGCGCGGCATTACAATTACTTCAGCTGCTACTTCCTGCCGCTGGCGCGATCATTTAATTAATATTATTGATACGCCCGGGCACGTGGACTTTACAGTAGAAGTGGAACGTTCCCTGCGCGTGTTGGACGGAGTGGTGGCTATCTTCTGTGCCAAAGGCGGCGTTGAACCGCAGTCGGAAACTGTATGGCGTCAGGCTGATCGTTATCATGTGCCGCGCCTGGCCTATATCAACAAAATGGATGCAGTCGGAGCTGATTTTTTTAATGTTTTGCGCCAGCTGCGGGAAAGGCTTCATGCTCATGCTCTCCCGATTCAGCTTCCTATCGGGTCGGAAAGCGATTTTTCCGGGGTAGTTGACCTGATTACGGGAAAAGCCATTCTTTATGAAGATGATCTGGGTACCCGCAGCACTGAAAATGATATTCCCGCCGGGATGGAGCAGCAGGTTGCCGATTATCGGGAAAAAATGATTGAAACAATTGCCGAATATGACGACACCCTGATGGAAAAATATTTTGAAGGGGAAGAAATCTCACCCGAGGAATGCTATGCTGCCCTGCGTAAAGCGACTATTGATCACGATCTCGTTCCAGTCCTCTGTGGTTCTTCCTACCGCAACAAGGGAGTCCAGCCGCTCCTTGATGCAGTGGTTCATTTCCTTCCGTCGCCGGTGGATGTCGGAGCAGTGAAAGGTTTTAACCCGAAAAACGGGGAAGAAGATTTCCGCCTGCCGGCCGATGATGCGCCTTTTTCCGCGCTGGTGTTCAAGATCATGGTTGATCCTTTTGTTGGCAAACTGGCTTTTGCCCGTGTTTATTCCGGGCAATTGGATAAAGGTTCAGTGATCATGAATTCCACAAAGCAGAAAAGGCAGCGAATCGGCAGGTTAATCCGCATGCATGCCAATTTCCGGGAAGAAATAGATCAGATTGCCACCGGTGATATAGTGGCCATTATCGGACCAAAAGAAATCAGCACGGGCGATACTCTCTGTGCTATGGATAAGCAGATTATCCTGGAAAATATTCAATTTCCGGAGCCGGTTATCTCGGTTGCCATTGAGCCGAAAACAAAGGCTGACCAGGATAAGATGGCCCTTTCAATGCAGCAGCTGGCTGAAGAAGATCCAACATTCCAGGTGCATACCGACCCGGATACCGGGCAGACAATTATCTCGGGAATGGGTGAGCTGCACCTTGAAATCATTGTTGATCGCCTTCTGCGGGAGTTCAAAGTTCAGGCAAATGTTGGCAATCCGCAGGTAGCCTACAAGGAAACCATCCTTGAAGAGACCAAAGCTGAAGGGCGGTTCATCCGCCAGTCAGGCGGCCGCGGTCAGTACGGACATGTAGTGATCGTAGTTAGCCCCCTGGAGTCGGGTGGAGGCCTGGTTTTTGAAAATAAAATTGTCGGTGGAGCTATTCCGAAGGAGTTTATATCTGCTGTGGAATCGGGTCTTAAAGAATCGGCCCAAAACGGTGTTCTGGCCGGATACCCGGTTGTCGATATAAAGGTGACCCTCGTTGACGGGTCTTACCATGAAGTAGACTCTTCCGATCTGGCTTTTCAAATTGCTGCTTCGAAGGGATTGAAAAAGGCGCTGGCCCAGGCCAGGCCGGTCCTTCTCGAACCGGTAATGAAGGTGGAAGTATCTATTCCCGAGGAATACGTGGGCGATATTATTGGTGATTTTACCGGGCGCCGTGGCAGAATTCTCGGCACCGAACTGAGGGGCGGGTTACAGGTAGTCAGAGGGGCGGTTCCCCTTTCGGAAATTTTTGGTTATACCACCGAACTGCGTTCCCATACCCAGGGCCGGGGTGTTTATAACATGGAATTTTATCGTTATGAAGAAGTTCCCCAGAACATTGCCCAAAAAATTATTACTCAAAGCGTTGCTTATTAAAAGTTGGAGGTGCATTTAGTTGGCGAAGAAGAAGTTTGAGCGGACGAAGCCGCATGTAAACGTAGGGACGATTGGTCACGTGGACCACGGCAAGACGACGTTAACGGCGGCGATGACCTATTGTTTAGCGAGTGCGGGATATGCGCAGAAGACGACCTTTGACGAGATTGACAAGGCGCCGGAAGAAAGAGAAAGAGGGATTACGATAGCGACGGCGCACGTAGAATACGAGACGGACCACCGGCACTATGCGCATGTGGACTGTCCTGGGCATGCGGACTATGTCAAGAACATGATCACCGGGGCGGCGCAGATGGACGGGGCGATTCTGGTAGTATCGGCGGCGGATGGGCCGATGCCGCAGACCCGGGAGCATATTTTGCTGTCGCGGCAGGTAGGGGTTCCCTACATCATTGTATTTTTGAACAAAGCGGACATGGTAGACGACCCTGAGCTGCTGGAACTGGTGGAGATGGAAGTTCGCGATCTATTGAGCGAATATGAATTTCCCGGTGACGAGACCCCGGTAATCATCGGGTCGGCGCTGAAAGCGCTGGAATGCGGTTGTGGCAGCCGGGATTGTGAATGCTGCAAAGTGATCTGGGAGCTGGTAGATGCCCTGGACAGCTACATTCCGATGCCTGAAAGAGACAAGGACAAGCCCTTTTCGATGCCCATTGAAGATGTATTTTCGATCACCGGCCGGGGCACGGTAGTGACCGGCAGAGTGGAGCGTGGGCAGATCAAGGTAGGGGACGAAGTAGAAATAGTTGGTTTTGACGAGAGGCCGCGCAAGACCGTGGCTACCGGAGTGGAGATGTTCCGCAAGATGATGGACTATGCCGAAGCGGGCGACAACATTGGCGTGTTGCTGCGCGGTATAGACCGGGAGTCGGTAGAGCGGGGCCAGGTTCTGGCCAAGCCGGGTTCGATCAAGCCGCATACCAAATTTAAAGCGGAAGTCTATGTTTTGAAGAAAGAAGAAGGCGGCCGGCACACCCCGTTTTTCCAGGGCTACCGCCCGCAGTTTTACTTCCGGACGACCGACGTTACCGGGACCATTACCCTGCCTGAAGACATGGAAATGGTTATGCCCGGCGACAACGTGAACATGGATATCGAGCTGATTACCCCGATCGCCATTGAAGAGGGAGTGCGCTTCGCTATCCGCGAAGGCGGCCGCACCGTCGGCGCCGGTGTAGTTACCGGTATTTACGAGTAAGAAGAGGCAAAAAGCGATGAAGTAAAAGGTTGCCGGTCGCTGCCGGGTAATTTTTATGGAGCAGCCTTGATTTAATCAGGCGACTAAGGAGGACAATCGATGGCTAATCAAAAGATCAGAATCAGGCTGAGGGCGTTTGACCATCAGCTGCTGGATCAGTCTGCCGGTAAAATCGTTGAAACGGCGCGCCGGACAGGGGCTGATGTATCCGGGCCTGTTCCTTTACCGACAGAAAGAAGTTTATATACCGTAATTCGGGCGCCGCATAAATATAAAGACTCCCGGGAGCAATTCGAAATGCGCACTCACAAGCGTTTGATCGACATACTGGAACCAACACCAAAAACGATCGATGCTTTAATGAGGCTAGATTTGCCTGCCGGAGTGGACATTGAGATTAAGCTCTAAACAGGCGGGAGGTGGATTGATGATGACTAAAGCAATACTGGCACGCAAAGTTGGCATGACCCAGGTCTATGATGAAGAAGGACGGGCTATCCCGGTAACTGTTCTGGAAGCAGGCCCATGCCGGGTGGTTCAGGTTAAAGACGCAACCAGCGATGGTTATAACAGTATTCAACTTGGCTTTATAGATAAGAAAGAGCAGAGGGCCAACCGCCCCCTGAAAGGTCATTTTCAGAAAGCGAAACTGAAGCCGATGCGCTACCTGCGAGAATTCAGGGTTGAAGATCCTGCCCGGTACAGCCCGGGCCAGGAAATTAAAGCCGATTCGTTTTCCGCCGGCGATTATGTCGATATAAGCGCCGTGGCCAGGGGAAAAGGGTTTGCCGGCTCGATTAAAAAAATGGGTTTCAGTAGAGGTCCCAAAACGCATGGTTCTCACTACCACCGCGGACCCGGTTCGCTTGGTGCTGTTGCGCCGGCCCGTGTATTTAAAGGGCGCAGACTCCCCGGTCGCAAGGGAGGCTGGCGCCGCACAGTCCAGCGTCTATTCGTAGTGGAAGCCAATGCGGAGAAAAATCTTCTCCTGGTCAAAGGGTCCGTGCCCGGTCCCAGAGGCGGCCTCGTTGAGGTTAAGGAATCGGTCAAGAGCAGGTAATCGGATAACCTAAAGAAAGGAGATGCCCTGAATATGCCAAAGATATCACTTTACAATAAAGACGGCGAGCAGGTGGACGAGATCGAAGTCCAGGCCGCACTTTTCGGGGCTCCGCTGAAAAAAGGAGCACTTTACCAGACTGCGGTATCGCAGGCGGCCCGCCGTCGGCAGGGTACGGCTTCGAGCAAGGATCGCAGTGAAGTGCGCGGCGGCGGCAGCAAGCCATGGCCGCAGAAGGGTACCGGCCGGGCCCGTCACGGGAGCACCCGCTCTCCCATCTGGAGCGGAGGGGGAGTTGTTTTCGGACCTCACCCGCGTGATTTCGGAACCAAAGTGCCGAAAAAAATGCGACGGGCTGCATTAAAAACAGCGCTCAGCGATAAAGTTAATGAAGGTAAGCTGATGGTGGTTGACGATTTTGGTGTCGACGCACCGCAGACTAAAAAAGTAGTTGCTATGCTGGACAAACTTAAAATCAGCGGAGGAGCACTGCTCGTCAGTGCCAATCCCGACAATAATCTGGTTCTGGCATCCCGCAACCTGCCGAAAGTAAAAACCATTCTTGCGCGGCAGCTAAATGTGCTCGACATCCTTACCTATAATTATCTGGTTATGAGCCGCGAAGCACTGCAGCAGGTTGAGGAGGTGTTCGGCGGATGAAAGATGCGAGGGATATCATAATCCGGCCCCTGATCAGCGAAAAATCTTCCGACCTGATGGAAGAGAATAAGTATACTTTTGTAGTATCGGGCAGAGCAAATAAAATTGAAATAAAAAGAGCCCTTGAAGAAATTTTTGATGTAAAAGTCGCAGCGGTAAACACCGCTAACTATAAGGGCAAAAGGAAGCGTCTGGGCCGTTTCCCGGAGGGCAGGCAGCCCAGCTGGAAAAAAGCGGTTATTACACTGGCCGAAGGCAGCAAACCGATCGAGCTGTTTGAAAACCGCTAGTAGAAGGAGGGAGTACTGTATGGCTGTTAAACGTTTTAAACCTACTTCACCGGGGCGGCGGTTTGCCACCGTATCGACATTTGACGAGATCACTAAAAATGAGCCGGAAAAGTCACTCCTGGCTCCGTTAAAGAAAAAAGCGGGCCGTAACTCTAACGGCAGGATCACTGTTCGTCATCACGGAGGCGGCCACAAACGCAGTTACCGTATTATTGACTTTAAGCGGGATAAGGATGGAGTTCCGGCAAAAGTAGCCGGCATTGAATACGATCCGAACCGTTCAGCCAATATCGCCCTGCTGCATTACGCCGACGGTGAAAAGAGATATATTCTTGCCCCCCTTGGATTGAGAACCGGACAGTTCGTTATTTCGGGGGAGAGAGTGGAAGTTCGGCCTGGCAACACCATGCCTCTTGGTTCTATACCGGTGGGCACCTTTGTTCACAATATAGAGATGAAGCGCGGTTACGGCGGGCAGCTGGCCCGTTCAGCCGGCACAGCCGCCCAGCTTGCGGCCAAGGAGGGTAAAATGGGACACCTGCGTCTGCCTTCGGGTGAAGTGCGCCTGGTTCCCCTGGATTGTCGGGCAACGATCGGACAGATCGGTAATATTGAACATGAAAACCTGACTGTCGGTAAAGCCGGCCGCAGCCGCTGGCTCGGTAAAAGGCCGACTGTTCGCGGTTCGGTTATGAACCCCTGCGATCACCCCCACGGCGGTGGCGAGGGCAGGGCGCCGATCGGTTTAAAAAGGCCGGTTACTCCCTGGGGTAAACCAACCCTGGGATATAAAACCCGCCAGAAAAACAAGGATTCGGACAGGCTTATTGTCCGCCGCCGTAAGAAGTAACAGGAGGAAATGATTTAATCCTTTTCCGAAGGGGTTAAATCCTGTTTCCGCCTGAAAGGGAGGTTGATATAAATTGTCGCGTTCATTGAAGAAAGGCCCTTATGTTGAGGCCAGCCTGATGAAAAAAATCGAACAGATGAACGAAAAGGGAGAAAAAAAGGTTATTAAAACCTGGTCCCGCCGTTCAACCATTTTCCCCGATATGGTCGGGCATACAATCGCCGTTCACGACGGACGGCGCCATGTGCCGGTTTTTATCAGTGAAGACATGGTTGGACATAAACTGGGCGAATTCGCCCCAACCCGCACCTTCCGGGGGCACGGGCACCATACCGAACGCTCTATCAGTTTGAAGTAGGGCAGAGGAGGCAGGAATATTTATGGAAGCAAAAGCACAGGCCCGTTACGTGCGCCTGGCGCCGCGTAAAGCGAGGGCTGTTGTCGATTTAATTCGAAACAAAGATCTTAATGAAGCGCTGAGCATATTACGGTATACTCCGCGGCGGGCTGCCTCGGTTGTAGCAAAGGTGGTCAATTCTGCGGCAGCCAATGCCGAGAATAACCTGGAGTTGAGCAGGGGAGCGCTCTACATTGACCAGGCCTATGTTGATGAGGGGCCGGTTATGAAAAGAGTCCAGCCCCGGGCCAGGGGCAGGCGTTTCCTGATCTTAAAACGGACCAGCCATATAACGGTTGTAGTCAAAGAAAGAAAGGGGGTCAAATAGTGGGACAAAAAGTTAGCCCCATCGGTTTCCGGATCGGAATTATACGTGACTGGGATGCTCGCTGGTTTGCCGGAAAGAACTATAAGGAGCTGCTGCATGAAGATCTGGAAATCAGGCAGTATCTTCAGAAGAAGCTCGAAGGTGCTTCGCTTTCACGTATTGAGATTGAGCGGGCTGCCAGCAATCTGCGGATTAACATTCATACTGCCAAGCCGGGTATGGTTATCGGCCGTGGCGGCACCGGTGTTGAGGAACTGCGCAAGCAGCTGGAAGCGATGACCGATAAGAAAGTGCACTTAAATATTATTGAAATCAAAAAGCCTGAACTGGACGCAACCCTGGTGGCCGAAAGTGTTGCTCAGCAGCTCGAACGGCGGATAGCGTTTAGAAGGGCAATGAAGCAGGCCGTTTTCCGGGCTATGCGCAATGGAGCCAAAGGTATAAAAATTGCCTGCAGTGGACGTCTGGGCGGTTCCGAAATGGCTCGTAATGAAAATTATCATGAAGGAACAGTTCCCCTGCAGACGCTGCGTGCCGATATAGACTACGGTTTTACCGAGGCAAAAACCACCTACGGGCGGATCGGCGTAAAAGTCTGGATCTACAAGGGAGAAATTTTGCCCGACAAACCGGGCAAAGAGAAGCCTGCGGAGGAGGTAGACAGCAATGTTAATGCCTAAGCGGGTTAAATACCGCCGCCAGCACCGCGGCCGGATGAAAGGCCGGGCGAAAGGCGGCACGGCAGTTCAGTACGGTGAATTCGGCCTTCAGGCTCTGGAACCTTCATGGATTACCAGCCAGCAGATCGAAGCGGCGCGTATCGCCATGACCAGGTTTATCAAGAGGGGCGGAAAAGTATGGATCCGGATCTTTCCCGACAAACCGGTGACTGAAAAGCCGGCTGAAACGAGGATGGGGAAAGGAAAGGGCGCTCCGGAATACTGGGTGGCGGTAGTTAAACCGGGCCGGATTATGTTTGAACTGGCCGGGGTGGAAGAAAACGTGGCTAAAGAAGCAATGCGCCTGGCTGCCAATAAACTGCCCATTCATACCAAGTTTGTCAGAAGAGCTGAAACAGGTGGTGTAGCGGAATGAAAATAAAAGAAGTACGTGAACTGAATGAACAGGAGCTGGAGAACAGGGTTAAAGAATTGAAGGAAGAGCTTTTTAACCTCCGTTTCCAGCAAGCCACCGGTCAGCTGGAAAATGTTATGCGCATTAAAGAGGTCCGCCGCAGTATTGCCCGGGTAAAAACCGTGCTCAGGGAACGGGCCCTAAGCTGAGTTTGAAGATGAAGGGAGGCCCATCGGTTTGGACACATCAAAACGAAAGGTCCGCAGCGGCCGGGTGATCAGCGATAAAATGGACAAAACGAGGGTGGTTGCGGTAGAAAGAGTAACCCGCCATCCCTTATACGGTAAGATCATCCGCCGGACAAAAAATTATAAGTTTCATGATGAAGCAAATGAATCCCGAGTAGGAGACATGGTAAAAATCATGGAAACCAGGCCCCTCAGTAAAGATAAAAGGTGGACCCTGGTGGAGATTGTGCAGCGCTCGAAGCTGTAAATTCTCTTTTCGGATTGCCGGTCGGGAAGAGGATGAAAGGAGAGGCAACGATGATTCAAAATGAAACCATCTTAAATGTAGCCGACAACTCGGGAGCAAAAAAGATCCTGTGCATCAGGGTCTTGGGAGGATCGAAGCGCAAAGCAGGCCGGATCGGCGATATTATTGTTGCTTCGGTTAAAGAAGCCACCCCGGGTGGAGTGGTGAAAAAAGGTGAAGTTGTGCGGGCGGTGATCGTGCGCACTAAAAGCAGCCTGAACCGGAAAGATGGCTCGCAGATTCACTTTGATGAAAATGCGGCTGTAATTATTAATGAACTGAATAATCCGCGGGGGACCCGAATTTTTGGCCCCGTTGCCCGCGAGCTGAGGGATAAGGATTTTATGAAGATTGTTTCCCTGGCGCCAGAAGTGATTTAGATGTTCAGTATGGAGGTGGCGAATAACCGGTGGAAATGAAAAAAATGTCCGTTCGTCGAGGAGACAAAGTAGTTGTTCTCTCCGGCAAAGATAAAGGGAAAAAAGGTAAAGTGATTGCCACATTCCCCCGCCTGGGCAAGCTGAAGGTTGAAGGCATCAACATGATTAAGAAGCATGCCAAGCCAACCCGCAAGGTGCCCCAGGGAGGAATCAGGGAAATGGAAGCGGCTTTCCCCGCATCGAAGGTCATGGTTATCTGTCCGTCCTGCGGCAAACCGACCAGAGTGGCCAAAAAAGCACTGGCTGACGATCGAATGGTTCGAACCTGCCACAAGTGCGGTGAAGCGCTGGATAAGTAAGGAGGGTTAATGCGCAGAGATGTCAAGGATGAAGAAAAAATATCTTGAAGAAGTCAGGCCCGCCCTGGTGAAGCAGTTTGCTTACAAGAGTGTAATGCAGGCGCCGCGCATCGAGAAAGTGGTCATCAACATGGGGCTGGGTGAAGGCAAAGAAAACCCGAAAATACTGGATGCAGCGGTTAACGACCTTTCGATTATAACCGGCCAGAAGCCGATTATTACGAAAGCGCGCCGTTCGGTGGCCAGCTTTAAGGTCCGTGAAGGAATGCCTATTGGCTGCAAGCTGACGCTGCGGGGAATCCGGATGTACGATTTTCTCGACAAGCTTTTTAACATTGCCCTGCCGAGAGTCAGGGATTTTCGGGGAATATCGCCGCATTCGTTGGACGGGCGCGGCAATTTCACTA
>OMKS01004090.1_pt1 | contig 11188 bp, 8 predicted proteins | sample 1674721 | NCBI WGS metagenome assembly OMKS01 (sample SAMN06264996, study PRJEB25208) | sediment metagenome | isolation source: hot spring sediment | place: USA: California | collected 2014-09-02 | reverse complement strand
ATTCAGGAACGTACGTTTGAGTTTTCATGCAGGATTTTAAGACTTTATCGGTATATGCTCAAGCAAAGCCAGACAAATGATGTTTTCTGTCGCCAGCTTGTCAGGGCCGGCGCCTCTATCGGCGCCAATCTTGAAGAGGCGACTGCCGCGCAGAGTCGAGCAGATTTTATTTCAAAGTGTAACATCGCATTAAAAGAGGCACGAGAAACACATTACTGGCTTCGTCTTTTTCGAGAAACAGAGATGCTGCCTGCATCATGTTTTGAAAATTTGATCGAAGAATCGAACGAGATATTGTCTGTTCTGACGGCGATTGTTAAAAACACCCGCATCAATTCAAAAACATAACTGAATTCTCAATTCTCAATTCTCAATTTTCAATTCATATGAACCTGTCTTATTCAGATTTGAATTCTGCGGCCGCTCACTACGGCAGTCCGTTTTATGTGATTGATCGGGCGCGGTTTGAGTGCAATTTTGACGAGTTGACGGCGGCGTTCGGGTCGCGGTATCGGCCGTTTGTTTTGGCGTATTCGTACAAGACCAATTATGTGCCTTATCTGTGCCGTCTCGTTCGCGACAGGGGCGGCTGGGCGGAGGTGGTTTCGCGGATGGAGTATGATCTGGCGCTGAAGGTTGGGTGCGATCCGTGTCGGATTATCTTCAACGGGCCGGTCAAGCGGCGCGAGGATCTTGAGTTGGCGCTGGCCGGCGGCAGTGTGGTGAATCTGGATTCGCAGGCGGAATTTGAGGCGGTGCTAAGGTATGCCGCGGCGCATCCGACGCAGACGGTCAAGGTGGGGCTGCGCGTGAATATCGCCCTGTCCGACGAGGCCGGCCGGTCGCATATTCAGAATCGGCTGAAGGTCGGTCGGTTCGGTTTTGATCCGGCGGCGATTGCCGCGGCGGCGCGAACCTTGCAGGGGGAAAAAAATATCCGCATCGCCGCGCTGCACGGGCATACGTCCACGAGCGACAGCAGCGTGTGGTGCTTTCAGACGATTACCGAGACGCTGGTGCATCTGGCCGAGCGGCTGTTTCCGACATCGGTCGAGGCCATCAATGTCGGCGGGGGGATGTTCGGGATCATTGAGCCGGAACATCGGTGGTGTGAGGCGCCGTCGTTTAGCGAGTATGCCGAGACGGTGTGCGGGGTATTGAACCGCAGCGAGTGGGTGCGGCAGAGCCGGCCGGCGCTGGTGATTGAGCCGGGAGTGGCGATGGTCGCCAATGCGATGAGCTTTGTGACGCGGGTGGTCAGCGTTAAGCAGGTGCGAGACAAGACGTTTGTGACGGTGGACGGCAGTGCGCTGAACAGCAAGCCGACGTTTCACGCGATCAATCCGCCGTTCGAGATTCTTTCGGGGTCCGGTGCATCCGGCTCGGAGCAAACGTTTGATGTGGTCGGTTCGACGTGTATGGAAAAGGATATTCTTCTGCGCGAGGTGTCGGCGCCGCTGCCGTCGGCGGGCGATTTTATTCGGCTCAATCGTGTGGGGGCTTATACGCTTGTGCTGACGCCGCCGTTTATTCATCCGGCGCCGGCGGTGCTGGCGCAGGAAGGCGATCGGGTGATTTGTGTCCGCCGCCGTCAAACCCTGGACGATTTGTTTTCGTGTTATACGTTTGATTTTGACGCTGTATGAATCTGAAGGGAATGGCTATGTCAATGTCTGATGTAACGATTCTCGGCGACCGGGTGCGGCTGCGGCCGCTGCGGGAAGCGGATCTGCCGCTGCGGGTGCGGTGGTATAATGATCCGGACGTGCGAAAGACGCTGACGGTGACCGAGCGGTTTGAGCTGGATAAGACCCGCCGCTGGTTTCGGGCGATTCAGTCCGACCCTCGTCGGGTGGATTTTTTTGTCGAGTCGGCCGACGGTGCGCCGATGGGGGTGACCGGGCTGCTGCATAGGGACGCTGTTCATGCAACGGCGGAATGTTTTTGCGTGATCGGGGAGAAGGGCTTCTGGGGCGGCGGTCTGGGGACGGAGATTCATTCGGTGCTGCTGGCGTGGGCGTTTGAGCGTTTGCAGCTTGAAAAAATCTGGGCGATCATTCGGACGAATAATCCGGCGATATTCAGGGTGGTTCAGAAGCTTGGGTTTCAGATTGAAGGAACGCTTCGCAGGGAGTTGCGGCTGGAAGGACAGCGGCAGGATGTCTATCGCATCGGATTATTACGTGAGGAGTTTGTCCCGACGCATTCGCGTTATGAAGTGATTGAATAATTGGTGTTTATTGGTATCTGAAAATACAGACAAGAGGAATAGAGCATTGAAGATTGAAACGACAGTTGTTCTGGGGGCCAGCGGGACGGTCGGCAGTCTGGTCGGCGGGATTTTGGCTCAAAACGGGATTAAGGTGTATTTTCTCAGTCGCAGCGCAGCGCGTTCGCAAAAAGGCCTTGAAAGGGCCATGGCGCAGGCGCGTTCGGAAGTGATCGCAAAACAGGTGGTTTGCGGGGATTATGAGACGCTTTTGGAACAGGCGTGCGGCGAGGCGGACTGGGTTCTTGAATGTGTGGCCGAGGATATGGATGTTAAGCGGCGGATGTATGAGCAGGTGGATCGGTTTCGTCGCGACGGTTCGATTGTCAGCTCGGTCACGTCCAGTCTGGTTCTGGAGGCCTTGTCCGAAGGGCAAAGCGATGATTTTCGGCGGCATTTTCTCTCGACGCATTTTTACAATCCTCCGTCCCGGATGCTGGCGTGCGAGCTGTGCGGCCAGAGCCGGACGGATCCGGCGGTGACGGCGTTTATGGCCGAGTTTCTGGCCAAACGGCTGCGGCGGGTGGTGATTCCGGTCAAACCGACGGCTGGGTTTGCGGGTAACCGTATCGCTTTTGTCCTGTTTGCGCGGATTACCGAACTGGCGGCGCAACACGGCGTAGAGATGATGGATTACTTGATCGGGCCTTATACGGGCCGGATTATGGCGCCGCTGGCGACGCTGGATTTGGTGGGGCTGGATATTCACGCGGCGATTATTCGCAGTTTGCAGGAGAATGTTTCCGATGCGATGCACGATAAGATTGTATTGCCGGCGTATATTGAGGCGATGATTCAGGCTGGGCATCTGGGGCGAAAGAGCCGGGATAAAGGCGGCTTTTACAAGCGGCTGGAAAGCGGAAAGCATATGTATATTGATCCGGCAACGCTGGAGTACGTGCCGGCCATTGAGCCGCATGTGCAGTTTGTCGAGCAGGCCAAGGAGTATATTCATATCGGCCGGTACCGAGAGGCGTTTGAGGTGATTCTGGCCGCAGAGGGGACGGAGGCGAACCTTGTCAAGGAGATGCTGGCGACGTATATTGCGTATGCGTATATGCTGATCGGACAGGTTACCGACGCCCACGACGGGATCGAGGGGATGGATCGGGTGATGACGGCGGGGTATAACTGGGCCGGGCCGAGTATGCTGGTGCAGATGCTGGGCGGCAAAGAACGGGCGATGGAACTGCTTGACGCGCAGCATTTGCCGATACCGGACGGCCTGAAAAGCGATACCGTCTGTGAGCGATATGTGTTCAATATTGGCAAATATTTTCCGGCCAGATAGATTATCCGGAGACACAGAATGAAAATAAAATATTTTTCTGATACCGATGTATTGTACACCCTTTGAAAGTGGAAAGATGATGATGCAGACGATTTATATACTTGGCGGTTATCAGACGGATTTTGCGCGGAACTGGGCGCGAGAGAATAAGCATATCAGCGCGATGATGCGTGAGGCGTATGAAGGGTCGCTGGCGGTTACGCGGATTGAGCCGACGGATATTCAGGCGGCGTTTGTGGGCAACTTCGCTGCGGAATTGTACTGTATGCAGGGGCACCTGGGGGCCTTCTTTACGGATTTTGATCCGCGGTTCAAGGGGCTGCCGACGATGCGTTTTGAAGGGGCGTGTGCGTCCAGTGCGCTGGCGGCGCTGTCAGCGATGGCGCATCTTCAGGCCGGTCAGTACGACTGTATCGCGGTGGCGGGCGTGGAGCTGATGAAGACGGCCTCGCCGGCCCAAGGCGGCGATTATCTGGGTACGGCGGCTTGGTATGAGCGGGAGTCGGCCCACATTGAGTTTCCTTTTCCCAAATTGTTCGGCAAACTGGGCGATGTATATGACGCGCGGTACGGGCTGGATGATGCGCATCTGGCGCGAATCGCGGCGATCAACTACGGCAACGCCAAACGCAATCCCAATGCCCAGACGCGCGACTGGTATATGAGTGTGGAACACGCCCGCTGCAAGGGGCAGTACAATAGTACCGTTACCGGACGGATTAAGGTGACCGATTGTTCGCAGGTTACCGACGGGGCGGTGTGTTTGTATCTTGCGTCGGAGCGGTTTGCCTGCCAGTACGCCGAGCGGGTGGGGTGTTCGCTTGATCAGCTTGTGCGGATCAGTGGGTGGGGCCACACGACGGCGCCGATTGAGTTTGCCGCCAAGGTTGCCGATTCGGAAGGTCAGCCGTATGTGCTGCCCTGGACGCGCAAGGCTATCACCGATGCGTACGCGCGGGCGGGCCTTCGGGATTGGCGGCAGCTTGATGTGATCGAGACGCATGACTGTTTTACCACGTCGGAGTATATGGCGATTGATCATTTTGGTCTGACCGAGCCGGGTCAGTCCTACAAGGCGATTGAAGAGGGCCTCATTGACTTCGACGGCGCTTTGCCGATCAATCCGTCCGGCGGGCTGATCGGCTGCGGGCATCCGGTCGGGGCGACCGGCGCTCGACAGCTGCTGGACGCCTATAAACAGGTGACCGGCGCCGCGGGCGACTATCAGGTTCCCGGCGCTCGAACCGTGGCTACGCTGAATATCGGCGGCTCGGCGACCACGAATGTGTGTTTTATCGTCAGCCGCTAATCGCAGGTCATATCGAAGTAGGCCCGTGCGTTGTTGTAGCAGATATCTTCCACCATTCGGCCCAGCAGTGTCATATCATCGGGCCACCACCCTTTTTGGACTTCTTCGCCGAGCAGATTGCAGAGGATCCGCCGAAAGTATTCATGCCGCGAATAACTGAGGAAGCTTCGCGAATCGGTGAGCATTCCGATAAACCGGCTCAGCAGGCCGAGGTTTGACAGGGCGTTGAGCTGTTTGATCATTCCATCCATCTGATCCAAAAACCACCAGCCGGAGCCGAGCTGCAGCTTGCCGGGGACTTGTCCATCCTGAAAGTTGCCCAGCATGGTGGCGAGCACTTCATTGTCTTTGGGGTTGATGTTGTACAGGATGGTTTTGGCGAGTTTTCCCTGTGAGTCGAGTCGATCCAGGAAACGCGACAAGGGCAGGGCGATTTCAAAATCGCCGATGGAATCAAAGCCGGTGTCCGGGCCGAGCCGGGCGAACATCCGGCTGTTGTTGTTGCGGATGGCGCCGATGTGGAACTGCTGCGCCCAGCCCTTTTCAAAATTCATCAGGCCGAATTCGACCAGCATGGCCGATTTGAACTGATCCTGTTCGAGCGGGGTCAATTCCCGACGGCTTCGAATTTTCAGAAAAATTTTCCGAATATCCTCGGCGGTGTAGTCGGCGGCATAGGGTTTGTCCAGGCCGTGGTCGCTGAGGCGACAGCCGTTTTGATGAAAATAGTCCTGCCGTTTTCGGATGGCCTCAATGTAGTCGTCAAACTTGCCGATGTCGCTGTCGGTCAGTTCGGCCAGTGTGTCGATCCAGCGGTTCAGGGCGTCGAGGTTCTCGACCGCCATGGCCTTGTCCGGTCGCCAGGCGGTGTGGACGGCCACATCAAAATCGCTTTTGCGGATAGCCTGATGGTGTTCGAGGCTGTCCAGCGGGTCTTCGGTGGTGCAGAGGAGTTTGACATTCCAGCTTCGTATGATGTTTCTGACGCGAAACGGCTCGGTGCGGAGCATGGCGCCGCAGTCTTTGTAGATGCTTTTGGCGGTCTCGGCGCTGAGCAGACGGTCTGTGATGCCGAAGGGTTTCTTGAGTTCGAGGTGCGTCCAGTGGTACAGGGGGTTGCGCAGGCAGGCCGGGACGGTGGCGGCCCACTTTTCGAATTTTTCCCAGTCGCCGGCATTGCCGGTGCAGAATTTTTCATCCACGCCGTTGGTGCGCATCGCCCGCCATTTGTAGTGATCGCCGGCCAGCCAGATTTGCGTGAGGTTGTCAAACTGTTTGTTCTCGGCAATCTGCTGCGCGGGCAAATGGCAGTGATAGTCATAAATCGGCATTTTGGCGGCGTGGTCGTGGTAGAGCCGCCGGGCCGTTTCATTGAGCAGCAGAAAATCTTCGTGCATATACATAATCACTTCTCAATTCGTTATTCTCAATTCTGAATTTATACCACATAAGTTGAGGCCGCGGTGTCGCCGCCGCGTCCGGTCCAGTTGGTATGGAAGAACTGGCCGCGAGGTTTATCGACCCGCTCATAGGTGTGTGCGCCGAAGTAGTCGCGCTGGGCCTGGAGCAGATTGGCCGGCAGCCGTTCGGTGCGGTAGCCGTCGTAATAGGCCAGCGCTGAGCTGATCGCGGGCATCGGCACGCCCATATCGACGGCGCAGGTGACCACCCGCCGCCACGCCTGCTGCGCCTTGACAACGGCGTCGGTAAAGAACGGCGCCAGCAGGAGGTTGGTCAGGTCGGGATTTTTGTCAAAGGCTTCTTTGATTTTGCCGAGAAAGACCGAGCGAATGATACAGCCGCCGCGCCACATCAGGGCGATGCCGCCGTAGTTGAGATTCCAGCCGTACTCGGCGGCGGCGGCGCGCATTAACTGATAGCCCTGAGCGTAACTGACGATTTTGGAGGCGTAGAGGGCTTTTCGCAGGTCGTTGATCATCTGCTGTTTGTCGCCGTCGAATTTTTTGTTGGGGCCGGACAGGATTTTGGATGCGGCCATACGTTCTTCCTTCAGGGCCGACAGGCATCGGGCAAAGACCGCCTCGCCGATGAGCGTCAGGGGCTGTCCGGTGTCCAGTGCGGCGATGACCGTCCATTTGCCGGTGCCTTTCTGGCCGGCGGTGTCGAGGATTAAATCCAGCACGGCGTTGCCTTCGGCGTCTTTGTAGCCGAGGATGTCGCGTGTGATTTCGATCAGGTAGGAATCCAGCTCGCCTTCGTTCCAGTCGGCCAAGACCTTGTGCATCTCGGCGTTGCTCATGCCCAGGCCGACTTTCATCATCTGGTAGGTTTCGCAGATCATCTGCATATCGCCGTATTCGATGCCGTTGTGCACCATCTTGACGAAGTGGCCGGCGCCGTTTTCGCCCACCCAGTCGCAGCAGGGCTGGCCGTCGTCGGTTTGGGCGGCGATTTTCTGGAAGATGGGCTTGACGTGTTCCCAGGCCGCTTTGGAGCCGCCGGGCATAATCGACGGGCCGCGCAAGGCGCCTTCTTCGCCGCCGGAAACGCCGGTGCCGATGTACAGCTTGCCTTGGCTTTCGACGTATTCGGTGCGGCGGGTGGTGTCCGGAAAGTGGCTGTTGCCGCCGTCGATCAGAATGTCGCCGTCGTCCAGGTGCGGCAGAATCTGCTCGATGAAGGCGTCCACGGGTTTGCCGGCCTTGACCATCATCATCACCTTGCGCGGCGTTTTCAGGGAGGCGACCAGCTCTTCGACGGAATGACAGCCGATGATGTTTTTTCCTTTGGCTCGACCGTTGATGAAATCATCGACCTTGGAGACGGTGCGATTGTAACAGGCGACCGTGAAGCCTTTGCTTTCCATATTGAGGATGAGATTTTCGCCCATCACCGCCAAACCGACTACTGCAATATCCGCTTTTTTCATTTTCATTCTCCTAATCGTATTTAGACACAGATTTTTACTGATTATTTCGCCACAGAGGACACAGAGAGTTCTTAGTTTTAGTTCTTAGTTCTTAGTTCGTAGTTGTTAGTTGTTAGTTGTTAGTTCGTAGTTGAACTCAAAACTTTTTTGTTTGCTTCATGGTCATATTCTTATAATCTGCGTTATCCGCGGTTTCCGTTTTTATTTAAATTTTTCTTTCCACGCCCACAGGCCGATGCCGGGGTTGGGGATAAAGAAGATTTTTTCGCCGTGGACGTTGTTGTATCCGGCCTTGAGCGTTTTGGGGTTGTATTTCTGCATCATTGAGTTCAAGTCGGCATAGGCAAAATTGACCGATTCGATTTCATCACGGCTGATATGGCCGGGGCAATAGGTGATGTTGAAGCGGCCTTCGGACGAGCCGTGAATCAGATGGGCCGCGGCGCTGAGGTTGTTCTGGAGGTCAGCGTTTTTGCGTGTCAGTTCGAGTACGCGGTCGGTACCGATGTAGCCGTATTTGCGAATCAGCCGGTCGATTTCTTTGTCCTCGCCGAATTCCTTCAGTCCCGGCGCCAGTACAATCAGTTCGCCGCCGTCGGCCATGGCCATTCGCGTTCGGTAGATGCTTTTATTGCCCAGCCAGGTGCTTTTGAACTCGTCCGGGTCGAGATAGACCACGGCCTTTTGAATGGGTTCGTCGAGCATCTCGAAGTTGACCTTCAGCGACAAGTTTGCGGCCTTGTTGAAACATTCAAGATCGTCGCCAATGAACAGACCGCGTACGGCCGTGCCGCGGTCCGTGCCGCCGACGACGGTCAGGACATAGACAATCGGCAAATCGCGTGCGAAATGCTCACCGGCGTAGTTGAGCACCCGTCGCACCGGCGTATCGGCGCGACCCATCATCCGTTCCATTCCAAAAACCGCGCCGAGAAAGTGGCTCTTGTTGATGCCTTCGACGCCGCCGGTTCCGACGAAGATGTTTTTGCTGTGGTTGGCCATGCCGACCACTTCGTGCGGGACGACCTGTCCGATAGATAAAATCAGATCGAAGCGGCCTTCGACCAGCAGCTTGTTGACCTGGGCCGGCCAGTCGTAATCGACTTTGCTCTCGCTGATCTGGCGGACAAACTCACGGGGGACCCGTCCCAGCGTCCGCAGGTCGTCGCGCCAGTTGTGCACGCGAAACAGCGACAGGGGCACATCGCCGTACATCCGGCGGATTTCCGTTTCGGTCATGGCGAAATGCGTGCCCAGCGCCGGGAGGATGTCGGTCAGAGCCGGGCCGTAGTATTGATGCGTCAGACGGGTCAGGTCGCCGGCCCGTGAATAAAATCGCGTGATGTCCGGCGGGACAGCCAGGATTTTTTTGCGCAGGCCCAGCTTTTCCAGCGCAGTAAACAGGCCGTCTTTCAGATCCTCGATACTCAAATTGTCCTGCGGATTGCCGCGTTCGTAATACAGCATATTCAGCTTCCGGCTTCCAGCCTCCGGCTTTTCGACGCCGTAACAAAATAATGTAACTATGTATTGACTACGATTCCTACTCTTTTTGATTTAGACGCCGCTGAAGGCGTTGAATCCGCCGTCAATCGGGATGACGGCGCCGGTGACGAATTTTGACGCATCGCTGAGCAGCCAGTGTACCGTGCCGCAGAGTTCTTCGGCCTGGCCGAATCGTCCCATCGGGGTATGGTCGATGATGGTCCGGCCGCGGGGCGTCAGCTCGCCGGTCTTTTCGTCCGTCAGAAGAAAACGATTCTGTTTGGTCAAAAAGAAGCCCGGCGCAATGGCATTGACGCGGATTTCGGTTGAGTAATTTTGGCACATGTGCACGGCCAGCCATTCGGTAAAGTTGCTGATGGCCGCTTTGGCCGCCGAGTAACCGACCACCTTGGTCAGCGGGTGGTAGGCGCTCATACTGGAAACGTTCAGGATGACGCCTTGTTTTTGCTGTGCGAAATATTTTCCAAAGACCTGGCAGGGGATGAACGTCCCCAGGAAGTTCAGGTCCATGACGTCCCGCAGGGCCTTGTCGGGCAGGTCAAAAAACGGCAGTTCGTCCGATGCGGTGGCTTCTTTTTTGTTGCCGCCGGCGCCGTTAATCAGCGCGTCGATTTGTCCCATTGAGTTGACCGCACAGGCGAAGGCGGATTCGATTTCGGCTCGATCCAGTACATTGATCCGCAACGGCAGGGCGAATCCGCCGTTGGCTTCGATTTTTTTGGCCAGCTCATTGGCTCGAAATTCGTCGTAGTCGGCAATGCAGATTCTCGCTCCGGCCTGCGCCAGATACTCGGCCAGCGCCGAGCACAAGACCCCGGCTCCGCCGGTCAATACGATGCCCTTATCTTTGACATTGAACAAATCGTTCATCGATTTTCCTTTGTTTCCTGAATTCCTAAGAAGCAAATATCACACACCATGAGATGTTTTTATCATTCTTGGTATCAAATTGCAAGGACTGTTTTTGAGAAAAATTGAGAAAGACTCATTCAGGGCTTATGGGATTTTTAATATCTTGTAAAAATTTCAAGAAAGGCTTGAATAATTTCACGGTACGAGATATTTTAATCAAATGAAGACTCAGACCGCAGGAAAACACGGAATGTCTCATAGTCCGATTGATTCGAAAACCGCCGGTCAGCGGAACGAAAAGCTGATCCTGTCGCTCTTGCGCAAGCAGGGGAGTTTATCCCAGACCGAGCTTTGTCGATTGGTGGGGATCGGCAGTTCAACGGCCAGCACGATTGTCTCTCGTTTGCGCGAAAAGGGTCTGGTACTTGAAAATCGAGGGCTAAGCAGCCGCCGTGGACCCAAGCCGATCATTTTAAGTCTAAATCCGGATTGTTATTATCTTATTGGTATGGAAATCAATCCGAGTTTTGCGATGATCGGATTGTTTGACTTTGTCGGTCGGCTGGTCGGCAAGCTTCAGATTCCGCTTGGCTCTGACCATTCGCCGGCCCATGTGATTGGCGTGATCTGTGCACGAATGCGGGTTTTTATGGAGGAGCATCACCTCAATGAAGACAAAATCTTAGGCGCCGGCGTCACGCTCAGCGGTTCGGTTTCATCCGGGGGGGATGTGCATTTGTCCAGTCCGCTGGGCTGGCGCGATGTGCCGCTGCGCCGGCTGCTTTTGGAGCATTTCGGTTTTCCGATAGCCGTTTATAGCAACCGCGTTCGTCTTTTGGCTGAGATTGCCGCCGATGCGGAGTTGGCTACTCGAAATATCCTCTATTTGAATGTGGCCAACGGCGTCGGTTCGACGGTCTATATGAACGGTCGTCTGGTCTTTGGTGCGACGGGCCGCTATGGCGAAATCGGGCACAATGTCATCGATTCGGACGGTCCGCTATGCGGGTGCGGCCATCGGGGGTGTCTGGAGGCTCATATTTCCGGGCCGGCGCTGGCCGGCAGGATTGA
>OMKS01004089.1_pt1 | contig 11190 bp, 6 predicted proteins | sample 1674721 | NCBI WGS metagenome assembly OMKS01 (sample SAMN06264996, study PRJEB25208) | sediment metagenome | isolation source: hot spring sediment | place: USA: California | collected 2014-09-02 | reverse complement strand
TTTCAAGCAGAAGACGGCATACGAGATCTAGTACGGTCTCGTGGGCTCGGAGATGTGTATAAGAGACAGGGATGTGATTGCCCTGAATGTGAAGGCGGACAATGTGCCAGCTATTCAGGTCTACCATCGGTTGGGGTTCGAGACTGTTGCGGAATATGATGAATGTGAAATGTACCGCCGATGCGGGCATTGATTCTTGGCGCTCCCAATGATATTAACATATAATTAATAATAATTTCTAAAAAATAGTATATAATAGAGGAAATCAGAAATTTACAAGGTTTCACTAAATATTGGGATTAGACTACAGTATCGCACGAAAGTCTTTCCGTAAACGGAAGCTATTCGAGACGTAAATATGCACAAATTGTCGTATTTATCTCTGGCGATCAAGGTTGTAGTGACAAGTTTCATTCTCCTAACCCTCCTTCGATTGGGATATACCACGCGCAGCGTGGTATATCCGTTTTAGGGGGATGGTATCAAAATTGCATCTTACGAACAGAGGCTTCCTCTGTGATGTTTTTGTTTTTTCTTTTTGTGTTTATAATAAGAGCAAGGGTGAGTATCAATCACAAAATCAATCATTTGGCATACTGCACTCTTGTAACAAGGTTGTTTTCTTTAGCGACATGAAGGAGCACGAAAATGGATTTTACCCAGATTATGCAGCGATACATTCGATTGCGGGAGAAATTTGAACAGGGGGAGCTAGATGCCGATTCATTTGAGCGACAAGTGAACAGCATGGTCTATAAGGACAAAGAGGGGCGCTACTGGCAGATTGGGGTGCAAAGCGGTCTGTGGTATTACTTCGATGGAGAGAAATGGGTTCAGGACGATCTCGACGAAGAAATCGAAACAGTCGAAGAAGTTTCGCAAGATACGCCTGTAGAATCATCGCAGCAGGGTGAAGAACTGGCTGCGATTGATGAGATTTTCCCGAAAGACGCTGATGCAGAATTTACAGAAGCTGATGAACAGTCTCCCTTTGATAAAGCATTCGAAGAACAACTGGCCTCACAATTTGCGGAGAGCAGTGACTCTCAGGCCTTTAAACTGTTCGATAGTGATGACATTTTCGATGTGATCCTGAAAGGCAAGGGCCTGGAGATCGAAGATGATCCCCTGGCTGCACCTGCAGAAGAAGTGGAAGGTCTGGCGGAATATCTTGATATCACCCAGCCGGTGAGTTTGGAATCGATGATGGGAGAGGGGACCGCGCAGCCAATCGAACTGGATGAAAGCGACGATGCCTTTCTGTTGGAAGACAGTGATGAGACAGAAGAACCTTCCTTGGAGGACGGCAATCAGATCGACTTCTCGGCGGTGTTCGCCGGTGCTTTCCCAGATGGCGAAGAGCAAGCCTGGGAAGAGGAAGATGCGGTGTTAGAAACTGATGTTCGCGAGGTTGCGCCAAAGGAGGTTGTCACCGGCGAATTACACATGCCTGCTGAACCTGTTTCAGAGGAAGCCATCCAATCTTTGTGGGCGAATGTTGATGAGAGTGATTTTGAGCTCGAAGGCGATGATGAAGATGATGACGATGTGCCATTGCCTGATCTCTTTGTTGACGCTGAACCGCTCGAAGAATCAACGCCACTGGCCGAACAAGAAGAATTTGTATCGGATACAGAGGAAGAAACATTGCCAACGGCTGAGGATGAAACTGAAGATGATGAATTTTCCCTGGATGATCTGGTGTATGCATCAAACCAGGATTATCTGGAAGCGACCCAGCAGGGCAGACCTTTGGAGACGTTTGACTTCTCCGATGAAGAGGAAGGTAAAGAAGAGTCTGAGAGTGACGAAGCACCCTTTGAACTGCCGGTTCAAGATGAATTTGATCAGCTCAACACGGTTCCAGCAGAAGTGATTGCACCGGCGGGTGACACCATGCATTCACCCAGCAAAGCCAAGCGAAAAAAAGGGAAACTGCCGGTTTGGGCGCTGCTGTTGATCATATTCCTGGGAGTTTTTATTGTGGGTGTGGCGGTTCTGGTCGGCTGGAATTATGTGCAGGGAATCTCACAAGGCCCAAACAATGGCGGCGAAGGGCCTGGCGGGGAAATAATCAAACTCCCGCCTGATGAGCGTTTGCTGGTGTATGATAATTTCGAAGATCAACACGGCGCCTGGCCAACGTTGAGTGACGCTACCTGGGGATTTACCGGTTATGCCAGCGGGTTCTACTACCTGTATTCGATCGTGCCTGAAGTGCCGACCATTGTCAGCATGGATGTCGTCTATCAGGACATAGTGCTTGAGGTTGAAATGACACAACTCGATCAGAATATAGAAACACTTTCGACCTATGGCGTCATGTGCCGGGTGCAGCCGAATGGCGACGGATACGCATTCCGCATCACCAACAATGGGCAGTATGTGATCGAAAAATATGTGAACGGGATCTTCTACCCGATTAATGGCTGGCAGTATTCACGCGTGATCAAGGCCAATCGTGAAGTCAGTAAGAATATTATTGAAGCCTACTGCGAGGGTAATCAGTTAAGGCTGACCGTCAATGGACATGTGCTTGATCTGGCGATTGACGACACTTTCACGGAAGGCAAGATAGGGTTTGTGTCACAGGCAGGCACCAGCCAGTTTGCTACCGAAGTGCATTACGACGAACTTTACCTGCGCAAACCCTGAAAGATATATCATTTGTGACCAAGAGGGAGTGGCGTTTGCACCACTCCCTTGTTTTCATGTTGTTCGTCATGTTAACAAACTGTAAATTGACAGGCAGAAAGTCGGTATAATTGCTGCATGCAATATTCGTATGAAGTCCCGGAGGGACATAGTGAGAAGATCCCTCTCAAGGTATATGTAAGTATCTTCGGTCGTTATCTTGGCTCACGCTGGAAACTGGTTGCTCTGATTACAATCAGTGTACTGTTGGATATCGGTTTGCGTCTGGTCAGCCCCCAGATCATCAGCCGTTTTATCGATGAAGCCATGGCAGGGGCGGCACAATCTGAGTTGCTGCGCCTGTCAATCCTTTTCCTGGTTTTTTCTCTTTTGCAACAAGGGTTTCTGATTTTCAGTTCCTATATCATCCAATCGGTCACCTGGGGTGCAACCAACGAATTACGCAATGATGTGATGGAACACACCCTCGGGTTGGATCTTTCCTTTCATAACAATCATTCACCCGGTGAGATGATCGAGCGCATCGTAGGTGATATTCAACAATTGGGCAACTTCTTTTCGCGTATGACCATCACCCTGGTCGCCAACCTGTTGATCATTGGCAGCATTGTGGTGCTGCTGTGGCGTGAAAATTGGGTTTTGGGGGCCATCTTGGGTGGATTTATCAGTGTGATTCTGGTAATTCTATATGTTACCCGCAACCTGGCAGTACGCTCGTTTCGCGATGTGCGCAAAGCGTACGGGGATCTGTTCGGGTTCATGGAAGAGCGCCTGGCAGGCATGGAAGATATCGCTGGCAATGGCGGCAGGGAATATACCTTGCTGCGCATGTCACAGCAGTACCGCCGTGTACGAAAATCAGAGATGGCGCAATCGATCATGGGTAACCTGTTTTACCTGACTGGTTTTTTGCCGTTTATGGTTGGGATCACGATTGTGGTGGGGGTGAGTGGTGACCTGTTTCTTAAAGGTGCGATCAGCCTGGGTATTGTCTACCTGACCTATCATTACACCACCATGATGAGGCAGCCGTTGCAAGCTATCGGTTTTCAATTGCGTAACTTTCAGAATGCGACTGCCGGCATCTGGCGTATTCATGAATTGATGAACATTCAACCCACGGTGGCGGAACCAATAGAACCAGTAGCGCTGATTTCCAATGGTGGCAATGAGCCGTTGGGAGTGCAGTATGATCATGTTTCTTTCCGATACGATGATATGCCTTCCTCAGAACTGCTTGCTCTGGCGAAACGGGAACATCAAGAACAGGGGCAGGATGCCCTCATTTTGGATGATGTGTCCTTCACGCTGGCTCCTGGCAACATTCTGGGGTTATTAGGCAGAACCGGCAGCGGTAAGACTACCCTGATACGATTGCTTTGCCGTTTGTATGATCCGGTTAGCGGCGCCATTCGCATCGGTTACCCGCAGCAACGTATGGTGGACTTGCGCGACCTTTCGTTTGCAGATTTGCGGAGAGATGTAGGTGTCATCACCCAGCAGGTGCAATTATTCTATGCGTCCATTCGCGACAATTTGACTTTTTTCGACCATAATATTACAGACGAGAAAATTCTTGAGGTCATTCACCAATTGGGGGTGGAGGATTGGTTCAAGAACATGCCAGATGGTCTTGACACGCGCATTGAGTCGGGCGCGATCGGCCTCAGTGCAGGCGAATCGCAGTTGCTGGCATTCACCCGCATTTTCCTGCGCGATCCGGGTTTGATCATTTTGGATGAAGCCTCTTCACGCATTGACCCCGCTACCGAGGCCATGCTGGAAAAAGCCATGGACCGCTTGATCCAGAACCGCACTGCTATCATCATCGCCCATCGGTTAGAAACCGTGCAGCGAGCGGATGAGATCATGATCCTCTCGAATGGCGTTATTCAAGAGTATGGCAAGCGCGCGGCGCTGCAAGCGGATAAAAATTCCATTTTTTCACAGTTGCTGAATACTGGTATGGAGGAGGTGTTGAAGTGAGTAAACAAGCCAACAGCCGCAAAACCTCCCCGCTTTACCATCTGTGGAAACTGGTCAGTTTCAAACCGGGTATCTTTATTCCTTTCTTCTTACTGGAAATGATGTTCTTTGCCGTGTTCCCGCAAGCGATCGGTTTGTTGATGCGCGAATTCTTCAACGTGTTGAGCGGTGAAGCTCAGTTCGGTATGGATCATTGGGGCATTGTAGCGGTGATCATCGGGGTTTCGGTGGCGACCAATATCGGCAACCTGGCGGATTTTTTTGTCTACAGTATGGTGCATACCAATTTCACCTGTCTGATGGGGCGCAATATGTTATACCGGCTGCTGCATCATCCAGGCGCGCAACCCTATCCGGAATCAACGGGTGAAACCATCAGCCGGCTGCGGGGCGACACCGATGAGGTAGCCCGTTTTGCCAATGAACTGATATCGCCAATCGGGCAGGCGGTATTCGCCATCACTGCCCTGGTTATCATGGTGCAGATCAGCCCAAGAATCACGCTGATCGCCATGCTGCCGACATTGTTTATTCTGTTCATTTCTCGTTTTGCGACCAAAAAGTTTATTCGCTTGCGCAAAGCCCGCCGGTCTGCCTCCGGGCGGTTGAGCGGTATGATCGGTGAGATCTTCTCTGCAGTTGAGTCAATGAAAGTATCGGGCGCCGAAAAGAGCGTGATCGGTAAGTTTAATGAATTGACCGAAGACCTGCGCAACAAAGCCATCAAAGACACTGTTTTCCATGAGTTCATCCACTTTTCTTATAGCAGCATTGTGAATTTGGGGACAGGATTCATCCTGCTGACGATGGGTGACCTGATCGGCACGCAAAACTTCACCGTTGGTGATTTCAGCCTGTTTGTTTATTACCTCGGTTATCTGAGTGAATTTATGGGTATGTTCGGCATCATCATGGCGCGTTACCAGCAAATCACAGTATCCATGGATCGTATCGCTGACGTGTTAGCACCTGATTCAGACAAGACACTCACCGAACACAACCGTTTATATTTGACTGGCAGTTTGCCGGATGTTCCTTATATCGCAAAGACCCGTGAGCACTGGCTTTCTGAGGTGAGGGTCGAAGGGTTGAGCTTCCAGTTCGGCCAAACCGGTCACGGTATTCAGAACGTAAGTTTCACTCTGCCGCGCAATACTTTCACTGTCATTACCGGGCGGATCGGTTCCGGCAAGACCACAGTGCTGCGCACGTTACTGGGGTTGTTGCCCCGCGAAAGCGGTAATATCTATTGGAATGATCAGCTGGTCGAAGATCCCGCACATTTCTTCCAACCGCCGCGTTGCGCCTATACCCCCCAAATCCCGCAATTGTTCTCAGAATCCATGAAAGAGAATGTTTTGATGGGAATGCCGGAAGATGCCGTTGACCTTGATTTTGCCTTATACACTGCCGTGATGGAAGACGATCTAAAAGTCATTGAAGGCGGATTGCAGGCAACCCTGGGAGCGCGTGGTGTTCGCCTCAGCGGAGGACAGCGCCAGCGGTCTGCTGCCGCACGCATGTTTGTCCGTGATCCTGAATTACTGGTGCTGGACGACATCTCCAGTGCATTGGATGTGGAAACTGAGAAGAAATTGTGGGAGCGTGTGTTTGCCCTGCAGAACCATACGATTCTGGCGGTATCGCACCGCCATGCTGTGTTGGAAAATGCTGACCAGATCATCTTGATGCAGGGCGGGCAGGTGACTGCCATCGGCACCCTGGATGAGCTGCTGGAAACGCAGGAAGAGATGCGCCAGTTGTGGTTTGGCAATGACGACACACAACCAGAACCCGGCAGCAGCGATAGTTAACAGACATTTCACAAAAATGATAATCTCGGCGTTCAATTTGGCGATTATAATTGGCGCATGAGGCTCTACCAATTGTTTTCTGAGCATTATTTTCTGGAACACCATCGCTCATTTGACGAACGATGGCAATTTTTTCAATTGGTGTTGGAACATCAAATGGAGTCAACGTTGCAGTTGTTCAGCAAAGAACTGGCAGAAACCTGTCCCTGCTGCGGTTATCCGGTGTTTGACACGGATGGCAGGCGGGCACATCATTGCCTGATCTGCGGTTGGGCGTTTTTCGCAGAAACCAGAAGCGCAGGCGGCAAGATTGAATTGCAGACCGCCCGCCGGGCTTTTGAACGTGAGATGATCGCGCAGCCTCTGACGGACATTCAGCCCTGGTTGGGGTGGGACACGCCGGTGGATTTGCACCTGAACCAGATCGTGGCGGCGGGTTTTGACAGTATGGTGGGCGAAAGAAATATGGATTTGATTAATCATTTGCTCGAATTCTGCCACCAATTGCTCAGCTATAAGGCGTTTCGCCGTGAAGTAGGTATCCAGTTGTGGGAAAGCCACAAGGACTCTTTGCTGGCGAATGAAATTGATCAGTATGAGTTCAAAGAAGAAGAAGTGGAAAAGACCTTCTACCATTATATCCATGCCGACAATTGGACTTATTTGAAGCACTTCCTGCACCCATTTCATTGTGTGGGGGTTGATGTAGAGGAGATGGCGGTCATTGCCACCAGCAGTGTCAAAGACCTCGATCAACTGATGATGGAGGACCGCCGCTATTTTGCCTACAACCTTGAGCCGCAGGATCCCCTGTACTTTGTTACTGATGGTGACGACCAGATCTATTTACACGATTTTACCGGCAAAGAACTGGGTCGGTTGCCGGAGGAGGCCGGTCACTTGATGACCGCCCAGTGGGAAATAGGGACAGCTTTCTTCATTATGGTTGAGAAATGCCACTACGAAGGCGGTGTACTTGCGGTGGATGTCGTCATCTCTGGTATACCGACCGAAGATGACCCGACTGATTGACCCGGTCTGTTGGCCCGTTGGTTGGGGTATAATTCTGGGTTGTTGTGAAACCCATGGGAGATAATCAATGCCGCAAGACTTAAAAATTTTTGGAAAACGGGTATTGTTTCTTGGCGCACATCCCGATGATATCGAGATTGGTGCAGGCGCGTTAATTGCCAAACTTGTGAATGTTTGTGAGGTAATGTGTGTCACTCTCTCTGACAACCAGACGAATCCAGCGTTACGGAGTGTAGCTGACGAACACAGAGAAAGCATGCGCATCCTGGGGGTAAAACCAGACAATGATATTCTGGGGCCCTTTGAGACCCGCAAATTTCCGCAGATGCGTCAGGAAATATTGGAATATATGCTCAAAATTCAAAAGGATTTCCGACCGGAACTGGTGTTTGTTCACAGTCAGGCTGATGTTCACCAGGACCATAACACGGTCACTACCGAGGCTCTGCGTGCGTTTCGAGGCATGACATTGTTGGGCTTTGATGTGATCAGATCCAGCTACGGCTTTTTCCCGCATTTCTTGATCACAGTAAGTGAGGAGCATGCCCAGCGCAAGATTGACGCGTTGGCAGCCTATAAGACCTACAAGGATGTGTATTATTTTTCGGCGGAACTGACACGTTCAATCCTGGTGCGCAATGGGGCGGTAGCAGAAAGGCCGCTGGCAGAGGGGTTTGACATGATGCGGGTGGTGGCAGATATTGCCTGTGTTAACGAATGATGCGTTTGTCATGTTATTGCTTAAAAATCTGTGTGTGTCGGTCGAGGGAGAACCAATTTCATAGGACATCAACTTGACATTCCCAATGGTAAAATCCACGCCATCCTGGGGCCGAATGGTGGCGGGAAAACTTCTCTGGTGATGACCAGAATGGGCTTTCGCAAGTATGTAGTGGCCTCTGGTGCCTTTTTTCCATTGAGAGGACACACAAACCTAGGGGTGTGGTAGAACGCGCAAAAATGGGCATTTCTGAGACCTAACAGAAACAACCTGCGTTGGATGGGGTACCAGCTATCGCAGGTGCTGGCTTTTTTGCAAGAGAATCGATCTCCATCCAGAAGTTAACTTGCTGAGAATTACCCACTACGGTAGTATCGTTGAACGCTGGTATCCAGCGCATTGCTGCACTGGCAGCGGCTGGCGAAGGTTGAATCCTTACGTAAAGGTGACGCAGGCTTAAAGTAAAGAACTCGCTTGGGTGAGCGAGTCCTTTACCTGTTGAGGGTTTGTAAGAAGGATAAAATAAGGGATTCTTGTTTTGAAAATAAAATAAATTCTTGCTGTATTAATGACCGGGGCGAAAGTTCCCGGTGAATAAAAAAACCTGACGCGGTTTCTGTCAGGTTGTCTTTTGGTTTAATTGATTACCAACTGGCAACCCGACTGTCATGGCTCTGATGAGCTGTAGACTCTTGGCTTTGCGTCCCTAGCTTTCGCTAAGTTTGCCGTTTTTCAGTTCTGTAATGGAACTTATTTTTGCTCTTAAGTTTCTACGCTGATAATATCACAAATTTGTAAGGCGTGCAATTAATGTTTCTTAATGTATAGACATTGGTTGATCCAAATGTGACCCTGACCCGGAAAATCCCGCTGTGGTTTGCCGGATCAGGTTGCACATTACTGTTTATTCTTCGACCCAGCGATCTACCCCTAAGAGCATTTGGCTGAAATCAGGTAGATTCAGATTGCCTGACTGGTCGCGGCCATAGGCTGGCGGGGTCTTTGCGTTACTCTGGTCAAATTCGTTGCTGCTGGCGGTGGGTGATTGCATGGGTTCATTCCACAAGCCATAATTACCACTCCAGATGCCATAACCGCCCGACCAGATGCCGTAGCCCCCACTCCAGGTGCCAAAGCCGCCCGACCAAATACCAAAGCCACCCGACCAGATGCCAAAGCCACCTGACCAGATACCGAAGCCACCCGACCAGATGCCAAAGCCACCTGACCAGATACCGAAGCCTCCACTCCAGATGCCGAAGCCGCCATCCCAGACTGTGTAGCCATCATCGGTGTTTTCCACCCCTTTAACACCGTAAATGCCGCTGTCCTCATCATAATAGGCGTAGCCCTGGTAGTGCTCTTCACCGCTCAGGTCTTTCCAGATGTCCATGCCGAAGTTAGCAGAACCTTCAATATCTGCTGCCAGGACAGCATCGGGCGCATTCACCCGCCCGGCACCTTGCTGGAACACACTGTAGTTGGCGCGCGCATATTGCGGGTCAACACCGCCTTCGATCATCGGCATGGAGGTGATCATCAGGCGATATTTCACCTGATCTGGTGTTAAGTCGGGGTTTTCTTCATACATCAATGCGATGATACCAGCAACAACGGCAGCTGCTTGCGAGGTGCCGGCCATTTCATAATACTGCGTTCCGCGCAGCCAGTTGGCATCGTGCTGCTGGGAGATATAGCTGGCATTTGACATCATACCAACCATGTGGGCACCAGGCGCGATCACATCGGGTTTGATGAAGGCATCCATGGTTGGACCGGCGGAGGAGAATTCCACCAGATAGTCATCTGTCCAATCGCGGTGGGTGTAAGCATCGGTGAAGGCGCCCACCGTAATCACGTAAGGATTGTTTCCGGGAATACTGACTGTCAAAGGATCAGGCCCGCTGTTGCCGGCGCAGGTGATCACGGTGATGCCTTCGGCCCAGGCTCTGGTAACCGCCTGGTTGAGAGGGTCTGCCCAATAGGGCGCGACCACTTCGCCTGTGATGGAAAGATTCATGATCTTGATATCATAGGTGTCTTTGTGATCCACCACCCATTGGATGCCTTTGATCACCGTTTCATAGCTGCCACGGCCTTCTTTGTTCAACACCCGCACCACCACCAGGTTGGCATCAGGCGCCATTCCATTGTAGGAGCGGGCAGCATCCCTGACGCTGTTGACCATGATGCTGGCGATGTGGGTGCCATGGCCGTTGGGGTCCATTGGAGTGGGGCGATTCTGCACAAAATCCTTCCATGCCAGTAAGCGGTTCTGTTTGTTGGTGTTCATACGCAGTGGATTGAAGGCAGCCATACCGCTGTCTACCAGGGCGATGGTCACGCCCTTGCCCGTTACGCCTTGTTCCCACACATAATCAGCGCCGACCACTTCGGTAAATTCGCCGGAGGGGGCATTGCGCCTTGAACCTGTCATGGATATGGTTTCGCTGACCGCCAGGCTGCTGGCTTCTACCTGTACGTTGGGGGTGACATAATGAATGGTCGGATGCGCTTGTAGGGCAGTTACCGCGCTATCAGTCAGGTAGGCAGCCACACCATTAATGATGGATAGTTCGGATGTGACAGTACCACCGGAGGTTTGAACGAGGTCAACCACGGTGGATAAATCACTTCCCTGGATAATATAGGATCGGCGGGGTAAGGCTGGTGCTGACACGGCAGAAAAAGTCAGCGTGAACACTACCGCCATTAAGACCAATTTAAAGAAATAATTTTTCAATGTTGCTGACATACCTTCCTCCACAAAAGAAAAACTGGCGGTATGCCAGGCTCCGGTTCGCACTATTCGTTTGGACTGGCAACCTGGCTGTCGTAACCTGTCGAGACAGGCCTTAGACCCAATGGCTTTGCGTCCCCAACTTTCGCCGGGTTTGCCTTTTTCAGATTGTTAATCGGCAGTTTCCTGCTGAATTCATTATAGCAAACAAAAATGAAAAGGCACCTTACAGCCATGTAAGG
>OMKS01004088.1_pt1 | contig 11191 bp, 9 predicted proteins | sample 1674721 | NCBI WGS metagenome assembly OMKS01 (sample SAMN06264996, study PRJEB25208) | sediment metagenome | isolation source: hot spring sediment | place: USA: California | collected 2014-09-02 | reverse complement strand
CAAGCCGCAGCCGTGGCATGTGGTCATCCTTGACGAGAGTGGGCGGGCCGTTCCCGACGGTCTTGCCGAATCCATGAGGACGGGGGTCCTGGCAGAGAACGTGGATGTCTGGACAAACGGCAGGCTCCCCGACGGCGTGGCGGCCGACCCGCAGGTTCGTGGCGCGCCATTCGCAACGGCGCTTGGCTCAGCTCTCCGCTCCCTTGTGGCCGGCGAGCACGGGGCGCAAGTGAATCTGCTCTGCGCCGATACAGCAGAGACCGAATCGGTCCGGCAGACCGTACTGGTTACGGCCAATGCGCTGGCGGCGCTCGTGCTCTTTACCGTTCTGATCGTTGGCGGGTTGCAGTTGCTGTTCCAAAGGACGGCGCGGAATCTGGCCGCCGTCAAACAGGCGCAACTGGCGCGCGGCGAACTGGAGCTGGCGGTGGCGATGGATCAGCTTGAATACGTGGAGCAGCGACGCCGGTTGCTGGCCGATGAATTGGACTGTCTTCGGTCGATCTCGGAAGCCCGATTGGACGTCAACTGGGTCCAGCTTCTGACCGACATCCAAACGGCGACGCCCCAGATGGTGCGCATCGTCAGTCTGTCGACCGACGCCGGGCCGGATATCGTTATGGACGGGCTCTCGCGGTCGTATGAAGCCATGCACGTGTTTGTCGCGATGCTCAACCGTTCCGAGCATGTGCAACGCGCCTCCGTGCTGGAGACACGTCGCGCCGACACGCACGAAGGGTTCGTGCGATTCGCGGTACGGTGTTCCCTGCGTTCGATGGAGATGCGATAACGGATGGGAACTCACAGACTACCACAGTTCACTCGGCGACACGAGGCGGCCACGGCCGGCGCGCTGGTCATGATCTTCGCCTATGCGGCCTACAGTTGGCTGGTGACACCACACGTGGCGTCGTTGCAGGCCTCTCAGCAATACGAACGTGTTGCCGAAGTCTGTGCCGAGAGGAGTCGAGTCACCAATCAGAGGCTGCGAACGGAGCGGGCCCATGTGCAGGAACTGACAGGCCAATATGCCTCGTTCTCAGGCCGGGCCTTTCATCCGAACAAAGCCGAAGAGTTCTTCAGCGACCTCGAAGCGTTCTGCGAGCAGACGGGCTGTGTCATGGCTTCGCTCAGTTACCTCCGCGACATCACGCGAAGGCCGGTTGCCCAGGAAGGCGGCGCGAGCCATCTCCTCTGGACCCATCGCAGTGTCGCCCTGACCGTCCACGCCACCTACGGCAACGTCATACGACTGATCGAGAAGCTGCAGGCCCGTCCACAGAAGGTCTGGATCGACGCCCTGCGGATGGGCCCCTCCGATCCGGGGCCGGGCCGCGTCGCCTGCGATCTGGTCGTGACGATCTACGTGAATCTCGAAAAGGAGAGTCCTGACAATGAACAGGCTCCAATGCAGCCCTAAGGCCACAATCATTCTGGTCCTTGTATTTGGCCTGGCGGGCGCGTCGGGCCAAGCGAGCCCGTCGACCGGTGACGCCGTACCGGTGGGCCGCGAGAATCCCTTTGCCGAGCTGATGACGGCATCGCCCGAGCCGGTCGCTCTTCCAACGGAACGGATGGAGGAAAGGCCCGACCTTGTATTGGAGACGGTGGTCTTGAAGTTTCTCGACGCCACGAGTCTCAAGACCGTCCTGGACAGGATGGTGACGCCGTTCGGCATGGTGGCGGTCAATCAGAAGAACAATTCTGTGGTCGTCTGTGACTCGGCCGAGAACATGGCCAAAATCCTGGCCGAGATCCGCAAGGCGGACCGAATCCCCCAGCAGGTCATGGTCGAGGTGGTGATCCTCGACGTGCAGCTCAAGAACGACACCGAGATCGGGATCAACTGGGACCTGTTGTCGGACAATCGATACGACGTCGTCTATCGGCAGAACCTCAGCAGCAGCCGGCTTCGCTCCACAGCCGAGAACGCCACAACCATCGGTGACGCGACCGCGTTCAACACGGTTGGGATCGGCGGCGACATCAGTGTCATCACCGGCAGCGTACGCTACGTCCTTCATGCGCTCCAGCAGACCAGGGACGTGGACATCCTGGCCAGTCCGAGCACGCTGGTGGTCAGCGGTCAATCGGCGACGATCCAGGCCGTTGAGGAGATCCCGTACAAGGAACTGATCGACTCGGCCACCGGCGGGCAGGAGGCGTTGAGCACGACGCAGTTCAAAGAGGTGGGCGTCACCCTCCAGGTCACCGCCACCGTGACCGACGGCAACAACATTTTCGTTACGGTAACGGCCGAGCAAAACGTCCGTACCGGGGTGAGCGAGCAGGGGGTGCCCGTCGTGGACACCCGGCGGGCGAATACCTCGCTGCTGCTCGAAGACGGCCAGATCGTGATCATGGGCGGACTGCGGCGTCAGGAGAAGACGCTGGAGGTCAGTCAGATTCCGCTTCTGGGCGACCTGCCGCTGGTCGGCCACCTTTTCCGGAACCGACGGACGATCACGAACCGTTCGGAGCTGGTCGTGCTTCTCTCGCCCCACATCGACCGGGGGGAGCCCATACCGGACCCTGTCGCCGCGCGCCATGAGACGATTCGCGGGGCCTCGCTCCTGTCCCGTGGCGCCGAGCCGCCAGAGGCATCAAGCCCGTCGAAGGGTCCGGAACAGCAACGTCATTGATTGACCTGCTCGCCAGGGACGCCAAAGGCAAACGCAATCATCTTGCAGGAGGAACCAGTATGTTGGGACTGTTCAAAGCAAAGAAGAAGACTTCGCAGATCAAGGTCCTGATCGTGGACGATGAGCCGGACCTGATCAGCACGGTTGAGCATCGTCTCAAGTGCGCCGCCTGCCGCACGGTGACGGCCTCGAACGGGCAGGAAGGGCTGGAGCGGGCGGCGGCCGAGAAGCCGGATCTCATCCTTCTCGATACGAACATGCCCGTCATGGACGGCCACGAAATGCTCGGACGGCTCCAGGCCGACCCCACGCTGAAGCACATTCCAGTCATCATGCTGACCGCGCGATGCGAATCGAAGGATATTGCCGCCGCGTCGGCCCACGGCGTCTCGGACTACGTGACCAAGCCGTTCGATTTCGCCGAACTCATGGCCAAGATCCAGGCCATTGTGAAGGGCCGAGGGCAGGCGTAACCGTAAGCCGGCCGACTGTAAAGGAGAACGCCCGTGTCAACGGCACACCCACTGCGACTTCTCATCGTCGAAGATGACGTTGTCGATCGCAAGTTGTTGGAGAGACTCCTGGCGAAGTCGTCTCTGCAGGTCGCGGAGGTTGTCTATGCCGACCGCCTGTCGAAGGCTCTGGAGTCTCTGAAGGAATCGTCCTTCGACGTGGTCTTGCTCGATCTGGGGCTGCCCGACAGTCGTGGAACGGAGTCGGTCGTCAACATTCAGCGCCGGGCCCCGCACGTGCCGATTATCGTGCTCAGCGGCCTGGACGACGAAGCCACCGCGACGTCGGCCGTACAGAAGGGGGTGCAGGACTACCTCATCAAAGGGCAGGTCGACAGCACGCTGTTGATGCGATCGATCCGCTACGCGCTGGAACGCAAGAAGGCTGAACGGCAGTTGCAGGCGGCCGAACATCGCTATCGTACCATTTTCGACAATTCCGCCGTCGCCATCATGATGGTGGACAAGGCCGAACGCCTCGTCTCGTGGAATCAGTTCACCGAACAACTCCTGGGCATGTCCGAAGAGCAACTGCTCGGTCGGTCCGTCAAGAGCCTGTATCCGGAATCGGAATGGCAGCGAATCCGCGCCAAGAGCGTGCGACAGAAGGGGATGCAGCACCATCTGGAGACCCGGATGTATCGAGGGGGAGGCGACCTGATCGACGTCGATATCTCGCTGAGCGTGCTGAGAGACAGCGACGGGCAGATCACCGGATCGATCGGGGTCGTTCGGGATATCACCGAGCGGAGGCAGATGGAACAGGCGCTGCGCCGGTCGGAAGAGCGGTTCCGGCAGGTCGTGGAGAACGCCAATGAATGGATCTGGGAGGTCGATCCGAACGGCCTGTATACCTATGTCAGCCCGATCATCGAGCGGATCCTGGGGTACAAGCCCGAGGAGATTCTCGGCAAGAAGCACTTCTACGATTTCTTCCATCCCGACGAGGCGGCGCAATTGAGAACCAGGGCGTTCTCGATTTTCGCCAAGAAGGACGTGTTCACCGAGTTCCAGACGCGCAACCTGCACAGGGACGGTCGGGTCGTGTTTCTGCTGCGCAGCGGCGTGCCGATTCTCGACGAGGACGGCACACTCCTTGGCTATCGCGGGGCTGACGCGGATGTGACCGAGCGCGCCTGCATCCACGAGATTCTGGATCGCAAGCAAAAGAACCTCGAGGCGATCTTCGACGCGACCCCGGTCGGCATGCTGCTGGTGGATGAGGAACTGACGGTCGTACGCGCCAACGAGGCGATTCGGCACCTGTCGGGCCGAGACTTCCGTGAGATCATCGGGAAGGGGCCCTGCGAGGCCCTGAGTTGCACGCTGTGTGGGGCCGGGCCAGGATGCTGTCGCGACGAGAGCGGGGACGTGCCGTGCTCGCTGCGCGCCATGATCGAGATGGTGTTCGAGTTGGGCAAGCCGATCCGCGGTCTTGAGGTTTGCCCGGTGCTGGACGACCATGGTGCGACACACTCGCCCTGGCTCGTGGTCAGTGTCGAGCCCGTGAACATCGATTCGGGCCGGCACGTGGTCGTGGCGATCGACGACATCACGGACCGCAAGCGAGCCGAAGAAGAGTTGAAAGAGGCCGTGGAGATGAAATCGCAGTTCATCTCGACGGTCTCGCACGAACTCCGGACGCCTCTGACCTCGATGAAGGAAGCGGTGACGATCGTACTGAACGGGGAGGCCGGACGGATCAAGAAGGACCAGGCCCGTTTTCTCAACATTGCCAAGCGAAACATCGACCGGCTGAGCCGGCTGATCAACGACGTTCTGGATTTCCAGAGGCTCGATGCCGGGAAAATGACCTTCCACATGCAGGAAGGGGCCATCGACAGGACGGTCGAGGACGCGTACAACACGATGCAGCCGTTTGCGGCCAAACGAGGCATCCATCTGACGGTCGAGATCGAGCCCGGTCTTCCACCGGTTGAGTTCGACAGCGACCGCATCGTGCAGGTGATCACGAACCTGATCAGCAATGGGATCAAGTTCACCCCGGAGGGCGGCGACATTCGGGTCCGCGTCCATCGCCGGGGCGAGCACGTTCTGATCCAGGTGAGCGACACAGGGCTCGGTATCCCGCCAGAGGCGCTGCCGAGGGTCTTCGAACGTTTCTATCGTGTGAGCAGACCCGGCAAGGAGATTCAAGGCACCGGTCTCGGACTGCCGATCGTCAGCCGGATCGTGACCGGTCATGGAGGCCGGATCGACGTCGAAAGCGAGCCGAACAAGGGCACGACGTTCACCGTCTGGCTGCCGATCAAGCAGAGCACGCCGCCGGATTCCTTGTCGCAGCAGGTCGACGAGCACCTTGAGACCACCCTGCACGAAAAGTGACCCGACGCGATACCGCACGCAATCTTCCTCTCGGCTCTCGCCGGCGAGTGCCGGGCGGCGGCCAGTCGGTTGGAACCGTCGGGCACAGATATCGACAAAGCATTTCTCCTTTTCCAACTTTCGCTTGCTTCGGACGAGGCGGCGACATACCATAGAAGCCGTCTGGGACTGTGTGTTCTTTGCATGGGGGGCTTGCGTTGCGCGGTAGGTGCGTAACGGAAGAGGCGGATACGACAACGCGGTGGAGAGAGAAATGCCGGACCTGGAGAAAACGCGAAGCGAGCTTCTGGCCGAGATCGCTCAGTTGCGACGGCGTCTGGCCGCTGGGGATGGGGCCGGTTCTGCGCGCGGGCTGGGCGATGCCCCAACGGTGAGGTCGTCGTACGCCGAAAGGCTGCTCGATGCGCTGCCGGAAGCGGTGTCTGTGACGGACCTGGACGGTCGCATCTGTTATGTCAACCATGCATTTCTCCGCAATATGGGTCTGGGTGAGGACGGTATCGTCGGAAAGACCTTTCCCGAGATCGGCGTGGTCGAGACGACCCAGTTTTACGCGGTGCACGAGCAGGTGATGCCACAGTTGCTGGCCCAGGGTACGGTCCGCGAGGTGGAGACCCTTGGATTGAATCCGGATGGTTCCCGGTTTGCCGTCCTGGTCGATCTGACTCTGCTCAGGGATGCGGCCGGTGAGCCGTCGCACGTTGCGGCTGTGGTCCGCCAGGTGAAGGACCTGAGCGAAACAGAGTACGCGCTGATTCACAGCGAGCAGAAGTACCGGGAGATCGTGGATACGGTCGCGGACCTCATTCTCGCCTTCGATCGAGACGGTACGGTGCTCTCGGTGAACAGCGCCGCCAAGACGATGCTCGGCCTCGATCCAAACGAGGTGATCGGCCGATGCGGCGCCGATCTGGTCTTCGACGAACACCGGGCGTCCGTCGAGGCGCAGGTCGAGCGTGTCCTGCGAGGCCGGAGCGTCCAGGCGGAGACGGTCCTTGTCGGTCGTGAGAACCGATTGGTTCACGTCGAATACCGCTGCAGCCCCCTGGTGGAGGATGGACGCATCGTGGGAGGACGCGTCATCGCGTGGGACATCACCCGGCGCAAACGGCTCGAATGCGAGTTGAAAGCCAGTGAGGAGCGCTATCGCACGCTGGTCGAAAGCGCCGGCGAGACCATTGCGGCCGTGGACGAAAGCGGCACGTTCCTTTTCCTCAACAGCACGGCAGCCGGAAGACTCGGCGGGCGTCCGGCCGACTTCGTGGGCAAGACGATGTGGGACCTGTTTCCGGCCGAGATCGCCGATCGGCAGGCGGCCAGTATCAGGCAGGTGATTCGGACGGGCGAAGGAAGCAATACCGTGAGTCCGACGTTTGTCGCAGGCGAGATGCGGTGGTACAACACGACGATTCAGCCGCTGCGGGACAGCGGCAACAAGGCGACGGCCGCACTCATCATCGCCAGAGACATTCACGAGTTCAAGAAGACCAAGGACGAACTGGACGCGTACCGCGAGCAGATGATTCGGGCCGAACAACTGGCGTCCTTGGGGACATTGAGTGCGACCTTGTCTCACGAGCTGACCCAGCCGTTGACGGTCATCCGGCTGTCGATCCAGAACGCCCTGAAGGACCTTGAGGGCGGATCGTGCTCGCCGAGAGTGGTCGAGGATCTGAAGGATGGACTGGCGGAGGTCGCCAGCGTCACTGCGATCGCCGAGCGATTCCGCGGGTTTGCACGCCGGTCATCCGGGAAGGTGGTCGAGACGATCTCGATCCATGAGACGGCGGGAAAGGTGATGCGCCTGTTGCGGGAAAGTGCGCAGCAGGCGTGCATCGTCCTGGAGACGCAGGGGCTCGAGGCGTTGCCGCCGGTCCCCATGCACGAGAAGGGCCTGGAACAGTTGGTTTTCGCGATCACGCAGAACGCCATTCAGGCCGCAGACGGGCAAAGAAGGCGCCGCTTCACGATCGCCGGGCACGTCGATGCAGGCTGGATCGAATTGCGGTTCTCCGACGACTGCGGGGGGATCGCGCCCGAGAACCTTGGCCGGGTGTTCGAGCCGTTCTTCTCGACCAAGCCCGTGGGCCAGGGGACGGGGCTGGGGCTGTGCATCGCCCAGCAGATCGTTTCTCGAGTGCGCGGCCAGATGCACGTGGAAAGTGACTTCGGCCGGGGCACCACGTTTCGTGTGTCCCTGCCCGTTGAGGAAACGTGAAACCGCCATTGAGAGGATCCGCCGATGGAGAACAAAACGTTGGATCGTGTCTTCTTCGTCGATGACGAGCCACAGGTGCGAATGGTCGTGCGCAAGACACTGGAGCGCGTGGGTGTGGAGGTTACGTGTTTCGGCTGCGCCGAGGACTGCCTGGCTTGTCTGGATTCGGCCCGATGCGATCTGCTCGTCACCGATGTCAAGATGGCGGGCAAAGACGGGATCGAATTGTTGAAGCTGGCCAAGGAAAGGGTCCCCTGGCTTCCCGTGCTGGTCGTGACCGGCTTCGGAGACGTGCCGCTGGCTGTCAAGGCCCTGAAGCTGGGGGCGGCCGACTTCATCGAAAAACCCCTCGACCGAGAGGGGTTTCTGCAGGCCGTTCAGAGGCTCCTGGCGCAGACCCATCCGGCGATTCCCGGACCCGACCACACCTTGACCAAGACCGAGATGCGGATTCTCCACCTGATCCTCGATGGCAAGAACAACCGGGAGATCTCTCTGACGCTGCACCGCTCGGCCCGAACGATCGAAGTGCATCGCAGCCACATCATGCGGAAGTTGAACGCCAACAACATCGTCGAGTTACTGCGGCAGGCCGCTGTCATGGGGCTGTTCGACATGAACAGCCCGTCCGGCTCAGCCGGCGCCGATGCCTGACGTGCCGAGAATACCGCATTCGACGCGGTTTCTGCCGGCGGCCGTGCGAAAAGGCCCCATGCAGAGGCGATACGGGTATATTTCACAGGGGGTGTAACCATTGCGCGGTGCGTTGCACTATCCCATCGTAAGGCCCTCAGGGGACCGGCAGGCAAACGGAACTGGCGATGAAGGCAATGGGATATGGACGATTGCCGTTGTGGGTACGATGGTGTTTTGCAGCGACGGCGTTGGGGACGCCCTGTGACGGCTCGCTCGCTCACCGCGTGCGGCGTCTGGGATGTCGTGGCGATGGAATTGCCTTGCCGGCGAATTGAGGTTTCTCGTATTCTTTCACATATGAGCGATGCGATGCAGTCGGTTTTTGGCCTCGTCGTGCGTTCGGGAATTCTCCTGGGCGTGGCGGCGCGATCGGCGGCTGATTCGCTGGGTGCCGGGGCGTCCGACGTCGAATCGGCGACAGCGGATCGGGAGGACATCCGTCTGACGCAGCAGGGCGATCCCGACGCCTATCGCCGCCTGATCGAACGGCATCAGCCGCATGTCGCCAAGGTTCTCTGGCGATTCAGTCGCGACCGGGGCGTGCATGAGGAACTGGTCCAGGACGTCTTCGTCGAGGCCTACCTGAGTCTGAACACGTTCCGCGGCGCCGCGCCGCTGGGCCATTGGCTGGCCCGCATCGCCACGCGGGTCGGTTACCGCTACTGGAAGGAAAGGGCCCGACAGAGAGAAGCCGAGCCGTTCGAACTGGCCGAGTGGGACCAGGTGGCCGATGACCGTGACGTGATCGAACATCTCGATGCGGACCAGGCGGCGAGTCTGCTGCACGGTCTGCTCGATCGGTTGCCGCCGCGAGACCGTCTGGTCCTGATGCTGCGGTATCTCGAAGGATGTGATGTGGCCGAGACGGCGCGCCGGACGGGCTGGACCAAGACCATGGTCAAGGTGCAGTCCCTGCGTGCTCGCGACAAGCTAAAGAAACTCGTGGAACGTTGTGGCATGGAGTTGATCTGATGAACTGGGAAGAGAAGTTCACACTGTTGGCCGCTCGTGCGCGAGCCGAGGAGATCCCGCATGTCAACGTGGCCCCGGACGTTCTGACGCTGCTGACCAGCGGTCGGCCTGAGCCTCTGACGGTGGCGGAGAATCTCTGGATGTGGCTGGCGGCGGGGGCCTCGGCCGTCGCGGTCCCGGCCGCGATGATCGCCATGTCCGCCTACAACGCCAGTATGGGGCCGCTGCGGGAAATCGTGAACAGCTTTTCATGGGCGATGTGATGGAACAGCTCGATCCGAGTGTCAATCCGACGGTGGCCCTGCGCCGCACGCACCGCTTCCGTATGGCGATTTCCGGCTTGGTGATCCTGGTGGCCGGTATGACCCTTGGCGCGGCGACGACGCTGCTTGTGGTCAAGCCGAACGAACCCCGTCCTCCGGACATCGACAACGCCGTCGTGATGATGCTGACGCGGTTTCGCGGGGAGTTGAGCCTGACCGACGATCAGGTGGAACAGATCGAGACCGTTTTGCGCGACCATTTCCAGCAGTTGGAAGCGTTGCGTGCGGCGGCCCGGCCCAAGATCGAGCAACTGCTCCAGGAGATGAAGGCGCAGATCGGCGCCCTGCTGACCGAGCAACAGCGCGCGGATTGGCAGCGGCTGACCGACCGGCTCGACATGGAATTCCGTCGCGGGATGCGCCGAGGCCCAGGCGGCCTGGGTGGTCCGGGAAGGCCGGGCGACGGACCGCGCGGACCGGGACGCGGCGATTGGCCGCGGAGGCCGGATCGACTCGAACCCGATGGCGAGGGGCGACCGTGGGGCCCGAGGCCGGAAGGGGTCGAGCCCGACGACATGCGCCGCCCGCGAAGGCCGAGGCCCGAGGGCAATGGAGGGTCTCCGCCGCCATCGACCGCTGAACCGGCTCCCGAGCATGTGCCGTCCGAGCCGAACGACGCCCTGTAAACCCAGTATCCATCTCTGCACTTCTCTCCACAGCAAGCCTTGCGGGCGAGAGGCCTTGAGGGTTGTCTGACCTGCGTGCGCGGCTGCACCAAGCCAATTGCGCCGCACAAGACCGCCTTTCGGCCTTGCCTGAGACGCATTCACAGGGTACAATGGATTCCTCGGAGTTCCATGTGCGAGCGACACGGGAGGATCGGATGTGCCGTTTTCGAAAACGGGCAGTCCAACGGCCGGCGGGGCCGCTGTTCTGTGCATCAGGTACGCATGCTGGAAGAGGAGACAGAACATGAGCACGCCAAGCAAAGCAATTCGGGCAGCAGCAGTAGTCTTCTTGTTGGCGCAGGCGGGCTACGCCAACTGGTCGGACACGTTTGACGGCGAGCAGTTCGACCTGACGACATGGCAATTCTTCTCGTATCCCCAGGTGGCTGGCACGTACACGCAGACCCTTGTGTCCGGCGAGGACGGCAACAGCTATCTGGTCCTGGCCGAAACCACGTCCGCCTCCAAAGGGGGGGCGGCGTTCGGCGCCGCGTTCGGCTCGCAGGAGATCTTCGGCGATATCCGAATGGGGGCGGTGGTCAACGTCGCCGGCGACGCCTCGCACAACCACCACGGACTGGGCGTTCGAATGTCGTATTTCCTGAACGACAATCCCCCTGGGCTCGTCGCCAGCGGGTATGTGATGCACGTCAACTGGGAGAACGGGCCGGCCAACCTCGTCATCGACGTCGAGAAAGTGGTGAACCTCCAGAACATCATGCGACAGGACTTCGACGTGGTCGTTCCCAATCTGGGCAATGCCCGGAGTTACTACGCCGAACTGGAGGCCGTCGGCTCCGGGCCCGTGTACGTT
>OMKS01004084.1_pt1 | contig 11195 bp, 7 predicted proteins | sample 1674721 | NCBI WGS metagenome assembly OMKS01 (sample SAMN06264996, study PRJEB25208) | sediment metagenome | isolation source: hot spring sediment | place: USA: California | collected 2014-09-02 | reverse complement strand
TTCTCTACCGAGAATGTCATAAACAATTAATTGTGTTTGTAGGGGACGAAAATTTTCGTCCCCTACGTTTGGTAATGTAAATTTAATTTTGGTTGTTGGGTTGAAAGGGTTTGGGTAGTTTTGGGATATATTAAAATTGTTCGGTATGTTTTCTTCATCTTCAACAGATATGATAATAGATGTGTCTCCGTAAATAACACCATCAATGACTGCTCCTCTTAGAGTTAAATGAGATGCCCAATCGTAATCCGTGGTTCCGCCATGTTGTTCTGTTAATCCGAAACCTTGTGCGAGCTCCACATTATAAAACTCTTTTTCCGTTGTTTTTTGAAAAATTTGTGCAGTAATACTTTCACCAAACAAATTATATGTAGAATCAGTTATATGATAAAGTGTTACCGCCTGATTGTTGAATTGATAATCGAAAAACTTGAATTGAGTTGAGTCGCCAGGAGCCGAACATAGATCAAAGCGTTTCTCATAATCATTAAATAAAAACATAAGTGAAAAACTTGAAAATACTTCACACTCTTTATAAAAAGTTTCATACCAAGTCATTGCTTCAATGCGGTTGCTAAAAATGTTTTCTCTTGTAATTAACAATTCAAAAATTTTCTCATTGCTCAAAACGGTATCTACTACTTCAACAGATAATGGTGACTTCCAAGTGTAAACCCAAATAGCACTATCAACTATCTCAGTCCAATGCCCACTGGATTCATAAAACCATTTATTACCGACGGATAGTGGATAATAATTATTACCATAATCTTGACCAAGAATAAAAACATGTGCAAATATGAATAGAAGCGCAATAAGCTTCATCTTAACAAGCCCTCAAGGTCTTAATTCAACATACAAAACATTTCTTTAAACTACAACAGTCGAATTGACCGCTATCGCAGTTTTGAAACTTTTGCTTGTGTTTTGGTGTATTATTGCGGAATTCACTTATCCGGATATATTTATATATTTACTTTAATTGATTTGTAAATGAGGTGATATAAAATGTCATTCAATTTTAACAAGTTTACGGTAAAGGCACAGGAAACTGTACAAAACGCTGTTGAGATTGCGCAAAATTATAACAACCAAGTTGTTGAACCGGAACATATTCTTGCGGCTATGCTACAGGATTCCGATAATGTTGCCGTTTCACTATTGCAGAAAGCCGGGGCAAACTTAAATCAGCTTAAAATAAAGGTAACGGGTATAATAGAAAACTTTCCTGAAGTGACTGGTGCGGGAATCGGTAATCAGCAGCTTTCTCAAAATACTGCACGACTTTTTGATAACGCGGCTAAAGAAGCAAAAAATCTTAAAGATGAATACATTTCATCCGAACATATTTTGCTTGCGCTTTCGGAAGAGAAAGGAAAAGCAGGTCAACTTCTCAATGACAACGGAATTAATAAAAATGTACTCCTCTCTGCTTTAAAAGATGTACGCGGAAATCAAAGAGTTACATCTCAAAATCCGGAAGATACTTATCAATCATTAAAAAAATACGGACGTGATTTAAACGAACTTGCACGGAGCGGAAAACTCGATCCGGTAATAGGAAGAGATGAAGAAATTCGCAGAGTTTTACAAGTACTTTCACGAAAAACAAAAAACAATCCCGTATTAATCGGCGAGCCCGGTGTCGGCAAAACTGCTATCGCGGAAGGACTTTCACATAGAATAATTTCCGGCGATGTTCCCGAATCACTCAAGACAAAAACAATAGTTGCTTTGGATATGGGTGCGCTTGTTGCGGGGACACAATTCCGCGGACAATTTGAAGAACGTGTAAAAGCAGTTGTTAAAGAAGTACAGGATTCCAACGGTGAAATAATTTTATTTATTGATGAACTTCATTTGCTCGTCGGTGCAGGCAAAACCGAAGGAGCGATGGATGCCGCAAATATTTTAAAACCTGCGCTTGCACGAGGAGAACTTCACGCAATCGGTGCAACAACTTTAAAAGAATATAAAAAATACATTGAGAAAGATGCCGCGCTCGAAAGAAGATTCCAGCCCGTTGTTGTTTCCGAACCAAATGAAGAAGATGCAATTTCAATTTTGCGCGGATTGAAAGAGCGTTACGAAGTTCATCACGGTGTTAGAATTACCGACGGGGCAATAGTTGCAGCGGTTCAACTTTCAAATAGATATATAACGGATAGATTCCTTCCCGATAAAGCAATCGATTTAATCGATGAATCAGCATCCAAACTCAGAATAGAAATTGATTCAATGCCGGAAGAACTTGATGTGATTGAACGAAAAATTCGTCAGCTTGAAGTTGAAAAAGAAGCATTGAAACGGGAAAAAGATGATGAATCAAAATCACGTCTCGATGAAATTAAAGAAGAACTAAGCAATTTAGAGGAAGAAAGAAACAGTCTAAAAAGTCATTGGCAACTGGAACGCGATAAAATTCAATCAATTAGAAAAATGAAAAGCGATATTGAGAATACAAAACTTGAAGCCGAACGATACGAACGCGAAGGGAATCTTGCAAAAGTTGCAGAGCTTCGTTATGGGGTTATAAATGATTTACAAAAGAAACTTGATCAAGAAACACGAGCGCTTGCTGAATTTCAAAAAGATAAGAAAATGTTGAAAGAAGAAGTTGAAGCAGAAGACATTGCAGAAGTTGTTGCAAAGTGGACCGGAATTCCGGTAAGCAGAATGCTGGAAAGTGAAAGAAGTAAACTTCTTAGAATGGAAGATGAATTACATAAAAGAGTAATCGGACAAGAAGCCGCAGTTGAAGCTGTATCGAATGCAATAAGAAGATCGCGTGCGGGAATGCAGGATGCAAATCGCCCGATCGGTTCATTTATTTTTATCGGTACAACAGGTGTTGGCAAAACCGAACTTGCAAGAGCGCTTGCTGAATTTTTATTTAACGATGAACATGCAATGGTGCGGATTGATATGTCGGAATACATGGAAAAATTTTCTGTGTCTCGTTTAATCGGCGCGCCTCCGGGATATGTCGGTTATGAAGAAGGTGGACAATTAACCGAAGCCGTAAGAAGAAGACCTTATTCTGTTTTACTTCTTGATGAAATTGAAAAAGCTCATCCCGAAGTTTTTAATGTTCTTCTTCAATTACTTGACGAAGGAAGATTAACGGATAATCAAGGCAGAACTGTTGATTTCAAAAACACGATTATAATTATGACATCAAACATCGGCTCGCATTTGATTCAAGAGAAAGTAATGAATGTTAACGAAGAGAATATGGATTACATAATGGGTGATCTTAAATCGCAGTTAGGTGAATTACTAAGAAATACAATTCGTCCCGAGTTCTTAAATAGAATAGATGAAATTGTTCTCTTCAAACCGTTGCTGAAATCCGAATTAAAAGAAATAGTTGATATTCAATTGCAGCGAGTTGCGAAAATGTTGGTTGATAAAAATATTAATATAGAAGTTAGGGAAGATGTAAAAGAGTTTATAATCAATCTTGGTTACGATATAACTTACGGCGCACGCCCATTAAAACGGACTATTCAAAAATACATAACCAACCCGCTTGCAACAGAATTGTTGATGAATAATTTTTCTTCAGGTGATACTATTGTAATGAGTTATGATGGTGGAGGAAAAGTAATTTTCAATAAGAAATAAATGACTTTTCATTTAGAATCCAAACCATGCTTGTTGGTACTCCAAAGGATGTTTATGCAAATCGAATGAGTTGTGATGTGGTCAACATTAAAAGAATACAATAAGACTTTATATCAAGTTACAACGCTTTTTATTTCCTGATATTTTTGATACTCTTTTGTTAGAACTATTTCTTCAATTCTATTTACGGCAAGCCAAACTTCTTCGAATGATGTATAGAGGGGGCTTAATCCTAAGCGAATATTATCCGGTTCTCTAAAATCGGGAATTACCACAATTTTATTCTTTTCGTCTGTCATTGCTTTAACAATTTTAAATGCTTCGGGATGTTTTATGGAAATATGAGAGCCTCTAAAATTTTCATCAAGTGGAGATCCGATTTTAAATTCAAGCGGCAATAAAAATTTCTTTATTAGAAATACCAGGTACTCGGTAAGTTTAATGCTCTTGATTCTAATGTTATCTATGCCGGCATCCAATATTAAATCTATGCTTGAATCAACTGCAGATAGTGAAACTATTGGAGGTGTTCCTGTAAGAAATTTTTTTATTCCTTCAGAAGCACTGTATTCTAAATTAAATTCGAATGGATTACTGTCGCCGAACCAGCCTGTAATAGAAGGAGTCAATTTATCTTGAATATCTTTTCTGACATAAATAAAAGCAGGTGCACCCGGACCCCCGTTTAAGTATTTGTATGTACAACCAATTGCCATGTCTACATTTGATTTGTTTAGATCAATATCAACAACTCCAACTGAGTGACTTAAATCCCAGAGCATTAATGCGCCGGAATCGTGTGCTAATTTTGTTATGTTCTCCATGTCGTAAAGAAACGCACTTTTGAAACAAGTATGAGACAATGTTAATAGAGCCGTATCGGAATTAATTGCCATGTTTATGTCTTCGGAATCAATTGTTATTCCGTCTTTACTTTTGACTATTGCAATACTATGATCTTTTTGTAGCTGCTTTATTATTCCTTGAATAACATAAAGATCGGAAGGAAAATTAAACTCATCGCTTACAATTTTTTTTCTTTCGCTTTGAAATTGTAAAGCCGCAAGAACAAGTTTATAAAGATTGATTGAGGTCGAATCGGCGATAATTACCTCATCTTCTTGAGCTCCGATAATTTTTGCAATTTTTGCTCCGACTTTACTTGGCAAATCAAACCAGCCTTCGTTCCAGTTTCTAACTAACCTTTCACCCCATTGTTGATTAATAACTTGGTTTAGGTTGGATTGAGTTTTTAGCGGTAGGCGCCCAAGTGAGTTACCGTTTAGATAAATTATTTTTTCTTCGGTTATTACAAACTCATCTCTAAAATTTTTTAGAGGATCATCCGCATCAAGTTTTTTTGCAAGCGAAATATCTTTCGAATGAAATTTCATTGTTTATTCTTATTAATAAGTCACCTTACGCACAAACATTGAAGGTTGCTTGTTTTTAACCTTCAATGTTGCGTTAATAGGCTAAAATTAAGTTACCTGAAAGGTCTGAAAACAGTAACCTTAAGGTAATAACATCTTTGCGTAAGGTGAGTTAATAATTATTTTCTCAGCAACAGGTAAAATTCTTTCAACCCAAAGAGAATACATTTTACCGGAAAGATGCAGCCCGTCTTCTGCAAGAAGAGTTTCATCATCTTGAGCTTTTTTAGAAATATCGGTTATGTAAACGAAGTGTGCACCGGCTTTTTCTGCCTCTTCTTTTTTTATTGAATTATAAAAATCAATTTCTTTCTTCTTCCGCTCCCCAAATAATATTTCAGCAACGCTAAGTTGCTAAAAAAATTTTCCGGAGAATTAGTATCGATCGTCGTCCTCAAAGAAATTGTCTTCAAAGTCATCCAAATCATCATCTTCAAATATTTCGTCTATTGTATCCGCAAAATCATCGTCATCGGAAAAATCTTTGTCGGGGTTTTTTGCCTCAGGTATATAATACTCTTCGCGGGGAATTGAATCTTCTATTCTGTTTAATGCTAAGTCAAGTAATTCTTCGCTTAATTCTTCAACTATAACACCATTGTCCGGTTCATTATCGCCAGAATAATTTTCTGCCGCTGTTTCGCTATCTTCCCACAAATCTTTAAGATCGCTTTTTTTTAATTTATTAATCCATTCAATAATTATTTCTTTTACTTGGTCAATAAGATTATTATCCCAGGTTCCTTCTTCTGTTAATTGCTCACTCATTAAACTCCAATAAGTTTTTTTCTTGTCATTAGGATGCAGTTGCTTTTTTAACAATGAAACTATTTCATTGGTAGCTTTGCCGATAGATATCGCCATCTTAAATCTCCGATAAATAAATTATTTCTTCTGCAATAAGTTAGCAAAAGGAAATAAAAAAAATATTGGAAAAATTTTTCTAATGAAAAATTTTTATATATACAAAGATTTGTAATTATGAATAAATTTTTATAGAATTTTTGAAATGATTAACCGCGGATTTTATCAAGCAGATAGTTTGCGGTTTTGGCTTCTTCTTCGTTAATGTTGTTGAATACCGAGTTTAATTTATCTTCGAGAATATCGAGTTGTTTAAGAACTTCGAGCCCCTTATTGGTTATAATGACTTCAGCTCTCCGCCGATCTTCCTTGCAATGATTTCTTTCAACTAAATCCTTCATTCGTAATCGTTCAACTAAGCGCGAAGCATCGCTCATTTTATCGAGCATTCTTTCTTTTAATAAATTAATTGTAGCGGGATTTGGGTGTTGACCGCGCAGGATTCTTAATATATTGTATTGTTGAGGAGTAAGATTATATTTTTCTAACAGGTGTGTCTGGTGATAACTAAGCCAGCTGTGAGTAAAAATAATATTCACAGCCAGCTTGTGTATTTCACTTTTGAAATTTTCTTGTTTTATTTCTTCTTCTAATTTCATCAAGATTCTTTTATTAATTGAATGTTAATATTAAGATGAACAGTTTTGCCGACCACTAGTCCGCCGGCTTCAATTGCGGTGTTCCACTTTAAACCGTATTCAAATCTATCTAATGAACCGGTAAGTTTGAATCCGGCTTTAGTATTTCCCCAAGGATCTTGTACGGTACCATTATGTGTCGCGTCCAATTTAATTTCTTTTGTTATCCCTCTAATGGTTAGATCACCAACGAGTTCATATTTGTTGTCGCTGACTTTTGTCATTGATTTACCGACAAATGTAATTTGCGGATGTTCATCCGCAGCAAAAAAATCGTCGGATCTTAAGTGGTTGTCTCTTTTTTCATTATCAGTATTAATGCTGTTGGTTTCTATTGTGAAGTTAACTTTAGCTCCTTCAAAATCTTCGCCTTCAGTTACAACCGTGCCTTCATATTCGTTGAATTTACCGTCTACATCGGTAATTACCATATGAGAAACGGTAAACCCGATTTTTGAGTGGGCTTTATCGAAACTCCAATTTGTTTGGGCACTTACAGTTATTGCTGCAATAAGCAAGAAATATAGGACTAGGTTTAGTTTTTTCATTTTGTACTCCGCTTTTATTATGGACTGACTGTCTCATTTCTTTTAATACAATATATGTTGTAACACTGAAAGTTGCAACATTGCTTTTAATTATAATATGTTTTTTACTATCTATAACAATTAACAAATAATTATTGTCAAAAGTGCCCAAGTGGAATGATTTTAAAATTACTTCGCAAAAAGATGCAAATAATTTGAATAAAGTGTATTTTTCCCTGTAAATCTTAAAACTAAAAAACAAATGCCAAACCCCTCTTACCAAGATTGCAATGATTGTCCTAATTATTCAGAGTTGATTGAGCGATTACTTTTCTTTAACAAAGTCTCTCAAAATATTCTTGAGAAAAAACCTCTTCCCGATTTGCTGAATGAAATAATCAATTCGAGTAAAAGTTTATTGAACGCAGAAGCAAGTTCACTGCTGCTTTATGATAGAGGTGAGAACTATTTATATTTTCACACGGTCTCGGGTGAAAAAAGAAAAGCATTAACTCATAAGAAGATAAAAATAGGAGAAGGAATTGCCGGATGGGTTGCTCAGCACAAAAATGAAATTAATATTAATGATTGCTATTCCGATCCAAGATTTAATAAAGATTTTGATAAAGCAACAGGTTTCAAAACGAGAAACATGCTCTGTGCACCAATGATCAGAAAAAATGAACTTGTCGGTGTGATTCAGGTGATTAATAAAAAAGATAACCGTCTTTTTAATGAGCAGGATATTGATTTGTTTAATCTGCTTGCATCGGAATGCGCACTTGCAATTGAAAATGCCCGTCTTGCCGAAGTCGAAATAAAAACCGAACAGCTTAACTATGAATTAAAAATTGCACATCAAATACAACAGAAACTTCTTCCATCGAAATTGCCAAAGTTAGATGGTTATGAATTAAGCGCAGAACTAATTCCGGCTAAAGAAATTGGCGGAGATTATTATAACGTAATTAAAATAGATGATGATCAAACTCTATTTTTTGTTGCGGATGTTTCGGGCAAAAGTGTATCTGCCGCTTTAATTGTTTCAACAATTTATTCCTTTATTCAAACATACCTAATAATAAGCAGCGAGAGATTTGATTTAAGAGATTTTGTTCAATCGCTAAACACATTTTTAATTACATCTACTACTCAAGACAAGTTTGCCACTGCTTGGTTCGGATTGTTAATACATTCCGAAAAAAAATTAATAAGTATAAATGCCGGTCACAACCCGACATTTTTCTTTGACAATAGTTCATCAGAATTAATTGAGTTAACCAAAGGGGGATTATTATTAGGTAGTATTGATTTCCCATATGAATCGGAGGCAATAAAATTAAAGAGAAATGACTTGATTATTTTTTATACGGACGGCATACCAGAAGCAATGAACAAATCTAACATTGAATACGGCGAAGACCGGTTCAAGAAATTAATTGTAAAATATTCCCCACTTCCCCCGGATAAACTTTTAAATAAAATAATCACGGGTGTTAAAAAGTTCAGAGGTACTGCCGAACAAAGTGATGATGTTACTTTCGGAGTGATTAAAACAAATTAACAATCAGAAAAGTATACTTAGGGTAGTTAGTGAAGAAACACATTCTATTATTTTTTACTTTGGTATTCTTTACAGAAATTTTTGCTCAAGTTGTAACGGTTTTCGATAACGAAACAAACCATCCGCTTGAATTAGTAAATATCTCAAGCGAAAAACCAAAAACGTTTACTTTGACAAATGCCTCCGGCAAAGCAGACATTTCTAGATTTGAAAATGCAGAAATTATTTCATTTCAAATGCTGGGTTATAAAACGAAGCGGTTAAATTATTCAGAAATTGAAGACCTCAAATTTTTGATACGTTTAGAAGCAACTAATATCTCGTTGGATCAAATTGTAGTATCCGCTGCCAAATGGAATCAACTGAACAGAGAAAATCCAACAAAAGTTTCCATGATTACTCCCAAGGATTTGGCATTACAAAATCCACAAACCGCTGCCGATTTATTAAATATCTCTGGTGAAGTTTTCATTCAAAAAAGTCAACAAGGCGGCGGAAGTCCTATGATACGAGGCTTTGCAACGAATCGTTTATTAATTGCAGTTGATGGTATTCGAATGAATACCGCAATTTTCAGAAGCGGTAATTTACAAAATGTAATTTCGCTCGATCCGTTTGCGATTGAAAGAGCGGAAGTTATGTTCGGGCCCGGATCAATTTTATACGGAAGCGATGCAATCGGGGGAGTAATGAGTTTTTATACTTTGAATCCCCAGTTTTCATTAAACGAATCTCTCTTCATAAAAGGAAATTCGTCCGTGCGTCATTCAACGTCTAACAAAGAATTTACCGGTCACATTGATATAAATCTCGGCTGGAAAAATTTTGGAATGATTACAAGTGTAACACACACCGATTACGATGATTTGAAAATGGGTTCTGTTGGACCGGATGAATACCTTAAACCATTTTATGTACGACGAATTCAAGGTGAAGATAAAGTTTTTGAAAATGATGATCCCGAATTACAAATACCAACCGGTTATTCACAATTTAACTTAATGCAAAAGTTAAGATATAGGCCTAATGAACTTTGGGATATTACCTATGGATTTCATTATTCAACTACATCTAATTATGATCGCTATGATAGATTAATTAGAACAAGAAACGGATTACCGAGAAGCGCCGAGTGGTATTACGGTCCGCAAAAATGGATGATGAATAATTTGGAAATTACCAATCAGCACAATAATTCGTTTTATGATGATATGACTATTCGATTTGCTCATCAATTTTTTGAAGAAAGCCGAATCGACAGAGATTTTAACGATGTAATAAGAAGAAGCAGAGTTGAAAAAGTTAATGCATATTCGATTAACTTAGATTTCAATAAATCTTTTGATCAACAACATAATATTATCTACGGAATAGAATTTGTTTACAACGATGTAGTTTCAACCGGAAGTGATGAAAATATATTAACAGGCAATATTATTCCCGGACCTTCGAGATATCCGCAATCAAGTTGGTCGTCTTATGCGGCGTATTTAACTTATCAATTTAAGATGAGTCAAAATTTACTTTTACAAGCCGGTGCTCGATATAATTACTTTAATATAACTGCCGAATTTGATACAACATTTTATCCTTTTCCATTTACAAAAACAGAATTAAACAACGGCGCATTAACGGGAAGTATCGGGTTGGTTTTTACACCGGAGAAATCCTGGTCGATAGGATTAAATCTTTCAAGCGGATTTCGTTCACCAAATATTGACGATATGGGAAAAGTTTTTGATTCCGAACCGGGAAAAGTTGTTATACCAAACCAAAATCTTAAAGCTGAATATGCATATAATGCTGAGCTTGGTATAGCAAAAGTCTTTAACGATTTTATGAAAATCGATTTAACCGGTTACTACACTTTTCTTGACGATGCAATGGTAAGGAGGAATTATTCATTAAATGGTTTAGACAGTCTAATCTATTCAGGTGAACTCAGTCAAATTCAAGCCTTGCAAAATGCTGCAAGCACTTATGTCTGGGGAATTCAAACAGGCATAGAAATAAAACTTCCCTCTGGATTCGGATTTTCAACTCGTTTCAATTATCAAAAGGGTGAGGAAGAACTTGATGATGGAAGCAAAAGTCCGCTTAGACATGCCGGTCCTTGGTTCGGCTCAACTCACTTAACATTTTCCGCGCAGAGATTAAAAATGGATTTGTACGCAGTGTACAACGGTGAAGTCAGCTATGATAATCTTGCCGAAGAAGAAAGAAGCAAAACTTATCTTTATGCAGAAGACGAAAACGGAAATCCATATTCACCAAGCTGGTACACGCTTAACTTGAAAATGAGTTATCAATTAAGTGATTTGTTGTTTATAAGCGGCGGTATAGAAAATATAACCGATCAAAGATATAGACCATATAGTTCCGGGTTAGCAGCATCGGGAAGGAATTTTATATTTTCTTTACGTGTCGGGTTTTAAATGAACATAGAGATTCCATCCGTTAGCCAACCATAAGCGTCAACTTAAGGGGAGCAAAAATAGTGCTGTTTGTCCAAGAAATATCCGATTTTTGTAGTAGCGAACTT
>OMKS01004083.1_pt1 | contig 11201 bp, 8 predicted proteins | sample 1674721 | NCBI WGS metagenome assembly OMKS01 (sample SAMN06264996, study PRJEB25208) | sediment metagenome | isolation source: hot spring sediment | place: USA: California | collected 2014-09-02 | reverse complement strand
TAATGATACGGCGACCACCGAGATCTACACTATCCTCTTCGTCGGCAGCGTCAGATGTGTATAAGAGACAGGCTGTGGACTGTGGAAACAGTATCGTGGTTGAAGCCGCCCTTGTCACAGCACGGCTTTATCCCGCACTGTGAATCCATTCAACCAGGGATGTGGGTTGACGGTCAACAAAAATAGAAAGGACTTCAAGGTATGAAAATCTTTATTGTTGTCGGTATGCCTGCCTCAGGCAAGAACATTGCGCGTATGTTCGCTCAGGATAAAGGATTCCCCTATTTCGCCACAGGGGATATCGTGCGTGCCGAAGTGAAGAACAGGGGCCTCGATGCAGATGCGATCAATACTGCAAAGGTCTCCGACGAACTCAGAGGGGAAGACGGCATGGGCGTAACAAGGCGTGCACTTGCAACAGCACTGAGCCAGAAAGCCGATGTCGTATTTCTGGAGGGCATGCGCTCTATGCCGGAGATCGAGCTTGTCAGGCAGGGAGCGTCTGTCGTTGTGGTCGCATTTCTCGCACCGCGGATTCTCAGGCGTGACCGCGTGATGTCCCGCGGCAGGGCCGATGACAGCGTAGATGCCTTTGACCAGAGGGATATGAGGGAGATATCCTACGGGGCGAGCATCCCCTTAGCGCTGGCGGATGAATACATCCTTAACACAGGCACCCTGGAAGACGCCATTTCGGAACTCGATGACATTGTGCGCAGGCATGAAGACAGGCCCTGAAAGCGTGAAGCTCCGAAGAGGTTTCTGAAACCGTCTCGTTTAGTTATGCCGGGACAAAGTCTTGTGTCCTGATGTCGCTCAGCGAGATTGCATTATCCGGGCAGGTGGATGCGCACAGGCCGCATCCTATACAGCCTTTTTGGTCTACCCGTGCAATCCCTTCTGCATCGAGGACAATCGCGTCAACCGGGCAGAAATCCTCGCATATGCCGCAGCCGGTGCAGTTCCCCTTGCTGACATGCGCCAGATAGCGGCTGGGGGCGAGAACCCCTCTGGTCCTGGTATTTGTGGCGAAACGCAGCATCTCACAGCAGCAGCTGCAGCAGTTGCAGATCACGTTGTTTTTGCCTCTGGTGTTCTCGGTCATATGGACAAGGCCTGCCTCTTCAGAGATCTTCAGGATATCCATTGCCTCTTTCAGATCTATTTTTCTCCCTGTCCCCCTCTTGATGGTATAGTCGGCGCCCTTGTTGATCTGCAGGCAGACGTCCAGGGGCCCGTCGCACCTCTTCATGAGTTTTCTGCATACACAGGTGGTAACTGCGATGTTTTGGGCTGACTCCAGCATCTGCGCGGCATCTTCAAATGAAAGGATCTGACTCTTCGGGTCAAGGGTCTCATGAATGGGGATCACCCTCATGAAAGATGGCAGCTTTATCTGTGTGACCAGTTCCAGCAGTTCAGGGTATTCTGTTTCTCCGAACTCCATCCAGAGATCCATCATCTCATCAGGGGCCTCATCCCAGAGGATTGACGAGTCATGGAACTGTACCACGTGCCGCGGCATCCGGTAGAAGGTGCCGGCTTCCCTTTCAAAATCGAAGACAGCCCCCCGGTGATAGAGTTCATTGAGGATTGTCTTTATTTCCTCCTCATTTCTTGAGAATCTTTCTGCCAGCTCAGGGATGCCTGCAGGCAGGGCATTGACCATGGCTGCCTCTTCTTCGTTACATATTGTTTTCCATATCCTGGGAAGAATCTTTGAATTCTCCATAAGAAGTTTCTTTGACAATTCCCGGTAAACCTCTTGTGATGCCATGAGAACCTCCTTATTATAATGATTATATAGTACATGCTGCTACATTGAACAGGCAAGAAATTAATGTACCTGTCAAGTTGCAGGGTCCGGATGCCGTAGAGGCAGGGTATGTGTATGCAAGGACTATACTCTTCGGAAGATATTCGCAGTACGTATGAACCCATAGAAGATCATCGGCACACAAGACGTATTATTCAGGAATATGCCATGAATACCCTTGACATAAGGGAGGTGGCACTCGACGGTCTGGACCTCCGCTCGGTACGCAGAGTGCTTGATCTCGGGTGCGGATACGGGTTTTTCACCGAAAAGCTCATGGCAAGGCTTCATCCTGATGCATACATCGAGGGCCTCGATGTTATCGACAGAAACAACAAGGAGGCGTTTGAAGATACCATCGAGGCGATCGGATATAATGGAAGGTTCATGCAGGGCAGTGCAGATCTGATAAAGGACATGAAAGATTGCAGCTATGATCTTGTAATTGCGAGCTATTCCCTGTATTTCTTTGTGCATCTCATTCCTGATATTGCCCGTGTCTTGAACCCTGACGGCATCTTTCTCACTGTGACGCACAGCAAATATTCACTGCAGGAGATAACCCGCTTCATCCCGTCATGCATGGAGATGATAGGGCTTGCGCCGCCCGATGAAGTCATGATCGTCAAGCTGCTCAGCGCCTTTTCTTCAGAAGACGGCTATGCAATGCTGGCGCCGTTCTTCTCCAGGGTCGTTCAGATAGAATATAAGAACGATCTGCTTTTTCCTTTTGACCAGGTGGATGACTGCATAAACTATCTGGACAAGAAGAAGCACCTCATATTCAAGGACGTAACAGAAAAACACCCACACAGGATCGAAGATATGTTATCATGTTTCAACAGGATTGTATTTGAGCACGCAAGTGTAAACGGAAAGGTGATCATTACAAAGGATGATGCAATCTTCCGTTGCTTCAAATCTTGAAAACAGAGATCAAGAAGACATGAGAAGGCAGCGAACTTATTGTCCATACTGCGCAAGCCCTGTCGTTCAAAGGCAGATGGAAGGAAAGTTGAGGGATTTCTGTATCCATTGCAGCAATGTCTTCTATGAAAACCCCCTGCCTGTGGCAAGCAGCATCGTGGTGGATGAAGACCGGCAGGTACTGCTCGTCAAGCGCAGGAAAGACCCGTATAAGGATATGTGGTGTCTGCCGATCGGGTTTGCCGAGGCGGATGAAGAGGTCAAGGATGCGGCTCTGAGAGAACTGCACGAGGAGACAGGCCTTACCGGCGAGATTGTCAGGCTTGTCGATGTCGATACTGTTGATAACTATTTTTACGGCAGCCTTGCCATAGTAACCTATGAGGTCAGGCATACCGGGGGTGTGCTTGAACCCGGCGATGACGCCGATGACGCACGGTTTTTCCCGATATTCGATCTTCCGGATCTTGCCTGGTCATCAAACGAAAAGGCGCTGAAGATCTATACCGGCTACTACCGGGACACCTGGGCCATGATCGATTCGTATAAACAGCTTTTTCCTGAGATGGAGACAGTAAACAGTCTTTCGGCCGAGGTCAGCCAGCAAAAGGAATTCCTTTCAAACATGCTTGTCAAGATTATTGAAAATGACAGCACAGAGATAACGAGAGACTGGTCTTCTGAGATCAAGACAGGGATACCTGATATGTTCAAACACCTCGATATTCTTGTTGAGGTCAATAAAAATGTACTCAAGAAGGTCCAGGAAGGGCTCAGAGGCAGGAAAGATTCTTCAGGGTTTATCAGTTTCAAGGATACCGGCAGGGAACTCAGGCGTCTCGGCATGTCTCTGCCGGACATCCTCAATGCCATGGCGCTGAGCAGGAAACATATCTGGATGCATGTTATCAGGAAGAAGATCCTTTCCTCCCCGCTCGAGATATATATCACCCTGGAACTCAATAACCGCATCATCTTCCTCTATGACAAGGTCAACTACTTTCTGAGCGCCGGATATGTGGGGCAGTGATCTTATGGCACCGGCCAGATAAAGTTCCCGGTTCTCAGGAAGTGGACAATCTGCTCGACGCTCTGGCGTGCCTTCTTCTGAAGTGCCTCACGGGTGTTGAATGCATTGTGCGGGGTCAGGATCGCATTGCTGCGCCCCTCTGAGTTCCAGCGTCAATGTGGCAAGGTCATGATCAGGCCCAACCTCTCCTGTGCGCAGGCGAATTGCCAGTTCGCTCTCATTCTCATACATATCGAGGCCAATGCCCGAGAGGTGTCCTTCATCCAGGAGCCACAGCAGGTCTTTTGTCGGGGAAAGTTCTCCGCGGGCGACATTAACAAAGACTGCGCCTTTTTTTGCCTTTTTCAGGAGATCATGGTTCTCCTGTATGGTCTTGGCAGTGTAGCCGGCCTTTATATGGGCAGGGAGGCAGCTCTTGAGTTCACACGCCTCTTCGGCAAAAGCCTCGTAAAAGAATACATCCAAGAAAGACAACCCCGTATCAGTTTGTATGTAAGATGCGTGCTGCTGTGAAAAAGGGTATATGGGAATAATGCCTTATGTTCAACATGTTATTATCACCAGAGTATGTGTGACCTGGGGAACAGATACGGGCTTGCTGCGAAGATGTCTTAAAGTCGGGTGACGGTATTACCGTAACAGTTATCAGGGCGTATGGTTATTGTTCACACAAAGATGCGGGTCAGGACTTAAAGGGGGTATTGCTATGAAGAGATTAATCTCCTTTTTCATGCCCGGAGGCATTCTTGTATTTGCATCGTTACTGATTGTACATACAGATGTCGGGTATGCTTATCTTCCATCTGTTGTGGATATCTATCCCTACATTGTCCTTCCTGCAGCAGGGCTTATCGGGTGGCGGTTCAACCGCGGTTCACTCGTGTTTGCCGTTGCCCTTCTGGCAATAACCGACAGGACGTGTGTGTATTTCTTAAGCGATTTTCCTTTTGCAGGGGCCCTGGGAAGAGGAGTTTTTCTTGCAGCGGGCATTGTGCTGCCGGTGAATCTGGCCTTGTTGTGCTGTATGAAAGAGCGGGGCATCTTTACAAGCCACGGCATTTTAAGGATAGGCCTTCTCTCCTTTCAGGGTATATTTATGGCCCTGTTCATGAAGATCAGCCCTGAGCGTGCACTTTTCTGCCTGGAATACAGGTTTATTGACTCGGATATCCTTGCCGGTACAGGTCTTTCGCAGCCCGTACTCGCTGCCTTTGTGTTCGCTTTTGCAGTCGTAATGCTGCGCTTTATCAGGAATCAGGGAGCAAAAGAAAGCGGGTTCTTCTGGGTCCTGGTTATGTGCCTTATCTGCCTGCTGGAAGCTGAGTTCAAGACGTCTTCGGTCTTCTACTTCTCAACTGCAGGGCTTATCCTGTGCGTATCCATTATTGAATCCTCGTATGCCATGGCATTCAGGGACGAACTCACCGGTCTGCCTGCACGCAGGGCTCTCAAGGATGATATGCTCAAGCTGGGCAGCCGCTACAGCCTGGCCATGCTCGATATAGATCATTTCAAGAAATTCAATGACCGTCATGGCCATGATGTGGGCGACCAGGTACTGCGAATGGTCGCATCAAGACTGTCGAATGTGTCTGGCGGGGGAAGGGCCTACCGGTACGGCGGAGAGGAATTCACCCTGATCTTCCCAGGGAAATATGCACAGGAGGCAGCCCATCACCTCGAGGAATTAAGAAAGGACATTGAATCCTCGGGGTTTGTAGTGCGGGGGAAGATAAGGCCTGTAAGAAAACCCAAGAAACCCTCAAAGAACACCAGGTCCGACAGCCGCGTATCGGTAACCGTAAGCATAGGAATGGCAGGAAGAGATGAGTTCAATCCAAGATCCCAGGATGTACTCAAGGCGGCGGACAAGGCACTTTATAAGGCAAAGAAGGCAGGACGCAACCAGCTATGTACATGATAGGGAACAACAAACCGGCATGCTTTAAAAAAACATGCAATAACCCTGTGGGGCCGACCTCGATCGCTATTTTGTTGCAACCGGACGAAAAGAATCGCGGCGTAAAGCCGCTCCAACAGAATAAGGTTATAAGCAGATAACATGATTCAGGAACGTGCTTGGCTACGAAAATATGGGTTACTGTAAACAGGCACATTGATGAAGAGGGATAAATGCAGGATTGCCTGATACGTGCGATAACAAGGGAAAAGAATATCCTTGCATTCCGGGATTGTATCATATATTAGTGGATCACTATAAAATTGAAAAAACTATCAAAGAAATGGGAACTCGAATCATATCGGAAGAATCAGTAACACCTCATGATACTGCCAATATCACATTAAAGAATCCCTCTCTGAAAGAGAAGTGTATGAAATTTAACGAACTGGATCTCAATGAAGATCTTACCAGAGGCATCCATGCAACCGGATATACCTCCTGCACGCCTGTCCAGGAGGCCACCTTCGTTCACACGCTGAAGAACCGGGACGTATGTGTTCAGTCCCAGACAGGAACGGGCAAGACAGCGGCCTTTCTTATCTCGCTGTTTGAACTTATCCTCAAGCACCCCGACAGAGAACGGGCAAAGGCCCTTATCATCACACCAACGCGGGAACTTGCCTCGCAGATCGAGACCGAGGCAGAGGAACTGGGCAGGTATCTGAACCTTGTCGTCGGGACCTTTTACGGCGGAGTAGGGTATAAAAAACAGGAATCGCTCCTGAAAAAGGGCGTGGATATCATGATAGGCACACCGGGAAGGCTCCTGGATCTGAGCGGATCAGGCAAACTCGATCTGACCAAGACCGCCTTCTTGGTCATCGATGAAGCGGACCGGCTTCTGGATATGGGTTTTCTGCCCGATCTGAGGAAGATCCTCCGCAGGATGCCACCTTATAACAAGAGGCTTACCATGCTGTTCAGTGCGACACTCAGTTACCGTGCGCGCGAGCTTGCATGGGAACACATGAATGATCCGGCCGAGATAGAGATAATCGCGGAACATGTCACTGTTGAGAATGTATCTCAGGTGCTCTACCATGTCGGAAATGATGAAAAGATGAATCTGCTGCTGGGCATCCTGGAAAAGGAGAATCCGAAGAACGCGCTTATCTTCACCAATACGAAACATGCAGCCTATGAAGTGGCCGGCAGGCTCAAGGTCAATGGCTACGACACGAATTATATCATCGGCGATCTGCCTCAGCAGCGCAGACTTCAGGTCATCGAAGACATCAAGTCGGAAAATGTCAGGTTTCTCGTCGCGACCAATGTCGCTGCACGCGGTCTCCATGTGGACGATCTCGAGATGGTTATCAATTACGATGTGCCCGAAGACTGTGAAGACTATGTGCACAGGATAGGGCGCACCGCCAGGGCAGGCAAGGCTGGCAAGGCCGTTACCCTTGCCTGTGAGCAGTATGCCTACGGCCTGGAGGCGATCGAGAAATTCACCCAGCAGAAGATCCCGGTTGAATGGCCCGGAGAGGATATCTTTGTTGAGGACAAAAGCGCGGGCATGAGGTTTCATCTGCGCAGTGACACAAATAAGGTGCCGAGAAAACCCATACGTGCAAGACATGCAACCCCGGTAAAAAACACAGCCCCAAAATCCGTAAAGAAGCATCGAGCCCCGGTTGCGGCAAAAAAACCCAGGCAGACCCCTCCCAAGCAGAATACTCAAAGGCCGAAACCCTCTGAAGACCGGCTGGCATACTATGCACGGAAATACGGAGACACCTTCAAGGCAAAGACCAGCGGAGACACTTCAAAATAAGTGTTTGGGTGATCGAGTCTGCAATATCCCAGGTTGCATGCCAAGGCCAGTCTGTATGAAATGTCAGGTAATGAGTGTTGAAAGTATAGACCACTGTTATTATATGTAGCGTCTCTATTCTATCAACGATATCTTAAGAGCCAGTAAGCCATATGGTTTCCATGCAGTAATCCATGAATCAGACCCATGACCGGAAATAATTTCCTGGTCAGTCGTGAAAACAATACCCTGTTTTTTGACAAGAAAGATTGAAGAATGCCGGCACAGGCCTGTTTCGATATATGTGCATGTCTTTTGCTTATGAAAACATGGAATGAATCAGCAGGCAGAAGATGTTCGTCCTGAAAGCCGTGCGGACATGCCTTGGCCTGCTGAAAAACTGTTGTTGGGGATGAATAAAGTATGAAGATCTCTCAAAGACTTTCTATGGTGAAGATCCTTGGCGCTCTTCTCATCAGTATGGTTGTTTCGGGTTGCTCTGGTGATGAAGGATCGAACAATTTCTTCCTTTCCTCTTATGGTGTACAAGCAGAAGAGGTTCTCAGTGCAGCCATGGTTGAGCCGTCCGGGGATATCTCTATCAGCGAGGGGGAATCCCTGGACTTTCGTGCAGAGGTAAAAGGGGGTAACAGGCCATATATCTTCAAGTGGACCTTTGACGGCAGTGCCCCGGAATCAGATATGCTCAGCGCAGAAGATGTGTTGTTCTCAACGGCCGGCATATATGAAGTTGTCTTCTCTGTCAAAGACAGTCATGATACAGTTTCTACTGATTCTGTTGTTGTTACTGTAAATCCTGCAGGTCTTTCGATCTGGTACTGCGATTCAGACGGAGACGGTTATGGCGATGCCGGTAATTATGTGCAGGACATATCTGCGCCTGAAGGATATGTAACCGACAATACCGACTGCAATGACAGCGATGCTCTCATACATCCAGGAGCATATGAGATCTGTGGCGACGGTATAGATCAGGACTGCAACGGCATAGATCTGAGCTGCCCGCCGCCTGCTACCTGGTACAAGGACAGCGATGGTGACGGCTATTCAGACGGTACAACCCTGGTGTCGGTGTCTGCGCCGGTCGGGTACAGGCTTGAGAACTCGCTGGTATCTGACCAGATAGACTGCAATGACGATGACAGCAGCGTGTATCCCGGAGCTGTAGAGATCTGCGGTGACGGCATCGATCAGGACTGTGACGGGAGTGACCTTGTATGCGTCGATAATGACGGAGATGGGTTTGATCAGTCACAGGGTGACTGTGACGATGAGAATGCGGATGTCTATCCCGGTGCGGTCGAGATCTGCGGCGACAACATAGACAATAACTGCAACGGTTTTGTAGACGAAGGATGTGCCGGGTATTCTATTCACGGAGTGCTGCGCCACCGGGGTGTGCCCATGTATCAGCTTACCAGTGCCGCGCCGGTCATCTTGTGCCGGGACCATGGTACAAGCCAGGTAATTTCCGAGGCCGCGGTTATCTACAACCAGGCAGACTCCGTCTATGAGATCTTCAACCTTGCCGGCACCATAGACATCAGCGTGTCTTTCCACGTCACCGGAGACGGGGCAACCCTGCCGGGGAATTATCTGGCCTGGAAAGAAGTGGATGAGACCGATGCAGGGGTTGATGATATCGAGGTCGAAAGGATCATCCATCTCATCGAGCCGTGGGATAACACGAACATTGAATTCTCTGTGGATGACACGCCGGCTGGGCACGCGACCCCTGTACGCTTCGAGTGGGCCGCCCTGACCGGTGCGACGACTTATCGGGTGTATATCACCAGGGTCAGGGATCAGGATCACCCTGATGGCTACGGATATATCGAGACAGCGGTTAACGTAGCGGTTCAGGATACGGTCTATGTAGCACACCTTTCAGCATCAGGAGATTCCGATCATTATGAATTCTCTGTCTGGGCATACGACGGTGACAGCTCTATAGGCCTGTACGTAACCACTTGTACCGACGGCCATGCATGGGAATACCGTTTCAAGGTATCGGATACAGGCATAGATGCCGACGGGGACGGATATACCTGTGCCCAGGGAGATTGCGACGACAGCAATGCGGATATCCACCCGGGGGCCTTTGAAGTCTGCGGAGACGGAATCGATAATGACTGTGACGGACTGATCGATGAAGGGTGTGAAACATGGGGAACCTGGCAGAGGATGTACGGCGGGAATGATGACGACAGCGCCAGAGCAATCCGGCAGACCTCAGACGGCGGGTATGTGATGGCCGGGTATTCAGAGTCAACTGATATTCCTGGTGTGACCTCCCATGGCGGCGGGGATTATTACATTGTTAAACTTGATGCCGACGGCAATGTCGAGTGGCAGAGGATGTACGGCGGCAGCGATTATGATTGTGCCTATGCTGTCAGGCAGACGTCGGACAGCGGGTATGTGGTCGCCGGATATTCAAAGTCCACGGATATTCCTGGAACAATAAATCATGGTTCGTACGGGTCTTATGTCATCAAACTGGATCCCTTCGGAGATATCGAGTGGCAGAGGATGTACGGCGGAAGCGGTTTCGATATCACCTATGATATCGAGCAGACTTCAGATGGCGGCTATGTTATGGCCGGATACTCAAATTCAACGGATATCCCCGGTGTGACGAACAATGGTTTATGGGACTATTACCTTGTCAGGCTCGACGCTGACGGCAATGTACTCTGGCAGAGGATGTATGGAGGAAGTCAACGCGATTTTGCCTATGCAGTAAGGCAGACTTCGGATGGCGGTTATATAATGTCCGGTCGGTCCGATTCTGCCGAGATCCCGGGTGTGACATTAAGTGGCGACTGGGATTCATATATTGTAAAACTCGACGCCGCTGGCAATGTTCAGTGGCAGAGGATGTACGGTGGAAATGCCCATGACGAGGTAATTTCGATCGAGCAGAGCGCAGATGGCGGGTATATCGGGGCCGGTTACTCGGAATCCACGGATATCCCCGGGGTGACGAAAAATCCGGCAGCAGACTACTACATCATCAGACTTGATCGGACAGGCAATGTACTCTGGCAGAGGATGTTCGGCGGCAGCGGCAATGATTATGGAAAATCTATCGCTCAGACAACAGATGGCGGATATTTATTAGCCGGTCAGTCGTACTCTGCTGACATCCCGGGTGTGACGAACAACGGCCTGTACGATTATTACGTCATAAAACTTGATCAGGCAGGGTATGTCGACTGGCACAGGATGTACGGCGGCAGCAACAGCGATTCCACCTATGCATCCGCACAGACTGCAGACGATGGCTATATCCTGGCCGGTCAGTCATATTCCGCTGACATTCCGGGTGTGACCAATAATGGAGAGAGCGACTGCTACCTTATCAAGATCGATCCGGATGATATAGAGTAAGAGATGTTTATCAGGTACCGATGAGCGCAATGGCGATGATGCACAGGACAATCCCCTGCCATTGATATGTGGAAACCTTTTCTCCCTGGATCAGGCAGGCAAGCACAACGGTAACCGATGGATACATGGATGCAAGCACGGCTGCCACATCGAGCCTGGTGTATTGCTTTGCAAGCAGGAAAAAGACATTGCCCCCGGCATCGAACAGGCCTGCTGTAAGCGCGACAGGGTTGCTGCAAAGAGACGGTACCCTCTCTTTGCGTAAAAAAAGGATAAAGAGGGCAAGGATAAAGGC
>OMKS01004080.1_pt1 | contig 11203 bp, 11 predicted proteins | sample 1674721 | NCBI WGS metagenome assembly OMKS01 (sample SAMN06264996, study PRJEB25208) | sediment metagenome | isolation source: hot spring sediment | place: USA: California | collected 2014-09-02 | reverse complement strand
GTCGGCAGCGTCAGATGTGTATAAGAGACAGGCACATGGCCGGCCATTGAAACGGAAGGCAAGGAAGGGCTTCAGCAGCCCAAGATGGGCGCCGTGTACAAGATGTGGACCGAGCATCAACAGGATCCCGCAGCCTATCCTTTACTTGCTCTGATCACAGACGACAACGGCGACGGCGTGATAGAAGTCAACCGGCCCGAAGAGATCGATGCGCTCATTGCGGCCATCACCGAGATGCTTCAGGACACCGGGTATCCCATGGAAGGCAAGCGCGTCGTGTGGGTCATGAACAATCGGGTGTACCGTTCGGGCACGGAGTATCGTACCGTTCCCATGCACGCGTGGGAAGCCTCGCCCTACGCGAATGTACACAAGTACAATCACGACGTGTACCCGGCCGCGGCAGCCTTGGGCAGCAACGGCTGCACCGACTGCCACAGCCCGGGATCCGATTTCTTCTTCGCGAGTGTGGTCAAGTATCCTTTTGGCGAAGATGCCGCCCCGATCACGGAGCCGCAATATGCGGCGCTTGGCTTTAGTGCCCCCGTGGTAACCTTCGGCGTCTGGCGCGAAACCTATCTCAAGCCGGCTATCCACCTCTTGCTCATTCTTCTCGCGGTATGCCTCGCCGTAGTGCTGGCACATATCGCCATGCGGCGGATTCTTCATGACCAGCATCTGAAAGGATGGGCGCGGTTTATCCCCGCTGCCATTGGGATTTACGGCATCGTAGTGGGCGTGTATCTGTTTGTACGCGGCGACCTCTCGGACTATGCCCTGCCACTGAGGTTCTGGCTGGACGGGAATCACTTCCTTGCGGCAGCGCTTGTTCTCTTGTTGGGGCTTTGCGGTCTGGCTTGGCGTCTGTATCGGCAGCGCCTAGCGGGACATTCCCCAGCCAGCTATTTCAAAGCCCACTCGATCCGAATCGTGCTCGCAGCCGTGGTTCTCGCGGTTGTCTCTGGAACGCTCATGTTGCTGCAATTCCCCGTTTTGGAACCGATTACCCGCTTTTCTTACACGGTCTTGGACCTCGCGTTGGCTCTCGTGTTGGCGGGTACGGTAACCATAGTCCTGCGTGAGATTGTGATTCTCTCAAGAACGACAAAGGAGGAGGAAACCCAATGAAGGATCTGAAGATTCTCGGGACCGGTTGTCCCAAATGCCAGAAGCTTATGGAGACGACGGAAGCCGCAGCCAAAGACCTTGGCATCGAATACCAGGTTGAGAAGGTGACGGGGATCAACGACATCATGAAGTTCGGTGTCATGGTGACGCCCGCGCTGGTCGTAGATGGCGAAGTCAAAGTGGCGGGTAAGGTGCCCTCGGTGGAAGAAATCAAGGGAATGCTTGCCTGAAGCGCTCGATAGAAGAAAGGTTACGCTATATGTCAAGCGACAACTGTTGTGCTTGCAGTGCGGCGCCAAGACTGATCTTCGCGTGTTCCGGCGCGGCGGATGTCGGAGCCGTTGCCGACCAGGTTGCCCGAAAGTTAACGCGTGATGGCGTTGGCAAGATGTTCTGCCTGGCCGGCATAGGCGGGCGCGTCAGCGGCATCGTAGAATCGACGAAAGCGGCAAGCGCGATCCTTGCTATTGACGGTTGTCCCATCAACTGCGCGAGACACTGCCTGGAAGAGGCGGGTTTTGCCGATCTTGTGCACCTGCAACTCGCCGACCTGGGTATGGAAAAGGGAAATACGCCCATCGATGAAGAACGCATCGAAGCGGCGGCTCGCGCCGGTGCCGCCCATCTCGGCGGTGTTTGCCAAGCCGGAGACCTTACATCAACCTCGTAGAGGAGAGTTTCATGAAAACTGTTTGGAAGATTGCGATGGTTCTCGCCTTAGCCTGCGCCGTTGCCGGTACGCTTGCCCTCAAGGGCGAGCCAGATAAGGCGACTGAAGAGACCGCCACGGTAGCTGTAAGCAACGATGCGGCAGCCGATAATCCCGGACCAGTGGTTGCAGCGACCGAAGCACCCGAAGCCGGCAAACCATTGCCCCGGCTGGTGGACATCGGTGCCGACAAATGCATCCCGTGCAAGGCGATGGCGCCTATCCTCGATGAACTGAAGGCGGAATACGCCGGGAAATTCGAGGTGCACTTCATCGATGTGTGGAAGAATCCCGATGCGGGCAAGAAGTACGAAATACAGATGATTCCGACCCAGATCTTCTTCGATGCCGAAGGGAAGGAACGCTTCCGCCACACTGGATTCTTCGGTAAGGAAGACATCCTCGCAAAGTGGAAAGAATTGGGCGTGCTGTAGCCATGCAGGAACTCTTCACCGCCTTGACCCATGCCGTCGAGGGCAGCGCCGCCGTAGCACTGGCCGCTTCCTTCATATGGGGCATACTGAGCATCGTCTTGAGCCCGTGTCACCTGGCGAGCATTCCGCTCATTGTCGGCTTCATTGACGAGCAGGGGCGCATCAGTACGCGCCGCGCCTTCTGGATTTCCACGCTCTTCGCGTTGGGCATCCTGATTACCATTGGACTCATCGGCGCAGTGACGGCTGCCGCGGGCCGCATGATGGGCGATGTCGGCCGCTACGGCAACTGGTTCGTCGCCGTCATTTTCTTCGTCGTTGGTCTGCACCTGCTCGATGTCATCCCGATGCCGTGGTCCGGCCCCGGACAGGTAGGTATGAAACGAAAAGGAGCGCTGGCCGCATTGATTCTGGGATTGGTTTTCGGGATTGCCCTGGGGCCATGTACGTTCGCTTATATGGCGCCCATGCTCGGCGTAACCTTCAAGCTGGCCGCCACCAATCTCGCCTACGGCGTACTCCTGCTGCTGATGTACGGCATCGGGCACTGCTCGGTGATCGTTTTCGCGGGTACGTTCACCGAGGTCATTCAGAAGTATCTCAACTGGAACGAACGGAGCAAGGGAGCCGTTCTGTTGAAGAGAATCTGCGGAGTCCTCGTGATCCTCGGCGGACTCTGGATGGTCTACACGGCCCCATGACGCTAGAAGCGACATTGCGTACACTCCACGTGAAACCCGGGCAGTTGCCGTTTGCACATTGGGTTGGAGTCGTGGTTCTGCCGCTGGCGACGCTGGTATCGTGCAACGTCCGCGAGACCGCGCCGATTATGCAACAGACGCCCGCGGATGCAAGCGCGCGTGACAGTTCGGAGCCGGTCTCGGGAACCGCGCAGGCTCCCGCACCACTGCCTGAGGGCCCCACAAAGGTTGTCGTCTACTATTTCCACGGGACAGTTAGGTGTCAGACCTGTCTGGATATTGAGCAGTACACGCGCGAAACGGTCTTCGAGTCGTATTTCGCCGATTTGATGGAAGGTACGATGGAATGGCGGGCAGTCAACTATGAAGTGCCCGAGAATCGCCGTTACTCGAGCGATTACAAATTGTCGATGCCATCCTTGGTGCTCGTCCGTGAAATGGGCGGCTTCCCGGCAGACCACAAAGTCTTGCATGAGACTTGGAACTTGGTCGGCGACTATAGCGGTTTCGCGGAGTACGTTCGCATCCAACTCCAGACCTTTATGAGGGAGGAGCAGTCATGGAATTCAAGGAAACCTCTATAAGGATAATGCGAAAAGAGATCCATGGCGTGGCGATCGAATGCGTGCAGGGAAACATCGTCGACCAGCCCGATGTGGAAGCTATCGTCAACGCAGCGAATGCACAATTGCGAATCGGGGGCGGCGTAGCTGGTGCAATCCACCGGGCGGCGGGGCCAGGCTTGGAACGGGAATGCAGACCGCTTGCGCCCATCCGTCCGGGTGAGGCCGTAATCACCGGCGGGCACAGTCTGCCCAACCGATTTGTGATTCACTGCCTCGGCCCGGTCTACGGCGTAGACGAACCAGCGGATGCTTTGTTGGCCTCGTGCTATCGCGAGGCGCTGAGACGCGCTGAGGAAAACAGCGTGCGCTCCATAGCGTTTCCGGCCCTATCTACCGGAGCATTCGGCTACCCGATGGAGCCAGCAGCGCACATCGCCCTCACGACCGTATTCAAGGCGTTGCCACAGCTCGACTCGGTAAGACACATTCGCTTTGTACTCTTCAGTGATAGAGATCGGCGCATTCACGAGAGCGTTCTTGAGGAACTGGGAGGGTAGTCTGCGCGCCTGCGGCGTGCGGGTCATCTTCGGTGGTCTCTGAATGCTCTACAGCGCGCCATAAGGAGGAGGATTACCGATGAGGATACTCTTTCTCTGCACTGGTAACTCATGCCGGAGCCAGATGGCCGAAGGATGGGCGCGCGCGCTGGCGGGCGACGCCATCGAGGCGTGGTCCGCCGGCATCGAGCCCCACGGGTTGGACCCCCGCGCCGTGCAGGTGATGGCGGAGGCCGGCGTCGACATCTCGAAGCAGTGCTCGAAAGGGCTGGAGGATGTGCGGGGCATCGACTTCGACTGTGTGGTGACGGTATGCGACCAGGCGCATGAGGCATGCCCCCGGTTTCCCGGTAGAGCCCAGGTGGTGCATGCAGGATTCGATGATCCGCCGGCGTTGGCGGCCGGCGCCGGCACGCACGAGGAGGCGCTTGGGCACTACCGGCGCATCCGCGATGAAATCCGCGATTTTGTTAAAACGCTTCCGGACGCTCTGAAGAAAGGAGGACCCCCCCAATGACCTGCGAAACCGCACCAAGCCCGCCGTCATCCAAGGCGGCCATGAGCGTTTTCGAGCGTTATCTCACCGTGTGGGTGGCGCTGTGCATCGTCGTCGGCATCCTGCTGGGCAAGGTCGCGCCGGGTCTGGCTCAGACCCTCGACGGCATGGCCATCTACGTCAACAAGGCCCCCGTCGTCTCGATCCCCATCGCGGTATGCCTGTTCTTCATGATGTATCCCATCATGGTGAAGATCGACTTCGGGTCCGTGATCAAGGCGGGCAAGAGCGGTAAACCCGTGTTTCTCACCCTTTTTGTTAACTGGTGTGTAAAGCCCTTTACGATGTATGGGATTTCATTGCTGTTTCTGGGTGTCCTTTTTCGGGGATTTATCGGCGCCGAAGCGACCGATATTGTGAAGATGCCATTCGGACTCGACCTGCCCGTGGGAGCCGAATACGGTGCGGGCACGGTGATCATGCACGAAGGGGCCAAGATGCTCGAAGTACCTCTCTGGCGGAGCTACCTGGCCGGATGCATTCTGTTGGGAATCGCGCCCTGTACGGCCATGGTCCTCGTCTGGGGCTACCTCGCCCGTGGTAACGACGGGCTCACCCTCGTCATGGTGGCTATCAACTCGTTGACCATGCTCGTGCTTTACGGCGTTCTGGGTGGGTTCCTTCTGGGCGTCGGGCGACTCCCCGTTCCCTGGCAGGCGCTGGTGCTGTCTATTTCGATCTACGTTGCCTTGCCGCTTGTCGCCGGGTACTTCAGTCGCAAGTGGATCATCTCCGCCAAGGGCGAAATCTGGTTCAGGGAGAGGTTCCTGCATGTCCTGACGCCAATAACCATTATCGCGCTGCTCATCACGCTTGTGTTGCTCTTCTCTTTCAAGGGCGAGGTGATCCTGGGCAATCCGCTTACCATCCTCTGGATTGCCGTGCCGTTATTCCTTCAGACGTGCGCCATCTTCGCGCTCGGCTACGGGCTGGCCAAGGTGCTCAGGCTCAGCTATGAAGATGCGGCCCCCGCCGCCATGATCGGGGCGTCGAACCACTTCGAGGTCGCCATCGCCACCGCCGTGATGCTCTTCGGCCTCTCCAGTGGCGCGGCTCTGGCCACTGTCGTCGGCGTGCTCATTGAAGTGCCCGTCATGCTTATGCTTGTGCGCTTCTGTCTCAAGACACAGGGCTATTTCAGCCAGGCTGTCCCGATCGCGTAGTCGATGGGCGGGCATTGGGTCGCGCGGACCGCGGTGCTCGGCTTCGTTCATCGTGAATCCCGTGTGGATTGGCTCCTGTGTGCCTTGCGAAGGGCGCGCCGCTTGACGCCGCGACTATTGCCCTGTCGGCCAAGACGATCAAGTGGCGAGAGCGAGGAGGCCGACAGCTCGACCTGGAAGTGCATTGTCATCCATCGAGCATGGGCTTGGGGTCTTTGGCGGGGGCGAAGACTCTCAGGAGGCGTTCGCGAACGAGAGCCAAGCGCTTCTCGGGGTTGGCGGACAGGGGGATCTGAGCGCCGGCCATGGTGTGGTGCCCGCCGCCGGTGCCGATATGGCTACAGACACGCCGGAGGCGTTGTGCGATGTTGCTGCGGCCGTCGTGGCCGCGGGCGCTGATGTGGATGGTGTCCTCGTAGACGCCATAGCATAGGGATACGTGCATGCCCTCGAGGCGGAGCATGAGGTCGGCAACCTCGGCCATCATGTCGGGGGGCGCGTGTGAAGCCACATACGTGAGGACGGTGCTGCCTGCCACGACGGTGTTGTCAAGACTCTTGCCGAGGGCCTCGAAGTAATCCAGCGGGACGGGCGCACGTCGAATGCCGGCGAGCTTCTTCTTGTCGGCCATGAGGATGAGTTCCTGGAATGCCGCGATGTCCGGGCTGCCGGCCTCGCGGCCGAGATCCTGTGTGTCGGACTGAATGCCATAGAACAATGCGGCCGCCAGGTCGGGTGTGATCTTCGAGTCGGCTGCCAAGAGATACTCATAGAGGATGGTCGAGGTGGCGCCGTACGCAGGTCGAACATCCGAGAACTCGGCCATCCAGACGTTGCGCTTGGGCAGAGGATGGTGGTCAATGACGACATGCCCCGAGCGAAGCGAAGGCAGTCCCGTATTGCCTGCCCGAGGCTGGCAGTCCACGAAGCAGAGCGTGCCGGCCTCGGCGACCTGGGAAGGCGTGACGTGCAGGGCGTCTATGCAAAGAATGGACAGCATTGCCCGATTCTCGGCGCGACCGCAGATGCCGGCATAGCCGATGACGGCGCGCTTGCGCAGTCGCTCGTAGAGGATATGTTTGAGAGCCGCCGCGCTGGCAATGGCATCCGGGTCGGGGCTGTTCTGCATAAGGATAAGGACACCGCCCTGGCGCTTGCAGATTCCGAGGACGGCGTCGACGTTCCTTGCGGCGCGTGCCAGATCGAAGGCGTTGTGGTTATGGCGGGTCATAGATTCTCTTCGACCAATTCTTCGCTTTTCAGTAGCTGTTCAGCACATTAGCGCAAAAACCATGTGGTTCCGTCATTGTGAACGAAGCGAAACAACCTCACGCCTGAAAGCTGAACAGTTAGCGCTTCTCCACAACCTCTTGCTACAGCACGGCGACCAGACTTCGCCTCCAGCACGTGTCCGGAGGAGAGGATGAAAAACGGCTCCATGGTATGGGCAAGATCCAGTATAGGGCTTTGTACCTCTTGGCAACGGGTTCAGTCAAGCCCAAGTCCGCGCGAGGCTGTGCCCGATCAGGGGTTGCTTTGGACCGTCTGGTGGGCTACACTGGGGGTCGTATTCAGGGCTGCTTACCGTATCCTTTGTGGGGTCGACGTGGACTACCTTGACGCCGATATCCTTGAGAGTCACGACGCCGAAGGCGCGTACGACGATCAGCTCCGTTTCACGGCTTTTGTCGGCGAGGTTTCCGAGCCCATCGCAAGCGTTACCAAGCGCGATGGCCGCCAGGAAGCCTTCGACAAGCGCAAGATCGCCGGCGCTATCTTCAAAGCGGCCCAATCCATCGGCGGCACAGACCGCGATCGGGCAGGCCATCTTGCCGATGCGGTAGCCATCTATCTCGCGAAGCGGTACAACGGGGGCACGACCTCGGTAGACCAGGTGCATGATGCCGTCGAGAAGGTGCTTATCGAGATGGGACATGCGCGCACGGCTCTCGCGTACGTCCGCTACCGGGACCGGCGCGAGCGCATCCGCAGGTTTCGCGAGGGCGACACGCGCGCCCTGCTCGGCGAGTTGGCCCAAGCCCGCCATGAGAGTGCGCTGCTTGGCGGCGGCGGCCAAGCCACGCTGTCGGTGCGCACCAGCGCCGGCTCGGTCGTCCGGTGGAACCGCCAGCGTATCGTGGATGCACTCGTGCGCGAGACGGGTCTGGACGAGGGACTTGCGAACGTGATTGCCCTCGAGGTCGAGCAGCAGATTCAGGCCGCGAAGGTACAGCCGCTCAGCGCCTCTCTGATCCGTGAACTCGTGGGCGCCCGTCTTGTGGAACATGGCCTGGATGAACACTGCCGGCGCCAGATGCGCCTGGGTGTGCCCGTCTTCGACGCCGAACGCATCGTTGCCGGGCCCTACGCGGGCGACCCGCCGATAAGTCCTGTGGGCACCGACCTGATTCTGGCCGAATCCGTCAAGCGGGAGTTCGCGCTCACACAGGTGTTTTCGGACGATGTGGCCGAGGCGCATCTGCGCGGCGACATTCACATCCACGACCTTGGCTTCGTCGATCGGCTGCACACCACCGTCCAGTCGCTCGAATACATCAAGCGCTTCGGTATCGGCCTCTCGGGTTCGCGGAGCGTGTCCCACCCTCCGCGGCGCCCCGAAACGCTCGTGGCGCAGATGGTTCACCTCAACACGGCTCTGCAGGCGCACTACGCGGGCCCCGTGACGTGGCACGCCCTCAACGTCTATCTCGCGCCCTTCCTCGAGGACCTCGACGACGTGTCGATGCGTCAGGTGGCCCAAAGCGCCCTGTTCGAGTTTGCTCATCGCGCCGCCGCTCTTGGCGAGCGCGTGCCGCCGGCCGAGGTGTCGCTCGATTGGGACATCCCGCCGCGCCTGCGCGCGATCGAGGCCGTCGGGCCCGGCGGCGAATACACGGGCAAGCCCTACGGCGATTATGCCCATCAGGCGCAGCAGTTCGCGTGGGCCTTCCTGGACGTCTACCGGGAAGGCGGCGTAGGCGGAATCTCGTTTCCCGCGCCGATACCCCTCGTGCATATCGGTCCCGGGTTCTTCCACTCGCCAGGCCACGAGCGCTTTCTCGAGCACGTCAGCAACGTGATTGCCCAACGCGGGGAGATCCACATCCTCTTCGACCGCGCATCGTTTAATGCGTTCGAATCCGACGAGGTGTGGCAGCCTCTTTGCAACTCTGTGCAGTGCGTATCCATGAATCTCCCCCGCGCAGCGTATCGCGCCGGCAGCGTGCCTAAGCTCTTCGACGAACTCGACCGACTCGCCGAGGTCGTCGTGCGCGCCCACCACGCCAAGCTCGTATTCATCGAGCGCCTGCTTCGCCAGCGGAGTCTGGGCCCCCTTGCCCTGCTGGCTGTCGAGCGTGAAGGCAAGCCGTTTCTCGACATGGCGCGCGCGTCCTTCTGCGTCGGGGTGACGGGCCTGAGCGAATGTGTCAAGGCGCTGACCGACAGTGAGCTGCACGAATCGCCGCGAGCGCAGGCTCTGGGCCAACATATCGTCGAGCACTTGAGCGGCTGTTTCGCCGCGCACAGCGAACGCGTGGACTTGTGTTTCGTGCTCGCGCAGGCAACCGACTCCGCCGTCGCCCAGCGCTTGGCCGCTTTGGACGTCTATGAGTATCCCGAGCGCACGCGCCGCGTGGCCAAGACCGACCGGCGGCGCCATGCGCTGCTCTACACCCCGGGCGGGCAAATCAACGCAGACGCTTCGTGCAATCCGATGGAGCGTGTCCGCATCGAGGGCGAACTCCACGGCTGGCTTGGGCGTGGCGCGGTGACGCGCGTGGCTATCCCCGAGGACGAGACTGCGACGGAGACGATAGCGGGCTTCTTAGCCAAAGCATTTCACCAGACCCAGACGCATCGCATCGCCCTGTGCGGCGGGTAGCGCGCCACGAGAAGCAGACTGTGGGTGCAGCGGCTCCGGAAGAGACCGGCGCAGTGGGGCGAGCGCGCTCGCGCGTGGGAGGATCCCCGGTCCACATCGTCCATTGCGTCCACCCTTCACTCGCCCCTTGGCGCTTTGTCCGGCGTGCGCAATGCTGGTAGGCTATAGGTACGCTCAGGCACCCATGCACGGGGGCTGTGCGTTCCTGTCGGAACGAGCGCGTAAGACGGTGAGGCAAGAGGAGCGATGGCACATGACGTCGGCGAACTTTGAAACGAGAACACGCGAGGCCATGGACCGCGTCTGCGCCATTGTGCTGGGTGGCGGCCGCGGCAGCAGGCTCTATCCCCTTACAGCGTTGCGGGCCAAGCCCGCCGTGCCGTTGCTGGGCCGCTACCGGTTGATCGATATCCCCCTGAGCAATTGCATCCACTCGGCCATCCGGCGCATCTTCGTCCTCACCCAGTTCAATAGCGGCTCGCTGAACCGGCACGTCAACAGCACGTATCAGTTCGACCGGTTCTCCAAGGGCTTCGTGGACGTGCTCGCCGCCGAGCAAACCATCGAGAGCGGGGATTGGTATCAGGGGACGGCCGATGCGGTCCGTCAGCACTTGCACCGGCTCCGCGCGCTGAACGCCGGGCATATCCTTGTCCTTTCGGGCGACCAGCTCTACCGCATGGACTACGGCGTGCTCATGGCGAATCACCTGCGCACGAAGGCCGACATTACCGTGGCGACGCTGCCCGTCTCGAAGCGCGACGCCCGGGGCTTCGGGATTATGAAGATCCGGCGGGACGGGCGCATCACGGATTTCGTCGAGAAGCCCACCCGCGAGAAGGATCTCAACCGGCTCGCCGTATCCGAATCAGCCTCCGAGTGTCCCGGCCATCGACAGTGGTTGGCCTCGATGGGCATCTACGTCTTCCGCAGCGAAGTTCTCGATGAGATCCTGACCAAACAACCCGCCTGGATCGACTTTGGCAAGGAGATCATCCCCAATTCGATCAAGAATGTTCACGTGCATGCCCATCGCTTCGAGGGCTTCTGGGAAGACATCGGAACGGTGCGATCCTATTACGAAACGCATATGCGCATGGTGAAGCCCCATCCGCCCTTCGAGTTCTACGATCCGAGGCGGATCATCTACACCCACCCGCGTTATTTGCCCGGTGCGCGGCTTCAGGATTCGCACGTGCAGGATTCCATCGTATGTGAAGGCTGCCGTATCAGCAAGGCGAAGCTGTCCGAAGTGGTGGTGGGCATACGCTCGGTGATCAATCCGGGGGTCACCATCTCGAAGAGCATTGTTATGGGCGCCGATTTTCTCGAGGACAGGAACGCCAGAAGCAAGGAAATGCCCGTGGGCATCGGGAAGAACACCAGCATTTCGGGCGCGATCATCGACAAAAACGCGCGCATCGGCGAGCGGGTCGTCATCCGGGGCTCGCGCGACCTGCCTGATCAGGACGGCGAAGGTTGGGCCATTCGCGACGGGCTCGTCAT
>OMKS01004079.1_pt1 | contig 11219 bp, 7 predicted proteins | sample 1674721 | NCBI WGS metagenome assembly OMKS01 (sample SAMN06264996, study PRJEB25208) | sediment metagenome | isolation source: hot spring sediment | place: USA: California | collected 2014-09-02 | reverse complement strand
TTTTTTTTTTTCAAGCAGAAGACGGCATACGAGATCTAGTACGGTCTCGGGGCTCGGAGATGTGTATAAGAGACAGCTTCAAAGATTGGGAGAGATTTGCTGATTACGGCTTCAACAAATCGCATGCCGCAGATTATGCCCTGGTGGCGCTGACCACTGCCTACCTCAAATGCCATTACACGGTGGAATATATGACTGCACTGCTGTCAGTGTATCAACATAACACTGATAAGGTCGCCTACTATGTGGCAGATTGCCGCGATCAGGGCATTGAGGTTTTGCCGCCGACTGTCAACCAGAGCTGCTGGGACTTCACCATCGAAGAAGCAGCCAATGGCAACCAGGTGATACGGTATGGCCTGGGCGCCATTAAGAATGTGGGGCATGGCCCGGCGGCTTTGATCGTGGCAGCGCGCGAAGAAAAAGGGCGTTTCTCTGATATCAGCGATTTTGCACGGCGCGTAGATTTGCGGGCGGTCGGCAAACGCGCATTGGAATCCTTGATCAGGGTCGGCGCATTGGACGAGTTCGGTCCACGGCGGGCGTTGTTGGAGGCGATCGACCACATTGTTTCGATCAGCACCAGCCACAACGATGCTGCGCGCAACGGCCAGCTGAGCTTCTTCGGTATGACCGATGCCTTTGAAGAAAAGGTGGTGCTGCCGGTGGCGACAGAGATGAATCAGCGTGAGGTTCTCAATTGGGAGCGCGAATTGCTGGGTTTATTCATCTCTGCCCATCCGTTGGATGCTTACCTGAGCAGCCTTCAGCAAGTGATCTCGCATCAATCCACCGATTTGGTCACAGCCAAAGACGGTCGCAGTGTGGTGGTGGCAGGATTGGTTTCCAGGTTACAGCCCTATGTAACCAAAAAAGGCGACCCGATGGCATTTGTGACCCTGGAGGATCTGCAGGGGACCATGGAATTGGTGGTGTTCCCCCGCGTGTGGGAGCAGCATCGAGAACTACTTGGCAGTGATAAAGTGTTGATCGTTTCCGGTAAGTTGGATCGTAAAGACGATGATACCCCCAAAATCCTGGCGGACAATGTTGAGGAAGCACATCTGACAGCAGTTTCAGATAATGGTGCGGGGAGATATCCAGTAAAAAAAATGCGAAAACATGAGATCGCGGATAAATACCTGACGGATGACGATCCTTTTGCCATTCAAGAATATCTGGATGGCAACGGGTATCATGAAGACAGTAATACCACTGGCTTTCAAATGGATGAGAGTGAGTTTGGATTGTCTGGCGCTGGCACCATCAATGACTTACCATTGACGGAGATTGATGGTGAACAACCTGATAGCCCCACTGTTGAAGCAGAAGAGGTTCAAGTAATCGATCCTCCGCCTGCACAACAATCTCAGCCTATCATGGCAAACAACCACCCTCCACAAAATGGCAACGGCAATGGCAATGGGAAAAAGCCGGAGGTATTGTACCGCGGCCACCTGCCATTGGACACCCTGCCAGAATTGCCGGATCGCAAGAAAAAGGAAGAGCAGCGAATGCAGAAGATATTCATCACCTTGCAAGCCACCGGCAATCCTGAGCATGATCGCCGGCGATTGCGCCGTATTCATGGTGAGATTCTGGCGTATCCCGGCAAGGATGCCTTTGCCTTCTACGTGATAGAAAAAGGGGTTCGCTATCTGATCGATTTTCCCAATGACACCACCGGATGGTGCCCTGAACTCCAGCAACGTCTGACCACCAGACTTGGTAAGGAAAATCTCGAAATCCGCTGGCTTGACGAATGTTAAAAACCCTTATAATGATATAAGGTAATTGTTAGCAAGCCAACAAGGAGTCAGTATGAATACTGTCTATAAGTTTCCTGATGGGTTTCTTTGGGGTACGGCGACGGCTGCCCACCAGGTGGAGGGCAATAACTACAACAGTGACGGCTGGTTGATGGAACATCTTACCCATTCGCTGTATCTCGAACCTTCGGGTGACGCGGTTGACCATTATCACCGCTACCAGGATGATATTCGCCTGCTGGCGGAGTTGGGTTTTAATAGTTATCGTTTTTCGATCGAATGGGCGCGGGTGGAACCAGAACGTGAATTTTTTTCCCAGGCGATTCTGGACCATTACAAGCGCATGTTAGAAGCCTGCCATCAGAACCAGTTGGTTCCCATGATGACCCTGCACCATTTCACCTCACCCCGCTGGTTGATTCACGAAGGAGGCTGGGGAAGTTTTGAAACCGCTGCGCGCTTTGGTGAATATGCCAGCCTGGTGATGCGCGAACTGGGCGATCTTGCCGGGGCGGTATGCACGATCAATGAGGTCAATATCCCCACCATGGCGCGCATGCTTTGGATGCGGCATATGGATGAGGAGGGAGATAATGACGAGGATGGCGATAGTTTTTATCGCATGGCGCTGGCAGAGGCCGCAACCAGATTCCGCGTGCCAATCGAAAAGTTAAAGCCATTCATGCTGGCAACAAGTGAACATGACCGCGAGGTGATGCTGAATGCGCATCAACAAGCAGCGCTGGCATGCAAGGCCGAACACCCTGATGTACCTGTTGGCATGACGCTGGCGATGGCGGACATGCAGGCGGAGCCGGGTGGTGAACTGATACGTGATGAATACCGCCATGAGTTGCAGGATATTTTTCTGGATGCGGCCCGAGAGGGCGGAGATGACTTCATCGGGGTGCAGACCTATACCCGTGAGCGCTACGGGCCCGAAGGGTTGCTGCCGGTCAGAGAAGGCGCCCCGGTGACACAGATGGGGTATGAGAACTATCCCAAAGCGCTGGAAGGCACCATCCGCTATGCGGCTGCCAAGAGCGGTTTGCCGGTGTATGTCACCGAAAATGGCATCGGCACATCCCTGGATTCTGAAAGGCTGGCTTATTATCGCACCGCCCTGCAAGGTGTGGTTGCCTGTATGCGCGACGGTATAGATGTGCGCGGTTATTACGCCTGGTCTGCCTTCGATAATTTTGAGTGGAATTCAGGGTATGAAAAGACCTTTGGCATCATCAGCGTTGACCGAGAAACCCAAAAACGCAAGGTGAAGACCAGCGGATTCTGGCTGGGGGATGTTGCCAAAGCCAACCAGTATCCGATTGATTGAGGTGTGAAAAAACGGCTGCTCTTACGAAGAACAGCCGTTTTGTTTGTGCGGCTTTTTATTCTTTTTTGGGGAGGATGGTTACTTTGCGTGATTCACCCTCGCCAACACTTTCCGTGTAGACTTTCTTATGCTCGCGCAAGGTCAGGTGTACGATACGTCGTTCATGGGCTGACATGGGCTCTAACATCTGGCGGCGGCCAGATTTCACACATTGCTCAGCCATGCGCAGCGCAAGCTGGCGGATCTGCTGGGTGCGGCGGTTGCGGTATCCCTGCACGTCGATCATAAAGGGCACCATGCGTCCCAATTGTTTGTTGATGATCAGGGAGGCGATGTATTGCAGGGCGTTCAAGGTTTCTGACCTGCGGCCGATCAGGATGCTGAGGTCTTTGCCTTCGACATCGACCCACAGCAATTTCTCGTCCAACTCATCCTCAGGCTCAACAAAATGAGCGCTGACTTCTGCCTGTACACGCATTTTTTCCAGTAATTCTGTCACTACCTCAATGGCGGTTTGGATGACCTGTTCATCTTCCGATGTGTTTTCATCATTCGCGACGCTTTTTTGCGAGGCTGGTTGTTCTGCCTTAACCGGTTGACGGGGTTCGTCAACAGACGTGGTTTTGGCTGCTTGTTTGGCGGCTGGCGCGGCGGCAGGGGCCGGTTGAGACGGTTTTGATTCCACCAGTTTCTCGGCTGGTTTCTCAGTTTGTGCTGACGGCGGCTCATAGCCCTGCTTCTTGATGCGCACCAACGCATCACGTCCGCCGAACCCCAAAATCTTGGGGCGCGGATGCTCTAAGATCTCTACGTCCACCTGGGTGCGGGTTAAGCCTAAGGCGGCTAACCCCTGGTCAATGGCATCTTCAACGTTCGCAGCGGTGATATCAACATAAAATTTTTGCTCAGTCATAAGAGTGCTTCTCCCTGGTATTATTTCTTCGATTTTTCAGCTGTGTCAGTTCTTTTTTTCCAGAACATGATATTTTCCCAATGCACGTTGCCCATAATGGCATATTGGGCGATACCGGCGATGTTTGAGATCACGAAATACAGCGCCAGCCCTGAGGCAAGTGTGTAGGCAAGATACCCCATCAAAAGGGGCATGTAAATGGACATCATTTTGCTCATCTGTGCGCTCTGGTCGGGGGCACCGCTGGCAGATGGCTGGCTGGCGGGTGGCGTCATCAGGCGTGATTGCAAATAAGAGGTACCTGCCACCACGACCGCCATGATCGGAATGGCAAACGGCAGGAAATTGACGTTAATCAAATCCGGCTGGCCAAGGTTCATCCACAAAAAGCGGCTGTTCAGCGGCAGCAAGTCGGTTTTGAACCAGAATGAGCCCGGGTATACCAGCCGGGTCAGTTCGAACATCTGCATGGGGGTCTGCGCCATGGTGCGGATGATACTCTGGTAGAGGCCCAGAATCAACGGAAATTGCATCAAAGTCGGCAGACAGGAACTGAAGGGGCTGATGCCTTTTTCTTGATAGAAACGCATTTGTTCTTGCGCCAGTTTTTCACGTTCACCTTTGTATTTTTCCTGGATCTTGATCCATTCGGGATCTGAGTTCATATCCTGCATGGCGCGCGAGCTTTTGATCTGCTTGGCGGTCAGCGGGTAAGTAACCAGACGGATGAGAATGGTGAACAGGATGATGGCGATGCCGAAGTTCTGCCCCAAATATTGATAGATCAGTAACAGGACGTTAATGAAGGGTTGAATAATAAAAGTTTCCCACATGTGTTTTTCCTCAATTCTCGGGGGTGAATGACCAGACTTCGTTGCCGTTCAGGTCATACGCGATAACCCACTTGTCGGCTGATTGGGTGACGGGAATAATGATGAGATCATCAACGATCACCGGCGTGCTGGTGAAGGAACCCGCACTGATGTTGGCAGAGCGTGTCCAAATTTTTGCGCCATCAAAATCGAGGGCGATAATGTCAAGGTTGTGCGTCACTACAATGAAGCCATCCTCATAGAATGCGGCGGAAGCGGTCACATTGCCGCCACTGGTGGCGGTCCACAACTGTGAACCGTTCTCAGTATCAAGCGCCAGAATGGTGCCGGAAGCGTTGATGACGAGGAGCAAACCATCTTTGACAGAGGGCGCTGACCAGACATAATCTTCCGCGTCGGCTCGCCAGCGGATGCTACCATCGCTGGTATTGAGGGCAATCACTTCCTGCCCAAGTGTGGCGATATAGAAGACGCCATTGTCAAGCGCGGGAGCGGCCGCCACTGCGCCGCCGACATTGGTAACCCACCGTTCGTTTCCGCTGTTGGCATCAAAAGCATACACATTGTGATCCATCGAGGGCGCATACACCGTGCTGCCATCAGTAACCGCGGATGCCCAGTTGATCTGGTTTGTTTCAATCTTATAGTTCAGATTGCCATTCATGTTGATAGCGTAGATGTTGAAATCGGCGGATGGCGCGATGATGGTGTCGCTGGCGAAAGCTGCCGAAGCGATGAATCGGTCACGGGCATCGGCAAAGATCCACGCCTCCCGGCCGTCCAGGGCATCAATGGCATGCACACTCTTTCTATAATCACCGGCAATGATCAGCCCGTCTGCCACGGTCGGTGCTGCATAAAAAGTGACATTGCGCGCAGGAGTTTCAGGGTAGCGCCAGACAAGCGTGCCGTTTTTGGTGGTCAGGGCAAACACATGCGGGCCAGCCGAAAGGTAGGCGATGCCGGCGTCCGGGTCCGCGGTGATACCCGGCCAGCTGGTGGCAGCCGCCAGGGCGTTGCCGGCACAGCTGCTCAGCAGCATAACTGCCAGCACTGCCAGGATAATGAGAATAAATGTTTTTTTTGTCATGAAAGTTTTCCTTTAGGGTATGGGATCAATCCCACCGGGGTTAAAAGGGTTGCAACGCAGGAGACGCCAAATCGCCTGCAGCCCTCCTTTGATTGCGCCGTGTCGGTAAATGGCCTGGTAAGCATAATGTGAGCAGGTTGGATAGAAGCGGCAGGTGTTTTGCGGCAATCCTGGTGATATTGCGATTTGATAGAAGCGGATGGGCGCCAGCAATAGCAGGCGCGGTAGATTGCGCAGGGTGATAGGTATATCACGCAGGCGCGGTTCTTCTGCATTGACATGCTCTGTCTCGTCTGAGAAAAGGCCGTCATCGCTGTCAGGATTGTATGCATGAGAATGGGAATGGCTACTCATTGGTATTTTCGAGAAGTCCAGCACGCTGTAGACTGGTTCGCACGGCAGTGTCAATTTGTTGAAAAGAAGCGGTTACGATGGGTTGGCGGGCGATCAACAGAATGTCACAATGCTTGGGAAGCAATGGATAGACTTTCTGCATAATAGCCCGTAACTGCCGTTTCACCTTGTTCCGGATGACCGCGCTCCCCAGGCGTTTTCCAGCAACAACACCCACCCGTGTGTATGGATAGGGGGGGATGGCTGGATCCTGGGGTTGTTGTGCATAAAGCAGAACGACATAGGGGTTGCGCTGAGTCTTTCCGTGTTGGCGAACACGCTGTATGTCTGCCGTGTGTCTGAGTCGAAGCGATCGCTTCACTTCGGGAACCTGCTTTCTGGCTCCTTTTTGGGGATAAACCTTCTCATGGAAGGGCTATCCTCAAAAAGAATGCGCATGCTCAAGGCATTGATTCTGATGAATCGGACACGACAATTCGACGATAGGTGTTACCAGCGCAGTCTTTTGTTGGCGTTGTTGGCTTTCACCGTCAATTGTTTGCGGCCCTTCAAGCGGCGCCGTTTCAATACCTGACGGCCATCGGCGGTGGACATACGCTCGCGGAAACCATGCACACGCACGCGGCGTCGTTTTTTGGGTTGATACGTTCGTTTTGGCATTCTATATTCACCTCATATTCCAATAATAAACAAGTGCATCCAGCCGCACTCTACAGAGCGGCTAACTGGCAAATTATACCGTATCGTACCAATAACGTCAATTCAAACAGCAATCAAGATCACGCCGGGGGTGAATAACGCGGAGGTACAATATGGGCAGGGATAGGGTTCGTATAGCCCTGCGGCTGGGCATCACGAAATTCTTCCCAGGCTTTGACAATATGCTGTGGGTTCATAAAACATTCAATCGCAGCCAGTGCCATGGTTTTGGCGGCGAACATCATTCCTTTATGCCCGATGGAGTTATGGCCGGTAGCGGTGACTGCCCAGGAATGACCCGGTACACCACCCGCCCAGCAGGCCGTCCACAGCATGCAAACCGGCACTGTGCGTGAGAGGTCACCGACATCGGTGGAACCGCCTCCGACATGTCCCTCATCCAGCGCTGGAAAGATTTCTCCGATCAATGGCTGATCTGCCAGAGTCAACGCATGGGCTTTGATCTCAGGCGGAAGGCTGCTCTTTTCGAGGTATTGACGGGTATCTTGCGGGTCATGCCCCACCTGGCGGTTGATTTCCGCCGCGAATGCCAGTTCCTCCTCGGTGTAGGTGATCGGGCCAATCAGTTTCATTTGTTCATAATGTAAGTCGGCCAGGTATTTATTCGGCAGCGTGCTGGAGGTGGCGGATTCGAAGATTTCTTCGGCTCTGGTTTCTGTCATCATGGCGGCCCCCTGGGCGATCTTACGCACCCGATCGGTAACCTCAGCCAGGTTCTTGGGTTCAAGCGCGCGCACATAGTACCAAACTTCTGCTTCGTCCGGTACGATGTTGGGGGCTTTACCGCCGTTGGTGATAACATAGTGCAAGCGCACATCTTTGGTGACATGTTCGCGCAGATAGTTAACAGCCACATTCATCAATTCAACCGCATCCAGGGCAGAGCGTCCTTCGTGGGGGGAGCCGCCCGCGTGAGCGGTTTTGCCATGAAAGGCAAAACGAATGTGATTGACACCGATATCGCTGCCTTTGGAGGGGGCATTCATGCAGCCAGGATGGAAGTTAAAGGCCAGGTCGAGGTCATTGAATAATCCTGCGCGCTGCAGGAAGGTCTTGCCGGCACCGCCTTCTTCTGCCGGGCAGGCATAGTAGCGCACGGTTCCTGTTGTCCCGGTGGCTTGCAGCCATTCTTTCACAGCCACCGCTGCCGCCAGACAACCAACCCCCAACAGGTTGTGGCCGCAGCCGTGTCCGGGGGCGCCTTCCTGCACTGGTTCTTTTGTTGGTTGATCTTTCTGTGAAAGGCCGCCCAGGGCATCAAATTCACCAGCGAAACCGAAGATCGGCTTGCCCTCTCCCCATTCCGCCACAAAGGCGGTGTTCATACCAGCGATGTCTTTCTTAATGCGGAAACCTTGTTCTGCCAGGTAAGCGGCTTGCAGACCTGAGGCGAAAAATTCGCGATACCCCAATTCGGGGTTTTCCCAAATGGCGTCGGACATGTCCGTGAACTCTTTTTGATGCTGGTCCAGCCAGGTGATTACTGCTTGCTTCTCCATTTACTTCTCCTCTGTGTGTTGTGTGTGGCTTATTGAGATAGGTAAAGCACCATTTGCAATTCATCGAAAGAGAAGAAATCGTGCTTAGTATGACGGGCTTTTCCGCTGGGCTGCATACCCTGTTTTTCATAAAACCGAATGGCAGTCGTATTGTCTTGCATGACCCAGACGATCAATTTTTGGGCATCCTGCCGGGCGATATCATCGAGCATGGCAGAGAACAATTGGGTGCCGCAGCCGCGGTTTCCCATTTCGGGGGAGATATACAGGCCGATTAACTCCCAGCGGCTGGCTTTTTCACCGCGGATGTAGGAGATATAACCAACCGGCATGGCTTTATTGACCGCTACGAGATTGTAACGATCGGAGTCTTTGATGACTTGCTGCCAGGTATCAAAAAAGTAATCGAGGGTCAGCTGATTGATGTTTTCCTCAGACACTTTGTCTTGATGGACAGACAGCCATGACTCACGATGGAAGCGGGCAACATAAGGGAGGTCGTCAACCACCAATGGTCGTACTTCTATACAGGTATCCATAGCTTCATTATAGCCCGAAATTTTCCGGTTTGTCTCAGGAATTTATAATTTTCTCATCGATCAAAGTTTGGGGCAGGTAGGGCTGGGTGCTGACATCAAAAGCACACTATAATAACGCAAGGAGGCATCAGACACTTTTATGGCATCACAACCACTGGTGGAAGCAATTCAACTGGCAAAAGAGGGGAAAAAGAAGGAAGCCCGCTTGCTTTTTATGGAGATCATCAAAAGAGATCCCCATGATGTGATGGCGTATTTATGGCTGGTGGATTTGGTGACACATCCGCGCGAGAAGATGGAGCTGTTAGAGCGGTGTTTGCTCTTCAATCCAGAAAGCATGATGGCGCGTGATGCGCTTGAGGTCGTGATGGAGCAGCAGGAACCCGAGCCGGATGATTACCAGATACCGCGCGCATCCATGGCGCAGTATCTGCAGGAAAAAGAACCCCAAAAGACTCGCTGGGGCAAACACATCCTGCGCCTGACGTTATGGACATTGTTCCTATTTGTGGCAGCCATTGCCATCTATACCGGCTTTATGCTGCTGCCCGGGCTTATGGCGGGCGAAGCAACTGACCAAACTGCGATCAGCGGTGATGTCATGGCGGCTACCTGGACCCCGCTGCCCACCGCAACGCCTACGATTACACCCACCCCGACCCCGGAATTGCCGTTACCGTTTGGTATGGCCACGCCGCCGCCGGCAGCCGTGATATCGGTCTGGGACATCCCTCAATTGACCGCTTTCTCCACCTGGGGTGAAGGCACGCCGTTATTGGTCGAAATGGTAGCCGAAGATACCCTGGTGGTGGTGACCACGCGCAGTGTGGATGGTTTTCGATTATCCAGCGGTGAGCGTTTTTTCCATTATGCGATAAAAAACCCTGTTCACCTGGCTGACATCTGCGCGGCTGAACAGTCTGTGATTTTGCAGACACTGGCGGGAAGCCTGTTGAAAGTGGATTTGTCGGATCAGTCAATCGAGGAGGCAGCTATCACAGGTATTGCCCCGTTGAAAAGGTTGGCAGTATCGCCGGATTGCAGACTGGTGGCAGGGGTAGATGCTGATGACCGCACTACCGTCTGGCAGTGGGGCGGCGGGGGTGTCCAGTTCCAATTGGGCAACCAATACAGCGATATCCGTTCGGCAGCCTTCAGCCCAGACAGCGAAACAGTGGTATTGGCGAATTCATGGGGATTGGCGTATTTGTTCAATGCCCGTTCAGGGGTGGAGGAAAGCAAACTCTTCGACCAGGACGGAAATATTGATGTATTGACTTTCTCCACTGATGGCAGGCACATGGCAATGGGGGGAACAAGTAAAAACGTTGTGATCTGGGATGTTTACGAGCAAAGTGTGATCCGCCGCTTGCCTGAAATGACGGCACCGGTGACAGCGCTGGCGTTTGCTGAAGATAGTGGTTACCTTGCACTGGGGTTGAACAATGGCGATATCTTTGTGTGGGATGAGACAGAACGCAGAATCCTGGGGCAATATGCCCGGCATCATGCCGCGGTGGTATCACTGGTGTTTGCTGAAGATGGCGCCAGGCTGGTCAGTACTGCACAGGATGGCGCGGTGCTGCAGTGGCGTATCGATGAGAACCAGGGCAGCGACAGCTATCAATTTCCGACGGTCAACTCCATTTACACCGGCGCGGTCAGTCCAAACGGGCAGTTGCTGGCGATGGCAGGTGCTTACCCGATCATTGAAATCTATGATTTGGCTTCGCAGGCCAACGTTGCCAGCCTGCAGGGACATCTCAGCAGTGTGTTCTCGGTCAGCTTTTCACCGGATGGCAAACAGCTCCTGTCTGGCGGGTTCGATCGCAAAGTGCGCCTGTGGTCAATGGAGAATTATGAACTGATCGCGGTGTTGGGGGAGCATGGCGACCGCGTGCGCAGTGTGGCATTTTCTCATGACGGCACCCGTGCTGCCAGTGTGGCAGATGATGAGATGATCAAAGTGTGGGACCTGAACAACCGAACAGAGTTGTTTACATTGGCGGGCCACACCCAACCTGTGAGGAGCGTGGATTTCAGCGAAGATGATAGCGAGTTGATGACGGTTTCTTTGGATGGCAGCATCCGCACCTGGGATTTGCAAACCGGCCAGCAGCGCTCCGTACAGGGCAGCGAGAACGAAATTGTGTACTATTCCGGGTTGTT
>OMKS01004078.1_pt1 | contig 11223 bp, 11 predicted proteins | sample 1674721 | NCBI WGS metagenome assembly OMKS01 (sample SAMN06264996, study PRJEB25208) | sediment metagenome | isolation source: hot spring sediment | place: USA: California | collected 2014-09-02 | reverse complement strand
CCGCAGGGCGAGAAGGGCGACACGGGCGAAGCCGGCCCGCAGGGCGTGCAGGGCGAGCGCGGCGAGATGGGGCCGATCGGGCTCATCGGCCCTCCCGGGCCGCAGGGTGAAGCCGGCCCCGTGGGACCCCAGGGCGACATCGGCCCGCAGGGCCCCTAAGGAGAGCCCGGCGAAACGCCCGACCTCACACCGATCACGGCATCCATCGCCGCCCTCGAGGCCCGTCTCGCCTCAGCGGAGACCACCATCGCCGCACTCCAGACACGCCTTGCAGCCGTTGAGGCCAACAACGCGCTTCTCCTCGGCCCCTACGTGAGCGTGAACGTCGATGCCATCAACGGCATCGCCGGACCCAACATCCTCCTCACCGGCGCCAATCTCCATATCCGCAGCGGGTCGGGCTCCACCGAAGGCGTCGTGAACGGCCGCGGCAACCTCATCGTGGGATATGCGGAGAACACTGAGAGCTTCCTGCGCACCGGCAGCCACACCATCGCGGTGGGCGCCAATCACGGCTGGAGGAGCTACGGCGGCCTCCTTGCCGGCTTCCAGAACCAGCTCTGGGGCCCGTACTCATCGGTGAGCGGCGGCTTCCGCAGCTACGCCGAAGGAACGTACTCCAGCGTGAGCGGCGGCAGATTCAACCAGGCCGAAGGGGAAGGCTCGAGCGTGAGCGGTGGATCAGCCAACCGGGCGAGCGGTGAGCGTTCGACCGTCAGTGGCGGTAGCACCAACGTGGCCTCAGGACTCGCCTCCACGGTGAGCGGAGGAGCCACCAATACCGCCTCGGGATACGCGGCAACCGTGAGCGGCGGCCATGAGAACCAGGCGGTCCACGAGTACTCCACCGTGAGCGGCGGGCTCACGGTCGTCACCTCGGCAAACGGCCAGCACCTGCCGTAGCGTACGCAGGAGCCGCATGCGAAAGGGCGCGGCATCTGCCGCGCCCTTTCCGCGTTCACGCCCGCATGCATCTTATGCGGACGTGATGAGCCCGTAGTCGCCGTCGCCGCGGCGGTACAGCACGTTGGTGCCCTCCCCGTCTTCGGCCCGGAACACGAAGAAGTCGTGGCCCAGCAGCTCCATCTGGAGCATGGCCTCCTCAGGGCTCATCGGCTTGCTCTCGAGCCGCTTGGTCTTCACGATCGCGGGCTCATCGGGCTCGACGGGCACGGGCGCCGGCATCGGCGCGGGCGCGCCCTTGGTGTGACGGTCGATCATCTTGGTCTTGTACTTGCGCACCTGGCGCTCGAGCTTCTCGCTCACCAGGTCGATCGCTGCGTACATGTCCGACGCCGCCTCCTTGGCGCGGATCACCGGACCCTTGGTGTAGATCGTGACCTCGGCTACCTGGCCGTTCTGGATCGAGCGGTTCCGCTCGGTGTAGACCTCGACCTCAGCGCTCATGAGCTGGCTGTCGAGGATCTTCGCAACGCGCCCCACCTTCTCCTCGGCGTACTCGCGGATGGCAGGAGTGACGTCCATATGACGGCCCTTCACGATCATCTGCATACCGCATCCTCCTTCGAAATGGACCGGACATAGATGAAGATACCCGCCCCGGCCGGATTGCGGCGGCCGGTACGGGCATCTCCGCATGATCACCACAGCAACGGCGCGGTGATGCCGCACCGCGCCGTGAGCATTCTACGTGATGTGACCCAGGAAGTCCTGTGTGCGTTCGTTCTGAGGATTGTCGAACACAGCGGCCGGCGGACCCTCCTCCACGATCACGCCGCCGTCCATGAACACGGCCCGGCTGGCCACCTCGCGCGCAAAGCCCATCTCGTGGGTGACTACCAGCATGGTCATGCCGGCCTGGGCGAGCTCCTTCATCACGTCGAGCACGCCGCGCACCAGCTCGGGGTCGAGCGCCGAGGTCACCTCGTCAAAGAGCATCACGTGCGGGTCCATCGCCAACGACCGCGCGATGGCCACGCGCTGCTGCTGACCGCCGGAGAGCTGCGCCGGGTAGTAATCCACCCGGTCGCCCAACCCCACGCGCTCAAGCTGCTCCATGGCGACCCGCTCGGCCTCGGCCTTGGAGCGCTTGAGCACCTTGCGCTGCGCGAGCATCACGTTGCCCTTGGCCGTGAGGTGCGGGAAGAGATTGAACTGCTGGAACACCATCCCGATGCGCTCGCGCACCTCGTTGATGTTCGTCTTGGGGTCGTTGACCTTGATGTCCTCAAGCCATATCTCTCCGCCGGTGGGCTCCTCCAGGCGGTTCACGCACCGCAGCATGGTGGACTTGCCTGAACCGCTGGGGCCCAGGATCACCACCACCTCGCCCTTCTGAACGTCCATGTCCACGTCGCGCAGCACCTCGACCTCGCCGAAGCACTTGCGCAGGTTGTTGATCCGGACTATCGGGCCCTCGTAGCCGGGGGTGCTCTCGATCTTGTCGGTCATCGTCGCCCCCTATCGTCCGGTCTCGGGCCGCGATGCGGCGTCGTCGTCTGCGAGCGGCGCGTTGGCGCCGCGCTCACGCGCGGCTATCGCTGCCGCAGCCACAGCCTTGCGCTCCTGCTCGTGCGCCAGGTTGTCCTCGGTGCTCTTCTCAAAGGTCACCGAACCGCCGCCCTCCGAGCGCGCCAGCCGGTTCTCGAGCTGCTGCACGAGACGACCGAGCGGGATGGTGATCACGAGATAGAAGAGCGCCGCAAGCAGATACGAGGAGACGTTGAGCGTGCTCGACGCCACCTCACGCGCCTTCATGACCATCTCGCCAAAGCCCACCGCCGCAAAGAGCGAGGTGTCTTTGAACAGCAGGATGAACTCGGACATCATCGTGGGCAGGATCCGGCGCACGGTCTGCGGGATGATCACGTAGGTCATCGACTGCGCCGCGGTCATTCCCAGCGAGCGCGCCGCCTCGGTCTGCCCCTTGTTGATCGACTCGATGCCGGCGCGGAATATCTCCGCCATGTATGCCGAGGAGTTGAAGCTGAGCACGAGGATCACGCGCAGCCACATCGAGTTGTCCTCGCCGAAGAGCCCCGGCTGGTTGATCACGGGCAGCATCTTCACCAGCGTCTGCCAGAACGGCATCAGCGGCAGCCCGAAGAACACGATGAGGATCTGCAGGAAGATCGGCGTTCCACGGACCACGTCCACGTAGAGCGTGGCGGGCCAACGGAACCATCGCGTGCGGGCCATCTTCATGAAGGCCAGCGTGAGGCCGCCCGGGATGGCGAACGCGAACGAGATCAGCACCGCCACCAGCGAGATCGGGAACGCCCGCGCGATGATGGGGAACGCGGCTGAGATCACGTCGGGTGACGCGAACAGGTGCGAGACCTTGGCGGCCTCCCACCAGTCGAGCGCGCCCAGGATGCCCGGCCGCCCCGAATCGAACACCACGTCCGAGCCACCCACCGTGATCACGTCGCCATCGGTGAGCGTTGGCGTTCCCTCCACGGGCACGCCGTTCAGCAAAACCGGCGTGGGGCTGGTCTCCTCGGCGGTGAGCACCCACTCGGTGTCACGCATGCCCGCTCCCGGCGGCGTGCGCTGCATCGTGGCCGCGAGGTTCTTCTCCAGTTCGGCGAGGTCGGCCACCACGTTGGTCTGGGACCTGCCGATGGTGATCTCGTCGCGGGTGGGCGAGATCACATACACATCGTCCACGGTGCCGGTCTGGCCGCGTGGCGCGTTACGCTCGAAGAGCATCCGCGCCGGGCCTGTCATCGTGAGCAGCAATGCAAGAAGCACCACCGCCACGACGCCCGTGATCACGTACCCAAGTGAGTTACGGAGCTTTGAGTGCACGGGCCCTCCTACGATGGGCTCGGATACAGGTGGGGCCGGCGGTTCGTGTCCGCCGGCCCCAGTATACCGCTCTACTCAGATAGCACGGCAGTGTTTATGCAGTGCCATCTGCCTGGTACTCGCCTAGTCGGCCTTCTTGACCGCGAGCGACTGGTTGGAGTTGATGTACGGATCCGAGAAGTCCACCGACTGCTTGCGCTCGTCGGTGATCGTCATCGCGGATGCGATCATGTCGAACTCGGTGCCAGCCTGCACGCCGGTGATCAGCGCGTCGAACTTATAGCTCTTGAACTCGACGTCAACGCCGAGCTTCTCGCCGATGGCGTTCATCAGGTCGACGTCGAAGCCCACGACCTCGCCACCCTCGACGTTCTCGAACGGCGGGTAGGCGGTGTCGGAACCGACCACGATCTTGCCAGCGGTGATGAGATCCATCTCGCCAGCGGGCTGCTCGGTGACGCCGCTCTCGGCCTCAGGGTAGGACATGGGGGCCGCGCCGAACCACGTCTCGTAGATGGTGTCGTAGGTTCCGTCGGCGATAAGCTCGCCAAGCGCCCAGTTCACGGAGTCACGCAGGACCGCGTCGTCCTTGTTGAACGCGAAGCCGTAGGTCTCATCGGTGAGGATCTCCTCAACGATGACCAGACCGCGGGTCTCGTCCTTCACGATGTCCTGGCTGATCGGCAGGTCGTTGACCACGCCGTCGACGTCGCCAGCCTGCAGCGCCGAGAAGGCAAGCAGGATGTCGTCGTACGCAACGACCTCGACGCCCTTGGTCTCCAGGTTCTCCCTGGCCCAACCCTCACCAGTGGTACCGGACTGTACGCCGACCTTGTGGCCTTCGCCGAGATCGTCAACGCCCGTGATCGCGCCTTCGGTCTCGTCGGCAGGGGCCTCGGTCTCGCTGCCCGTGTCGGTATCCGTGGTCTCCTCATCGCCCGCACAACCGCTCAGCGCGAACATGCTGAACGCCAGCGCGAGAGCCATGAAGAGAGCCAGGAACTTCTTTGACTTGCTCATGGAGCCTCCTTTGAATGCCAAGCCGTGAGGGCTTCTCGGCGCCCCCCCTTACATCACCGGTGCATAAGTATACCGCACAGCCGTATAGGAGCGTGAATCGAGATTTGAATATCCACGGGTACGCCGGAAATATGCAGAGGGGTCCTACTCATGGGCAGGACCCCTCTCAGAGTATGCAATCTGGGTCGATGCTAGCTGGTGGCGCCGTCCACAGAGACGGTTAACGCGGGCACATCGCCGAGCCATTTGCGGCGGATGGTCTCGAGCACCCCGTCTGCGGCCATGCCGTCGAGCGCGGTACGCACCGCCGCCTCGAGCTCCACGGCGTCCTTGCGCACCGAGATGCCCAGCGGCTGCGCATCGCCGAACTGCCCAGCGAAGCCCACGCCCGGATGGTCGCGTGCGATGTACGATCCCACCACCGCGTCACCGGCGACCACGTCGAGCTCACCCGCATCGAGTGCCGCTATCGCGTCCTTGAGCGTGTCGAACGACTGCACGAAGCCCTCTCCGTACTCGCCCTCGAGCTCCCAGAAGGCCGTGCTCGACGCCTGCGCGCCCACACGCATGCCGGGGATCTGCTCGGGAGTGACGGTGGCCACCACCGAAGCCGAGGTGTCATCCGAGGAGACCGCGAAGAACGCCGGCCCGCCCACGATGTAGCTGCCGGCGGTCGTGGCGTTGGCGAGCACGGCATCGGTGATCGGCACGGCGCCCAGCATGATGTCGATCTCGCCTGAATCGAGCGCGGCGGTCATGTCGGCCGGCTTCACGTCCACAAGCTCCAGATGCAGCCCGAGCCGCTCGGCCACCGCGGCCGCCACATCCACGTCGATGCCGACCTTGGCGCCGTTGGCGGTACCGGCGAACGGCGGATACGCCATGTCAACGCCCACGCGGAGAACACCCTCCTCGGCGATCACCGGCGGTTCCACGACCGGCGCGCGCGCGGGCTCCTCCTCCGGAGCGCCGCCGCCACAGCCCACGAGGCCGACGGCGAGCGCCACCACGAGCAGGACCACCGGCAGAAGACGTGCCCTCACGGCTCCACTCCCTCCAAACGGCTCGCCGTCCGCGAATGGACCACGGACGACGGCGTACCGTACGAATCTAGCTTCCACCCGGCTGACCTGGTCTTTGACCCCACACTCGCATACCGGGACTTCCGCAAGGCATGGCCTCGCTACCGGTCCTCTCGCTCCGGGCGACCTCTCGGCTGCCCGGAACGGTACGACTTACCCCTAAGGCACGCCATGCTCACGACGAGGCTTGGCCTCGCGCTTACGTGGATCCTTTTGGCCGCGCCTACCATGGACTAAGACGCTTGCGCGTCCGCAACCACAGACCCGGGTGGAAGCAAGGAGAAGTGTAGCAGGTGGGGCCGGGATACGCTCACACCGAGCGGGCCACGGCGAGTGCGCGAACACGCGTGACGCCCGCCCCCGCGAGGGCCCGGGCTGCGGCGTCGAAGGTGGCCCCCGTGGTGAAGACGTCGTCGACGAGGACCGCCTGCCGGAGACCGCACGCCCCGTCCACCTCGAACGCGCCCTGACGGTTGGCGAAGCGCTCGCTTCTGCCCAGCGCGCGCTGATCGGCGCCACGGGTGGAGCGGAGCAGCCTCTGCACGGGGAGGTCCACGCATCTGCCGAGTTCACGGGCGATGTCGGCTGCGTGGTCGAACCCCCGGCGACGCACCGCAGCCGGCGACGCCGGCACGGGGACGAGCGCATCCTCGGCATCCAGCCAGCCCTCCGAGCACCCGGTGAGCAGCTCTGCGAGCACTCCTGCGTAGCGGCGCTCGCCGCCGTCTTTGAGCAGCACCACCGTGCGCGAGACGGGCGGTTCGAGGGTGGCGGCGCAGCGGGCTGCCGAGAACGCGAACGTGGATCCCCGGCACTCGGCACACACCGCATGTCCGCCGAGCGGTGCACCACACCGCGGGCATGCGTGTGCCGGATCGATCCGAGCAACCGCCAGACGGCATTCGTCGCACAGCAAGGTGCCCGGCGCATCGCATCCCGCGCACCGCGGCGGGAACACCAGATCGAGCAGCGCCCGCACGTCCTCCCCTCTCCGGGGCCGGACGCGGGACGGGACGCGCTCAGCCGATGAGCAGCTGCAGCACGGGGATCGTCACCACGGCCCCCACCATCGTTGCCAGGATCGCCGAGGCGATGAAGTCGCTGTCAAGCCTGAACCGTTGCCCCATGATCACGAGCAGCATCATCGTGGGCACCCCCGCCTCGATGACCGCCACACGGAGCGAGGCCGGGTCATCAAGCAGCAGCGTGGCCAGCCCGAGCGCGATGAGCGGCAGCGCCACCAGCTTGACGAACACCAGCACCGACACCCGCGGAAGATGCTCGCGCAGCGCCCTCGGCTTGAGGCTGAGTCCCACCGAGATCATGATCACGGGCACGACCACCTTACCCAGCGCATCCAACCAGGATGTCACCAGTTCCGGAAGCGCGACCGAACGGAGTATCAACGCGGCCGCCAGGGCGATGAACGGCGGGAACGTGGCCATCTCCTTGAGCGGATTCACCTTCACCTCGCCGGCGCCGTAGTGTCCGGCCACCAGCGTGCCCACGGATATCACTGCCGCCGTGTTGCCGAAGACGTCTGAGAAGATGGCGCGCACCAGGCCGGGGTCGCCCAGAAGCGCCTGCGCAACGGGATAGCCCATGTAGCCGGTGTTACCGAAGACGCACGCCATGATGAACGCGCCGGCGGTAGGTCCCTTGAGACCGAGAAGCCGGGAGAGCGCCCAGCCGATCGCAAGCCCGATGCCTGCCACCACCCAGGCGATGGCGGGCAGCATGCCGAGCGACGGATCGAGATCGGCCCTGTACACCGCGCTGAAGATCAACGCGGGCAGCGCCACGTACATGAGCACGGTGTTGAGCGGACGGGAATCCTCGGCAGAGAGCAGGCCGCTCACGCGCAGCGCCACACCCACGCCCACCAGGGCGAGCAGCCCGCCGATCACGCCGATGAGGCTGCCGACCTCCACGGTCTCGGCCTAGCCGAGCTCGTGGAGCGCACCCGTGCCGCAGCACGCCTCGGCGAGCGACTCGGCATACGGCGCCCGGGCGATGCCGCGCTCCGTGATGATGGCGGTGACGAGCTCTGCCGGGGTGACATCGAATGCGGGGTTGTAGACCTCCACAGACGGCGGCGCGATACGCACCCACCCGTCGAACTGGTAGGCTCCGCCCTTGCGGGAGATCTCCATCTGGTGGCCTTTGGTCATGCCGAGCGCGTACGGACCCGCCTCGGTGATCGCGTCGAGCGACCGCGTCTCGACGGAGGTGCGCGGCTCGATCACGCCAGAGACGGTGACGCCGGTGACCTCGCGCTCGTCGCGCTCCTCGATCACGATCTCGTCGCCGCTGGCCAGCGTGAGGTCCACCGTGGACGAAGGAGCAGCCACGTAGAACGGAATCCCGTGCTCCTTGCAGAGCACCGCGAGCCCGTAGGTGCCGATCTTGTTGGCAACGTCGCCGTTGGCCGCGATCCGGTCGGCGCCCACGATCACGGCGTCCACCCAGCCGCGACGCATGACGCTGGCGGCCATGTTGTCGGTGATCAGCCTGAACGGCACGCCCGCCATGCGGAGCTCCCACGCGGTGAGGCGCGCCCCCTGCAGCACCGGCCGGGTCTCATCCACCCACACCTGCGCCACCTTGCCCTCGGCGTGGGCGCTGAAGACCACGCCGAGCGCGGTGCCGTAGTACGCGGTTGCGAGCGATCCCGCGTTGCAGTGCGTGAGGATGCGCGCACCGGGCTCGATCAGCGTCGCGCCGTGAGCTCCCAGCGCGCGGTTACGTTCCTCGTCCTCGGCACGGATCCGCAGCGCCTCTTCGAGCAGGAGCGGGCGGAGCGCGTCGAGACCCACGTCGGCGTTGTCGTGTGCGAAACGCTTGATTCGCTCGGCTCCCCACTTCAGGTTCACGGCGGTGGGCCGCGTGGAGGCGATCTCGTCGGCCACCCGGTCGATCTCCTCGAGGTAGTACCGCAGGTCGGAGATCCCGGCGCCCTCGGTCTCAGACCACAACGCCACCCCGAGAGCGGCCGCCACGCCGAGAGCCGGCGCGCCGCGCACCGCCATACCCGAGATGGCGGTGCACACGCCGTCGTACGTGTTGCACACGAGCAGGTCGCCCACCAACGGCAGGCGGCTCTGGTCGATCATGCGCACGGTGCCCTCTTCCCACCAGATGGTGGGCGGTATGTTGCCGAGTGAGGACATGGCTAGATCGTGCCTTCCTGCCAGGAGCTCAGGTAACGCTCCTGCTCCTCGGTGAGGGCGTCGGTCTTCACGCCCATGCTCGCGAGCTTCAGCTCGGCGATCGCGGCGTCGATCTCTTCCGGCACCTCGTACACGCCGGGCTCGAGGTCCGCGGCCTGGTCCACCATGAACTCGGCGCAAAGAGCCTGGTTGGCGAAGCTCATGTCCATGACCGAGGCGGGATGGCCCTCGGCACAGGCGAGGTTCACGAGGCGACCGTCGGCGAGCAGGTAGATCGTGCGGCCGTCTGCCATCACGAACTCCTCCACGAGCGGGCGCACCTCACGGGTGGAGACGGCTTTCTCGCGCAGGTGCGGGATGTTGATCTCCACGTTGAAATGGCCGGAGTTGGCGATGATAGCGCCGTTCTTCATGGCGTCGAAGGCACCCGAATCGATGACGTTGATGTCGCCGGTCACGGTGACCCAGATGTCGGCCTGCGCGGCGGCCTCGATGGCCGGCATCACGCGATAGCCGTCCATGACGGCCTCAAGCGCCTTGAGCGGATCGACCTCGCAGACGATGACGTTTCCGCCGAGTCCGTCGGCACGCATCGCGATGCCGCGGCCACACCAGCCGTAGCCGGAGACGACCAAGGTGCGGCCCGCGATCAGGCGGTTGGTGGCGCGGATGATGCCGTCGATCGTGGACTGGCCCGTGCCGTAGCGGTTGTCGAAGAGGTGCTTGGTGTTGGCCTCGTTCACCGCCACGATCGGGTACCTGAGCGCGCCGTCGTCGGACATGGCCGCGAGGCGTATGACGCCCGTGGTGGTCTCCTCGGTGCCGCCGATGATGTGCTCGATCACCTCAGGGCGGTCGGCGTGGATACGGCCCACCACGTCGGCGCCGTCATCCATGGTGATCTGCGGCTTGTGGTCGATCGCGGCGTCGATGTGCGCGTAGTAGGTCTCGGTGTCCTCGCCCTTGATGGCGTAGGTGCGGATACCGTAGTGCTCCACGAGCGCGGCAGCCACGTCGTCCTGGGTGGAGAGCGGGTTGCTCGCGCACAGCACCACGTCGGCGCCGCCCGCCTGGAGCGTGCGCATCAGGTTGGCGGTCTCGGTGGTGACGTGCAGGCATGCGCTCACGCGCACGCCGTCGAGCGGCTTCTCAGCCTCGAAGCGCTCGCGGATCTGCGCAAGCACGGGCATGTCGGCATCGGCCCACTCGATACGCGCCTTGCCTGCGTCGGCGAGAGTGAGGTCCTTCACGTGGTGATCCATTGGGGGTCCTTTCTGTGCGAAACGGACGTCGCGAAGCGCGACACGCCGTGAGGCCGTCTGGAGCCGGGGCGACCCGCCATACATCACAACCCGCGTAGTATAGCAAGCATCAGGCGCGTAAGGTCGTCAGCGGCGGCCCGACCGGCCTGGAGCACCTCCTCGTGGCTCAGGCCCTCGCCCGCGGCCGCGTTGGTGACGAGCGAGAAGCCGAGCACGCGCATCCCGAGCGCGCGGGCCACCACCACCTCGTGCACCGTGGACATGCCCACCAGGTCGGCGCCGAGCGTGCGCAGCATCGCCACCTCGGCAGGCGTCTCGTACGCCGGACCCGGCAAGCCGCAGTACACGCCCTCGGGCTCGATCTCCACGCCCGTCTCGAGCGCGGCCGCCACCGCCACCTGGCGGAGGCCCGCATCGTACGCATCGCGCATCGGCACGAACGGCGTGCCGCCTTCCGGGCCGGTCCATCCCGTGAGCGGACTGCGGCCCGTGAGGTTGATCTGGTCCGAGAGCAGCACGATGTCGCCCGGCGAGAGCGTCTCGCGCACGCCGCCTGCCGCGTTAGTGACGATGAGCGTGTCACAGCCGAGCGCTGCAGCCAGGCGCACGGGATACGATGCGTCGTGCGCGCTCACGCCCTGGTACGGATGCGCCCGGCCCTGGAAGAGCGCCACGGGCACGCCGGAGAGCGTGCCGCCCACCAGCCGCCCCGCGTGCCCGGCGACGGATCCCACCCGGGGGAACCCCTCAAGACTCGAGTACGGGATGGAGCTGGCGTCCTCGGCGATGTCGGCGAGACCCGAGAGCCCCGAGCCGAGCACGAGGGCCACGCGGGTCGCCTCGGGCACGACTGTTCTGGCCTGCTCGATGTCTGAGTCAGGCACGGTGAGCGTGACGCTGGACATGGGCGCCTCCCGG
>OMKS01004077.1_pt1 | contig 11233 bp, 10 predicted proteins | sample 1674721 | NCBI WGS metagenome assembly OMKS01 (sample SAMN06264996, study PRJEB25208) | sediment metagenome | isolation source: hot spring sediment | place: USA: California | collected 2014-09-02 | reverse complement strand
GCGGCAGGCGGGGCAGGAGTACGGTTACCGCCTGGAGGAGGCCGTCCTCCTCTCCACGGTGGGCTTCAACGCCCGGGATACGGAGACGATCCTGAAACGCCGTTATGGTGACGAGTTTCCCTACCGCACGATCCGCGAGCGGATGTTCGAGTACATGTTGCGCGCCTTTCACAAAGAAGGCATCCCCGTGAAGAAGGGGCTGAAAGAGCTGGTCGCGTTTTTACGGGAAAGGCGGGTCCCGCTCGCCCTGGCCACCTCCAGTGAGCGCCGGCGGGCCACGGAATATCTGAAACTGGCGGAACTCACCGCGGATTTTCAGGCGGTCGTCTGCGGGGATGAGGTGACCCGGGGGAAACCCGCGCCGGATATCTTCCTCGCGGCGGCGCAGAAACTGAATGCCGCACCGGAGACGGTGCTGGTGCTGGAAGATTCCGAGGCCGGCATCCGGGCGGCCGCCGCGGCGCGGATGATCCCCGTCCTTGTCCCGGATTTGAAGGAACCGTCTGCGGACACCGTTTCCCTGGCTTTTCTATCCTGCGTATCTCTGCTTGACGTACGCCGTTTCCTTGAAGAGAATCCCGCGGTTTTTTCCTAAAACGGCATTACGTGAGATGCAAAATAAAAAAAGCGAACGCTCGCTCTCCTTAAAAAAAGGCTTGCCCCGCGTATTTCCGATCCGCTATCATGGAATTGAACACGGGAAACGGCCGACGGCGCACAAAAGGAAGCCGTACTGTTTTTCCGATAACTTGCCGCATTGAGGAGTGGAACGATGCAAGCGACACTGCCCTTAAGAAGACGACCGCTTGATATTATCATTGTGGTGTTTTTTATCATCAACCTCGGTTTCATCACGTATATCGTCGACTTTGAACAGATCGCGGTACCGGAGGCCGTGGATCCCGCGGTCGAGTTCACCGAATATCCGGTCTGGCCGCCCGCGTTTCTGGTCGATCTGGTACACTGGTGGGGAAAGAATTTTGATCCGGTACTGCTGGCCCGGCCCGCCTGGTGGAAAGCCACCATCTGGATCGATGCGCTCATCTTCGGACCCTTTTACGCGTGCGCGATCTACGCCTTTATCCGCGGCCGAGAATGGATCAGACTGCCCGCGATCATTGTCTCCGCCATCCTCTGGACAAACGTCACCATCATTATAAGCGAGGAAATCTGGGGCGCGCACCTCACCCCGGCGCTGCCCATGGTCCTCCTTGCCAATGCGCCCTGGTTTCTGTTTCCGATCTTTATTATCGCCCGGATGTGGCGTGAGCATCCTTTCAGCGCGTTGGAACGAAACCCGGCGATCGGGGAAAAACTGGCGGTCGCCGCGGACGAGGGGAACGAACCTCTTTGAGGGGGAAAAAAAACGCGGTCTTCACCCAACGTTACGGCCCGTGGGCGCTGATTGCCGGCGCTTCCAAGGGAATCGGCGCCGCTTTTGCCGAAGAGCTGGCCTCCCGCGGCGTACACCTGGTCCTGGTGGCCAGGAAGCGGGCGGATCTTGAAAAATTCGCGAAAGCGGTCTCCGTTCGCTTCGGTGTCACGACCGTGACCGTGGTGCAGGATCTGGCCGCCTCCGAGGCCGCACGACGATTAATGCGCGAACTCAAGCGCCGGGAGATCGGGCTTGTGGTGTACAACGCCGCGCTTTCTTTCCACGGTTCTTTTTCCGACGGAACGTTGGACGAACAGGAGGAGCTTTTCACGGTAAATTGCCGCACCCCTCTGGCGTTGCTCCGGGACGCCGCTTCCCGAATGACCGGTCGGGGACGGGGCGGCGTCATTCTCATGAGCTCGCTGGCCGGGTTGCAGGGCGGGCCGTTTCTTTCCCAGTACGCGGCCAGCAAAGCCTTCCTGACCGCCTTGGCCGAAGGCCTCTGGTATGAGTACCGGCCCAAAGGGGTTCACATCCTGGCCTGCATCGCCGGCGCGACCGCCACGCCCGGCTTTTTGGAAACGCAGTTAAAGCGGGGGATGAACAGGCTGGTCCCGGTTTCCCGGCCCCGGGCCGTAGCCAAGGCCGCATTGGCCGCCCTGGGGAAAAAGGGCAGCGTGGTGAGCGGAGGATGGAACAAGTTGGGGGCGTTTTTCATGTCTCGGTTTTTAAGCAGGAGAGCCCGGGTGCGGTTGATGGGTTCGCTGATGCGGAAAGAGTGAGCCTCCCGGCTCATGTGACTAATAACGGGCGGGCCGTTTCATTCTATAGAGCGCGGTACATTCATGCGTGCCGGCATCCGTAAAACATTTTTTTATCTCATGAGGTAATTTACGATAAAAATCTTCAGTAATATAAAAATGGCCGGGTGCCGCGAATTTCAGGCCGATGTGTGACAGGGTATTGACCGAATCCGAGATGATCCGGCCGGTCTTTCCCCGCTCCCGATAGACCGTTGTTCCCTGAAACAGCACCATGCGATAGGAGAGAAGCAGTTTCAGCTCTTTCTGGTCGACGCTGATCAGCCGGCGGGAAAGAAGGAGCCGCATGCAGACCTGGACGACCGAGGTCATTTTCACTGATAGCGGGAAAAGGGCGATGCCGCCGAAATCATTCCATATCCAAAGCCGTCCTTTGGCCGGCTTGAGAATATGAGAGACGGCGGCCTGGAAATGGTCCAGAAGCGTGTCGACGGCGGTCTCGCTGACGCGTTGATTGATGTTTTGATACCCGTCCAGTTCCAGAAAGAGCATATGGAAGCGGTATTCCGTTCCAGGCGTCAAGTCTTCCCATTTTTTGGCGAGCGGCACCGACGGTGCGGAGGCGGCATTTCCCGCTTTCGGGCTGACGTCCTTTTTCGCTCCCGGTAGAGAAGCGGCTGTGAATCGGATGAGACGCTTGGGGGAAATTCCTTGTTTGACAAGGGAGGGACCCAGGTAGTCGCGGGCGCCCCGATAAAAGAGCTCGGCCACATCCGCAATGATACCCCGTGCGTCAATGACGCCCACCGTAAGGGCGGATGACGACAGAAACGTGACGAGAGAGAATAGTTTTTTTTCCGTATACGCCGCCGCGTCCAGATACAACAGGGACGGCCCGCTGATCAGGTTACTAGTACGGGAAAGCTCGGGCGGGGAAAGAAAGCGGACCGTATGGCGTCTGGATTTCTTCAGGGAGGCGAAAGAAGTGTGGATTTTCCTATTGTCGGTGACAATGTACAAATTCATCTATGATACCAACGCAGCGTCGTAATTGTAGAGGTTGTGGATGCTCTTTTCCTTAAGCGGCGTGAAAAGATCGGCAATCCGTTTGTCAAGTGTGATATATGCCTTTTGGCTGATGGTGCAGGAACCGGGGCGGGTGAAACGATGCTCAATATCCACCACGTCCTTGACGGTGTCGTTCTTTTTCAGGGATTCCGTATTGGAACTGTAGATACAGCGTCCGGAGTGAATGGCAAAGCGCACCGCCAGGGGTCCTGAAATGGTTTTCTCTCCCAGGTTGTAAAGGACAAGCTCGTGCAGGCACTCGACGGCCGCCAGAACCGCCTGCTGGTCTTTCCGACTGAAACAGAAAGCGGCCAATCCTCCGTCACCTTGGAAACTCCAGATGCGTCCGTTCCGGCGGTCAAGCGCCGAGGTGACAATGGAAAAAAGATCCTGGTAGGCCCGCTCCACTTTTTTGGCCGGATTGGAACGTACAATGTGTGAATTATCCGCGATATCGAATCTTAAAAAGGTGACCTCATAATCCACCCCTTCACGGAGCACCCCCCAGTTCTGGGTTTGCTGCACCCGGGAGTCCTCGATGAACATACGGTTATCAGGGTCGAACATATAGCCGTGAGTCTTCATGCCGTGGATGATATAGGATAGATAGGAAATGGGATATTTCCGGCCCTTGAAGCCTTTTTCTTGGGTGTCGACCAATAGCTGAACGAAATCGGGGAAGAGTTCGGCGCGGCAGATGTCGTCCACGATCTGGCGGGCGGCATTGGCGGTCGGAATGGAGAGTGTCTCACGGAATCCCATCCGCTTATGCAGGTCATAACCGGGGAGAAGCTCGCGGATCAATTGAATCATGACTTTCACGGTCATCGACTCGCAGAGGGCCTTGACCGCCGTGTTGCGTAAATGGGTTTTGATTACCATACGTTTCGAACGCCTATCCTATCGTAAAATGTCGTCTGTGTAAATGCGTGAGGTGACACTGCGCGTGGGGCCGCTTTGTTGACTGGAATGCGCAAAACATGGTAAGAGGAATTGATGAAAACATCCACACAAGTTATTATCGGCCTCCTGATCGGCGGCGTGGGAAGTTTCCTTATTTTTCCGGTCAGTGATTTGGTTGCGGGACTCGCGGGCGGCGCGGCCGCCCCGGCCCGGGAGACGCTTTTTACGATCGTGTTTGCCGTTTTTTATTACGCGCTCATTTTCCTTTTTGTCGGCGCGGCCAAGAAGGAAACCGGCATCACGTTTACTCCCTCCGGCGCGATCTTGGCTTTGCTCGGCGTGATGGGATTCTTCGGACTGCGAACGGTCATGGAGAACATCATCCTCCCCGCGATGCTGAAGGACAACATCCATTATTTCAGCTACCTTACGGCCGGTTCGGTGACGTACGCGGTGATTTTGGCCGTCGATGCAATCATCAGAAAAAAAAGGAGTGGCAAAACTCCGGGGAATCGAGTATAACTTGAAGGAGCCTCGAAAAATACAATTGAGCCTGAAAGGAGTGGTGAACCACGTATGGCACGATACATTAATGAAATCGCGACAAAAAAATCCGCGGAGGAGCTGAACAAGCTGATCGCGGATTTTATGCAGCGGGAAGGTTTTAAGAATGTTCAATTCAACGGCGAAACGGTCTGGAAAAAGGGTATGGGAATCATGACCGGCCCGCAGTTCATTAAAACCACCACCGGTGACGGAAAACTGAAGCTTGAAGCCTGGATCAAATTCGCCCTGCTTCCCGGCGTGTATGTGGGGGAGATGGGGCTGAACGGATTTTTCGGTTTCGCCTTGAAAAAAGTCCTGAAAGGCCGGGTGCAGCGTTTGACGCAGCTTGTGTCAGGCTGAACGGCCGGCTTTTCCTTTCGATCGTGACAGATACAATTCCTCGATCACCGCGGCGGCGGGATTAAAACGATACCGCACGCCGCTTTTTTCCTGTTTGACGGTCAGTATGCGCCCGTGACTTTCGATAATCACTCCCGGGAATACGGTCCCGCGGATGACGATCTCCGCCGGATAATGCTCCTCACACCGCTCCCGCATATGAAACAACCGCACCTTATGCGTCTCGATTTTCTTTAAGAGACTGACTTTTTCCTCCCGTAACGCCGTCAACTTATCCTGGACCGGTCCGCCCGACCGCTTCAGCGCCGTCATCCGGCCGTCGATCTCCTTGGTTTCCTTGGAGAGCGATTCCACTTCCTGTTCGGTTTTCTCGATCTGCTCCATTAAAATGTAATCCTGGCCGAAAGAAACCTCGGTTTTCACTTCACTCACTGCGCCGAGATTGATCAGGGTCATGCCTTTTCGCGCCTTGGTGACCCCGCCCATCAAGGTTCCCTTGGTCCGGCCCACGGTCAAGGCGCCGTTACATTTGACGGTACTGGAAAGAGTCGAGCGGTCGATCACCACGTCCCCCACCGCCAATAGGGTGGCGTTTTCGGCGAACAGGCAATGGATGTCGCCTTTGGCGCGCAGGACGGCCTTGGCCTTGCCCTTGACCCCCTGATCAATGCGGATGGACCCGTCGGCTGAGACAAGGGCTTCCTCCACCATGCCTTTGATGGTCACGTCTCCTCCTGAGACCACGGAAAAACCGGTCTGGACGCTGCCGGCGATCGCCACGGATCCGGGAAACCGGACGTGGCCGGTGGAGAGATCAACGTCTCCGTCAATGACATGCAAGCGGCGGACGCCGGCATTGTCTGCGGTCATGAAAAATTCACCGTCGACCTCGGCAAAGAGCCGGATGCCGCCGCCGGGAGCGTGGACGGGTTTTACATTGATCGTTTTCGGGATGGTAGTGTGTGTCTGAGTCCGGGCGGGAAGGACGGCGCCGGTGACGTCATAGCCGTCCTGCGGCGCGTGCAGCGGGGGAGTGATTTCGGCGACCAGCTCACCCGTTTTCACTATGGGAATATCTTCCGCGGTTTTGAAATCCGCCCTCCCGTCCTGACGAATCCGGACCGGTTTCTTTTTCTCGCGGGCCACTTTGACCACAAAGCGCGCCCCTTCGGCGTGGACCGGGGGACGGCCTTCCGCCGCCAGGAGCCCTGTCACCGCTTTTCCACGGCGGCCCAGGCTGACGGCGTCCCGTACTGCGCTGTGGTTGATTCCGAAGGTGACGCCCGCTTCCTTAAGGGCGAACGCCGCCGCTTCTTCTACCAGCGGGGCTCCCGCACCGCGGGAGGGAAGAATCGTGAGAAAAGCCCGCATGCGATCCTGGGTAAGCTCGACCAGGCATTCGGCGTCTTGATGGGGACGGATCCGGAAGCGGTGCTCTTCACCGTCCTGTCCGTACTCAAGGATACCCCGGATTTCCGACACCAGATACAGGCCGAATTGTTTTATGTTCTCATAGGTGGTAACGCTCACGGGCTTTCCCTGGGACCCCTCGATCTTTTTCCCGAAGACGTCCAGGCCGTCTTTTCCCGGGGCCGGCGGATTGACCAGGGCGATCTTCTGTTCCGGGATGACCATGGCCAGCTCCCGGACTTGTGCGAGCGGGAACGCGTTGAGGGATGGCAGCGTCTTTTCCAGGCCGCGGACGGCGGCAAAACGCTCAAGGAGGGCGTCCTTTTTCTTTTGATCGAGCCAGCCGAGCTCCCATTCGAGCGAACCGTCGACGCCGGGCCCGGGGAGCGTCCCCCGGGCGAATTCCGGGTCCGCGAACTCCCGGGCGGCGGGGTCGTTATAGAAGGCCAGAATCCGTTCCCGAAGCCGCGCTGTATCGATCTGGGTGATCCCGGAATTTTTTATGAGGCCGGCGATTTCATTCAGCTTGAGCGGTTTTCCGTTGCCGCGCCCTTTGTGCAGGGTGAGAGTGGCGAACAGCTTGTCGGCGGAAACGGCGATCGATACGAAGGCGTCCCGCGGCCGGCACAACGAAAGACCCGTAAGCGGTTTTTTTCCTTCCGCCGCGGCGCGGAGGCGGCGGAGAATCAGGTTGCGGTCGATCAGGTCTTCCTTTTTGAAACCGAGTTCCTCCGCCCGTTCCAAGATCCGGTCGACGGACACAAGCGGCTGTTCCCCGCTTCCCGGGTCATATGAGAGAAGACAATCCGAACCGTCCGGGGTCGCTTCCAGGGAGAAAAGCTTGGCCCGGTAGGGGATCAATTCCACCCAATTTTCTCCCCGACGGTAAAAGCCCTCCGTCAGGGCGCACAATTTATTGTCTTCTCTTGCCAGTCCCTGACCGAAGGTGATTTCCGGGTAATGCGGCTCGGGGGCTGGAATCGGCTCGCCGAACAGGGAGAGCCCTTCCTGACCGGGCCCGCTTTTCACCAAGACGGCCAGCTGTGTTCGTCCGGCGACGTATCCCGTGGTCACGACATCTCCGCGCTTCATCCCCGCGGTTTCTTCTGCAGTCGGTTGTTTGAAAAGATCCCGAGCCGTCTGTGCCAGGTGGTCGGGTATGGGATGATCCTCCCAGCGAACCTGGGCGGGAGTGGTGGAAACGGGTGATTTTCCTTGAGCGATCGTCACCGCCAGCGGTTCGTGCGGTCGGGCGGAAAAAGTCTGTACGGCTTTTTCCACAACGGCGGGGTTGACGACGGAGAGAATTCCCCGCTCGCGGAGTGTCATGAGTATTTTCGCGGTGGAGACGGGCCCGCCTTTCGGATTAGGCGTGATGGAAAGGACGGCCCGGGTGTGGGCGTCATCGATGGTGAGGGATATCTGTCCTCTGCACTCGTCCGCCATTCACGCTCACTTTCCGGCCGTGCCTGTCCGTCTCGCGTGTGGTGCTCAAGGGAGCGGCAACCGGTGTTTCTCCGCGGGAAAAAGGCAACGCGGTTCACCCTTGTCCTACGGAGAAAAACCGTCGCGAATCGCCTTGCTCAGCTTTACTTTTAATAATTGGTTTTCCTTTTTTAAATTGGAAAGCTCGATATATTGTTGTTTGATGATATCAAGGAGATCGCCGTGAGTGAGCTCGCCGGCGTGCATCAGTTCCTCTATGGAACGAACCTTCTCCCCGAAGTCCGCGGCCGCTTCCTGTTCGGCCGTCTGAAAGGTTTCGTCGGTGTCCAGCTCAAACAAGCCCGCGTCCTCATCCGGAAAGGCCAGAATCTTGTCCGCCAGCCGGTAGATCGCCTGGGAGAGGAGGGCGTTCGGTTTGTAGATGATGAGCGGGATGCGCGCGTTCAGGGCGATATCCTGTTGGACGTCGCGGTAGATCACTCCCAGGTGCTGGAGCTCAAGCCCCAAATACTCATGCAGCGATCGGCGGATGCGGTCCGCGAATGAGGCGTCTTTCTCGTTCTCCAGCAGATTGAGGATCAAGCGCGGAACGAAGGTGCCGGTGTGCTCACGGTAGGCGTCATACACCTTCCGGTCGGCGGTCTTGATCCGCTTCAATAGTTCAAGCAGGTTATAGGCTCGTTCAGGCCGGGCCGGTTTCTCCCTCCCGGAAAGGATTCGGGCCGCGCCGGAGTTTTTTTTCACCAGAGAGGAAAGCACGCGGAATAAGGCGGTTTTCAAAAAAAGATAGGCGTTGAGGGCCGACGTGACGGTGGGTGAGGCGATCACCAGACCGCGGTGGGAGGTAAGGAATAGATCGATCACGTTCTGCCCCGATCCCGCCCCCAGATCAAGGATAAGATAGTCACACTCAAGCCGGCGCAAGCCTGTGATCAGACGTTTTTTCCCCGGAGCCGAAAGATTGGCGATTCCCGGGATTTCGTTGTCGCCGGGAATGAGGCGGACTCCCTGATAGCGGGTTTCCGTCACCAAACCGGCTAGCGACGTCCCCGTATGCGAGACAAAATGGCCGATTCCTTTTCCCACGCCCTGCATGCCGAACATCAGGTGCAGGTTGGAACCGCCCAGGTCGCAGTCGGCAATGACAACGTTCTTTCCCGCTTGTCCCAATGCGATCGCCAGATTGGTCGCAATCAGGGATTTTCCCACACCGCCTTTGCCGCTTGCCACCGGGATGATCTGCATGTGATATGTACTGCTCCTTTATTGAGAATCGTCCGCAATTTCCGTTTCCCGGACATCAGGGAGTGATGTATCCGGAACATTGGTCGTGTGCGGTTCGCGTTCTACCTTAAATGATAGCAGAATGACTAAAAAAAGCAAATCAATCAAAAAAATGGCGGCTAAGATAAGTCCCTGAACCAATGGAAGGTTGAAGGGCGGCCCGGAGAATCCCCGTACCATCCGTCCCAGTACGGCCAGGATCCCCAACAGGCAGGGAAACAGCTCAAGCGCTTTTCCCGCAATAAGAATAATGACCGACTGCGAATCCGTCCGGTTGCGGACATACACAACCAGGCTGACGGCGGGTACAAGCAGATTGCCGCTCCCGAGGACCAGGAGCAGGACGATCATCTCCGTCCGAATCAGGTTCGCCTCCCGCAATGTAATGGAAAGTACCACCAGGAGGGCGACCAGCCGGATCAGTTCCCAGAGCGCCAGGTTCAGGAACAGAAATCTTTTGGTTTTCATGATAGGCGGAGTGTAGCTTTTGTGATATATTTAGGTCAAGAGAGATGTGGACGAGCATTTCTGTATTCATCTAGATTTTTTTACCCAACGGAGTACGGCATGAGAATCGTGAACAACATTACGCGAAAAGAACGTCTGATATGGATTGCGGTGACGGTTTTTCTGGCGGGATTTATTTTGTTGGTCTCCCTGGCGCCGGCAGTGGTCGCGCAGGGCGCCACTTTTGAAGACCAAAAAGCCCTCCAGAAGTTTAATGAAATATACTATTATATCAAAGATTATTATGTTGACGCCGAAAAGACCGATGCCACCTCCTTGATCAATGGGGCGCTGGAAGGACTTTTCAACAGCTTGGATGATCCCTATTCCGCCTATATCACGGAAGAAGCGCTCAGGGATCTTGAAGATACCTCGACCGGTTCTTTCGGCGGTGTGGGGCTGGTGATCTCCAAACAGCGCCTGTTCAATGACAAGGGCGCGTTGATCGAAAACACTCCCATTGAGGTCGTTTCACCCATTGAAGGAACACCCGCGTACAAGGCGGGAGTGAACGCCGGGGACCTGATCATCAAGGTGGAAGGAGATTCCACTTTGGACATGAGTCTGGATGAAGTGGTGGACCGGCTGCGGGGGACACCCGGTTCCAAGGTGACCATGACCGTCCGGCGCGGTGAGTCGCTTGAGTTCAACGTGACCGTGGTCAGGTCCAACATAGAAATTCCGACGGTGAAACACGCCATCATCAACAATACGATCGGATACATTAAAATTATCGAGTTCACCAGCTATACGCCGGCCCGCATCAAAGAGGTCCTGCAGGAGTTCACCGACAAGGGCGTGAAGTCCCTGGTGATCGACGTCCGTTCCAATCCCGGCGGCGTGTTGACCTCCGTCATCACGATCGCGGATTACTTCCTTTCGGAGGGCATCATTGTGAGCGTCAAAGGCCGGGTGGCGGTCGACAACGTGGAATACACGGCCAAGAAAAACAATGATCTGGTTCCGCGGACCATGCCGATGGTCCTGCTCGTGGACCGGGGTTCCGCCTCCGCGTCCGAGATTTTGGCCGGCGCGCTCAAGGACAACAATCGGGCCACGGTCATTGGAGAGACCTCCTATGGTAAAGGCACGGTCCAGCACGTGAAACTCATCGGGGATTCGGGCTTTAAGCTGACGGTCGCCAAATTTTACTCGCCAAGCGGCGATACCATTGATAAAGTCGGCGTGACCCCGAATATCGTGATAAAGGAAGAGGAGTATTCGGACAGCGAACGGCAGGCCTATGAGACGATCATCAAGGAGAACCTGATCAGCGATTTCGTGGCGAAAAATCCCCACCCCAGCGAGCGGGATATTAATGCGTTTATCGCCGGTCTTAAAAAGCGGGGGCTCGTTCTTCGGGAGATCGCCTTGAAACGGCTGATCTTCCGGGAGGTCTACCGCACCAGCAATAACCCGCCGGCCTTCGATCTTGCCACGGATCCGGTGTTGGAAAAGGCGGTGCAGGTGATTTCCGGGAAATAAAGCGGAGACGCGGCCATGTATCAGGAATTCGAGGTCACCACGGGAAGCAGATCCCAATTTCTCAACATCACCCGTGAAGTCAGAGAGG
>OMKS01004076.1_pt1 | contig 11233 bp, 12 predicted proteins | sample 1674721 | NCBI WGS metagenome assembly OMKS01 (sample SAMN06264996, study PRJEB25208) | sediment metagenome | isolation source: hot spring sediment | place: USA: California | collected 2014-09-02 | reverse complement strand
TCATGAATGTGCCCTTCCTCTATACACCCTGGATCAGCTTCCCCATCACGGACGAGCGCAAGTCAGGTTTCCTCGCCCCCGCCATCGGCAACTCCGACAAGCGCGGCTTCGAGCTGGAAACCCCCTACTACTGGAACATCGCGCCCAACTACGATGCCACCTTCACGCCGCGCTACATGTCCGACCGCGGCCTGCAGCTCAACGGTGAATTTCGCTATCTGATGCCGGTCAACCGGGGAGACCTGCAGCTGTCCTGGCTGGATGACGATGCCTACGAGGACCAGCGCTGGCTGGGCCGCTGGCGCAACACCCTGCGCCCGAGCACCCACAGCCGGGTGGACATCGATCTCAACGGGGTGTCGGACAAACGCTACTTCGACGACCTGAGCACTTCGCTCGACGTCATCAGCGCCACCCACCTCGACCGGCGCATGGACGCCCGCTGGTGGTTCGACCAGGGCGAGGTCCTGCTACGCCTGCAGGGCTACCAGACCGTCAACGAGACCCTGCTGTCCACGCAGTACCCGTACCGGCGCGTGCCCCAGCTACTGTTCACCGGCGGCATCCCCGACGGCGCCCTGGGACTGGACTACGGCCTGCGTGCCGAGTGGGTGCAGTTCGACCACGACGACCTGGTCAACGGCAGCCGCCTGGATCTCAAGCCCTCGATCGCCCTGCCTGTGCGCACGCCCGGCAGCTTCCTCGAACCACGCCTGAGCGGCCGCTATACGGCCTATCGCCTGGACGACAGCCTGCCGGCCGACCAGCGTGAACCCGACCGCCTCGTGCCCACGTTCAGCCTCGATTCCGGCCTGATCTTCGAACGCGAGGCCTCGGACCGAGCGATCCAGACCCTGGAGCCCCGGTTGTTCTATGTCTACACGCCCTATCGCGACCAGGACGACCTGCCGGTGTTCGACACCGGGGACCTGACCTTCACCTTCGACCAGCTGTTTCGCGAGGACCGCTTCAGCGGCCCGGACCGCGTGGGCGACGCCAACCAGCTGAGTCTCGCGCTCACCTCGCGCCTCGTAGATACCGCCAGCGGACGCGAACGCCTGCGCGCCAGCCTCGGGCAGATCTTCTATTTCGAGGATCGCGAGGTGACCCTGCCGGACCAGCCAGCCGAGACCCGTACCGAATCCGACCTGGCGGCCGAACTCGGCGCACAGCTGGGCAATTTCTGGAAGATCGACAGCAGCCTGCTGTGGAACCCGGACACGGAACAAACCGCGCGCGGCAGCACTCGTATCCAGTACCGTCGCGACAGCCGGCATGTCTTCAACCTCGGGTATCGCTACCGCGAAGACGATTTCGAACAGGCCGAGATTTCCTTCGGCTGGCCCCTCTCCCGCCGCTGGAACGGCGTCGGGCGCTGGGTCTACGCCCTGGACGACAACCGCGACCTGGAGGCGCTGGGCGGCCTGGAATACGAAAGTTGCTGCTGGAAGGCCCGCCTGGTGGCCCGTCAGTATGTGACCGACGGCGGAACCGAATACAATAACGCGATCTACTTCCAGCTCGTGCTCAAGGGACTGATGGACGTGGGCCGGAACATCGAAGACTTACTCGAAGAAGGTATCCTTGGCTATGAACTCCAAGACTGACCGTCGACCGGCACCCTGGCGTGCGCTCCTGGCCGCGGCCCTGTGCCTCGCCATGGCGGCCCCGCTGGGGGCCGCGCCCCCGTCCGACGGCGTGCTGCTCGACCGCATCATCGCCCTGGTCAACGAGGACGTGATCATGCAGAGCGAACTCGACGAGCGCATGCAGCAGGTCGGCCGCAACATCGACGACGCGCGCATGCCGCCGCCGGACGTGCTGCGCCGCCAGGTTATCGAGCGCATGATCATTGAGCGCCTGCAGTTGCAGTTCGCCAAACAGGTGGGGATCCGTATCGACGACGTGACCCTCAACCGCACCATGCAGGAGATCGCGCAGGGCAACAACATGAGCCTGCCGGCCTTCCGCGAGCAGCTCATCAGCGAGGGCATCGATTACGACAGCTTCCGCGAGCAGATACGCGACGAGATGACCATCACCCGCCTGCGCCAGCGCCAGGTGGACAGCCGCGTCAATGTCAGCGACCGCGAGGTCGACGACCTGATCGCCAGCCAAGCCGGCGCCGTGGACCGCGACGTCGAGTACCGCCTCGGGCATATCCTGGTGAGCGTGCCGGAGGCCGCCAGCCCCGAGGATATCCGTGCCGCCCGCGAAAAGGCCCTGGACCTGCACCGGCGCATCGTCGACGGTGGCGAGGACTTCGCCCAGTTGGCCATGGCCGAGTCCGACGGCCAGAACGCCCTGCAGGGCGGCGACCTCGGCTGGCGTGAGGCGGGCCGCCTGCCCACGCTGTTCTCACGCCCGGTCACGCTGATGGACGTGGGCGAGGTCAGCGATCTCATCCGCTCGCCCTCGGGCTTTCACATCATCCGGCTTGCGGACCGCCGCGGCGGCCAGCAGTCGAACGTCACCCGCACCCGCGCGCGTCACATCCTGCTCCGCCCCTCGGCGGTGCTGTCCAATGCCGAGGCCCGCGAACAGCTGCAGTCGCTCCGGCGACGCATCGCGGGCGGCGAATCGTTCGAGGACCTTGCCCGCGCCAACAGCATGGACCCGGGCAGCGCCCGCCAGGGCGGCGACCTCGGCTGGGCCGACCCGGGCATGTTCGTGCCCGAGTTCGAGGAGGTCATGAACCGGCTGGCGCCTGGCCAGATCAGCGAACCCTTCCAGTCCCCCTTCGGCTGGCACATCCTGGAAGTGATGGAGCGCCGCGAACACGACAACACCCGCGAACAGCTGCGTGCCCGCGCCCGCGAATTCATCCGCGAGCGCAAGCGCGACGAGGAGCTCGAGATCTGGCTGCGACGCATGCGCGACGAGGCCTACGTCGAGTTCCGCCTCGACGGCCTGCAGGACGACTCCCGCGGCTAGGCCCGCGACAGGAAGGCCCTGATGTCCCGTATCCCGCGCATCGCGATCACCCCGGGCGAGCCGGCCGGGATCGGGCCGGACCTGGTCATAGCGCTGGCCCAGGACGGCTTCGCAGCGGAGCTGGTGGCCATCGCCGACCCCGGCCTGCTCGAAAGCCGCGCCCGAGCGCTGGGCACGCCCCTCGTCATCGAGGGCTTCGACCCGAACGCCCCGCCCGCGCCACACGCCGGCGGGCGACTCAAGGTCCTGCCGGTGATGCTGGCTGCGCCGGCCAGCGCCGGTCACCTGAACCCCGAGAATGCCGGCTACGTGCTCGAGACCCTGCGCGTTGCGGTGGACGGCTGCCTCGATGGCCGCTTCGACGCCCTGGTCACCGGCCCCGTACACAAGGGCGTGATCAACGATGCCGGTATCCCCTTCACCGGCCACACGGAATTCCTCGCCGAACGCTGCGGCGGCCAGCACCCCGTGATGATGCTCGCGGCCGACCGCCTGCGCGTGGCCCTGGCCACTACGCATCTGCCATTGTCGGCGGTGAGCGCCGCCATCACCCACGAGCGCCTGGAGCGGGTGCTGCGCATCCTCGACCACGACCTGCGGGTGCGCTTCCGCATCCCGCGCCCGCGCATCCTCGTCTGCGGCCTCAACCCGCACGCCGGTGAGGGCGGCCACCTCGGCCGCGAGGAGATCGACACCATCGGCCCCGTGCTGGAGGACCTGCGCACCGAGGGCCTGGAACTGGTCGGCCCGCTGCCGGCCGACACCCTGTTCACCCCCCGCCACCTCGAACAGGCCGACGCCGTGCTGGCCATGTACCACGACCAGGGACTGCCGGTGCTCAAGCACGTGGGCTTCGGCAACGCGATCAACATCACCCTTGGTCTACCCATCATCCGCACCTCCGTGGACCACGGCACCGCCCTGGAACTTGCCGGCACCGGCCGCGCCGAGACCGGCAGCCTGCGCGCGGCCCTGGAACTCGCCATCGGCCTGGCCCAACCGCAGCCATGATGGACGGCAGCTCGACCTCGCGCGCCCTGCTCGCCAGCATCGCCTGGTTCTGGCTGGTAAACGCCGGCACGCTGCTGCTCGCCCTGCTGGCCCTGCTGGCCACCTACCCACTGTATCGGGAGTGGCTCGCCGCCTGGAGCGAGGCCCCGCTGCTGCCGGGCCTCGAGCCGCTCACCTGGATGGGCGCGCGGCTGCCCCCGCTACTGCTCGTCCATGCCCTGGCCTGCCTGTACGCACTGGCAGCCAGCCTGGCCCTGCTGAAGATGCAGCGCTGGGCGGCCCTCAGCCTGGAAGGGCTGAGCTGGGCCTCGCTGGGCTACACGCTGCTGGCGGGCTGGGTGTACTTTCATTTCTGGTTCACGCTGCTCGCCCAGGTCGGAGACGAGGCGCTGGCGATCTCGCCGACCCTGTTCTATACCCTCATCACGGGCATCGGCCTCGGCCTCGTCCTGATGATCGGCATTCCCTTCGCCATCGTGATCCGGCTGCTGCGCCGTCCCGATCTGCGCGAGGCCTTGCAGTAAACCCCGCCGGCCGCCCGCGCGGCGGCGGTTAAGCGCCGGTTCAACCGGCCGTGTCAGGCTGGCACCGTACCGGCTATCCACCAACAGCGAGGTTCACGATGAACGACCGTGTCCCCCTGACGCGCATCGCCGCCCTGGCCGGCGTCTCGGCCAGCGTCCTGCTGCTCGCCGCCTGCGCCAGTCCCGCCTATTATCCCGGCGACACCCGGGCCAGCCGTCATCCCGAGACGCATTACCCGTCGAGCAACGTGGACGTCTCCGGTCACGTGGTGGTGCGTGACGAACACGGCCGCATCACCATCGCCTTCAACGAACGCGATCGCGCACGCATCCATCAGTACTACCGCCATCGCTACCGCCACCTGCCGCCCGGCCTGGCACGGCGTGAGCGCCTGCCACCGGGCCTGGAACGCCAGCTGTACAGCCGCGGGACCCTCCCGCCCGGGCTGGAATACCGCCGCCTGCCCTACGACCTGGACCGCCAGCTGAGCCGCCTGCCCGACGGCTATGGCCGCATGGTGGTCGGCGCGCATGTGGTGCTGATCGACGAGAACACACGCATCGTCTTCGATATCATCCGCAACGTCGGTCTCGATTGACCACTCCACCCCGCCGCCCGCAACGCGGGCGGCGGCCACGCGCCGGGCGCAACCTGACCACCGGACTGCCATGAACATGACACCCCACCGGGCGCGCAAGCGCTTCGGCCAGCATTTCCTCCATGACCGCGGCGTGATCGAACGCATCATCGCGGCCATCGGCCCGCGCCCGGGCGAGCGCATCGTCGAGATCGGGCCCGGGCTGGGCGCGCTCACCGCGCCGCTGCTCGAACGCCACGGTGAACTCGACGTGGTGGAGCTGGATCGCGATGTCATCCCGCACCTCGAGGCCGCCTGCGCCGGCAAGGGCGAGCTGCGGGTGCACAACGTCGACGCGCTGAAGTTCGACTTCGCCTCGCTGGCCGGTGTGGGACAACCCCTGCGCGTGGTCGGCAACCTGCCCTACAACATCTCCACGCCCCTGATCTTCCATCTCCTGGAAGACGCCGCCGACATCGTCGACATGCACTTCCTGCTGCAGAAGGAGGTCGTCGACCGCCTCACCGCCGCCCCCGGCGGCGGTGACTACGGGCGGCTGAGCGTGATGGTCCAGTACCGCTGCCGGGCGGAGAGCCTGTTCCGTGTCGGCCCCGGCGCCTTCTCCCCGCCGCCCAAGGTGGACTCCGCCGTGGTCCGCCTCATCCCCTATGCCCAGCTGCCCTGGCCGGCGCGCGACGAGCGCCGCCTCGCGGAACTGGTTAACCAGGCCTTCTCGCAGCGGCGCAAGACCCTGCGCAACAGCCTGAAGAAGCTGCTCGACGCCGAGACCATCGCGGCCGCCGGCGTCGACCCCGGCGAGCGTCCCGAGCAGGTGACGGTGGCAGACTTCGTGCGCCTGGCCGACGCCTCGCTGGCATGAGGCGGCTGCACGGGCTACGGCAAAGGCTTATAGTCAGGGCATGAAAAACGTGGCCGTAGCCCCCGACATCTACCCCGACCCCGAGGCCCTGAGCCGCGCCGCGGCCATCCACGTACTCGAGAGCGCCCGGGCCGCCATCGCCGCGCGCGGCGTCTTCCACGTCGCGCTGGCCGGCGGCAGCACCCCGCGCCGGCTCTACGAGCTGCTCGCCGCCGCAGCACCCGGGCAGACCGACTGGTCGCGCTGGCAGGTATGGTTCGGCGACGAGCGCTGCGTGCCGCGCGATCACGCCGACAGCAACTACCGGATGGCGCGCCAGGCCCTGCTCGATCACGTCGTGATCCCGGCCGATCACATCCATCCCATGGTGCGCGATCCCGCGCACCCCGAGGCCGACGCCGCCGCCTACGCCGAGGCGCTTGCCGCCGGCCTTCCGCAGGGCGACCACGCGCCCGTGTTCGATCTCGTCCTGCTCGGCATGGGCGACGACGGCCACACCGCCTCCCTGTTTCCGGGTACGGCTATCCTCGACGTGCACGACCGCCACGTCGCGGCCGTACACGTAGCAGCCAAGGACTCCTGGCGCATCAGCCTCACCTACCCGGTGCTCGGCCAGGCCCGCGAACTGCTGTTTCTGGTGGCGGGCGCGAGCAAGGCGCCGGTGATCGCGCAGGTACTCGGCCAGCCCGACGCCGCCCCCCGCTATCCGGTGGAGCGCATCGCCGCCATCGGCACGGTCCACTGGCTGCTCGATTCGGCAGCCGCCGGGGGGCTGACGGCATGCTGATCCTGGCAGGCGACATCGGCGGCACCAAGACCATCCTCAGCCTGGTGGAGAGTGACGGGCGCGAGCACCATACGCGCATCGAGCGGCGCTTCGACAGCGCGGCATTCGCCGGCTTGGAACCCATGGTCGGCGAGTTCCTCGGCCGCGCCCGCCCCGAACGCCCCATCGTCGCGGCCTGCTTTGCCATCGCCGGCCCCGTGCACCACCGCCCCGAACGCCAGACCGCGCGGCTCACCAACCTGCCCTGGCGCCTGGACAGCGTCGCGCTGGCCCGCACCCTGGACGTGCCCCGGGTGCGCCTGATCAACGATTTCGCCGGCATCGCCCACGGCGTTGACCAGCTCCAGGTCGGCGACCTGGAGACCCTGCAGGCGGGCGAACCCTACGCCGAGGGCCTGCGGCTCGTCGCCGGGGCCGGCACCGGCTTCGGCGTCTGCGCCGCCGTCTCACACGCCGGCGAACTCGTGGTCATGCCCACCGAGGGCGGCCACGCCGGTTTCGCCCCGGCCGATGCCGAACAGGCCCGCCTGTGGGCCTGGGTGGCCCGACGCGAGGGCCGCTGCAGCCGCGAACACCTGCTCTCGGGCGCCGGCATCGCGCGCATCCTCGCGTTCCTTCGCGAGGACGCTGGGCTGGAACCCGGCGCGGAGCTCGCCGCGGGGCTGGCCGAAGACGACCCGGCCGCCGCCATCGGCCAGGCCGCACTCGAGGCCAGCGACCCGCTGGCGGAACAGACCATCGCGCTATTCGCCCGCCTCTACGCCGGCCAGCTCGGCGACCTCGCCCTGGCCCACTTCGCCCGCGGCGGCCTCTATATTGCCGGCGGCATCGCCCCCAAGCTCCTGCCCTACCTGCAACACCCCGGCTTCCTCGCGGCCTTCAACGACAAGCCCCCCATGGGCGAACTCGTTGGCACCATCCCCGTCCACGTCATCCTCAACGAACACGCTGGCCTCATCGGCGCCGCCCATCATGCCACCCGGATCGCCCTGCAGGATGCGACGATGGTGTGATGCTCCGTTACGAGGGCCACTGACCGCGCGGCCTTGCCGCGCCCGCTGACACACGGCCCCGCTCCCCCGTATAATCCCTGCCATGCCCAACGAAACCGCACACCAGATCCGCGTTGAGGTCGAGACCGACTTCATTCCCGCGCAGTCCGATCCGGACAACGAGCGCTATGTCTTTGCCTACACCATCACCATCCACAACGAAGGCCATGTGCCCGCGCGCCTGCTGACGCGCCACTGGGTCATCACGGATGCGAATGGCAAGGTCCAGGAGGTGGAGGGTGAAGGCGTGGTGGGCGAACAGCCCTACCTGCGCCCGGGCGAGGCCTTCCAGTACACCAGCGGCACCATGATCGGCACGCCGGTGGGTACCATGCAGGGCAGCTACCACCTGGTGGCAGACGACGGGGCCGCCTTCGACGCCCCCATCGCCCCCTTCACGCTGGCCTCGCCGCGGGTGTTGCACTGAGCGATGCGCGGGAGGGAGACACGCCACCAGGGATTGGTTAGCGGCGTCTTCGGGCGGCCGGCATGAGCCTGCGCCACGCCTACACCCTCTGGGCCCCGGTCTACGATCTGGCCGTAGGCCTCGCCACGCGCGAGGCGCGCCGCGCCAGCCTGACCCGCCTGGTGCCGGCGGCCGATGCCGAGGTCCTGCTGATCGGGGTCGGCACCGGCCTCGACTTCCCCTTTCTGCCCACCGGGCCGCGCTACACCGGCGTGGACCTCACCCCTGCGATGCTCGCCCGCGCCCGCCGCCGGGCCGAACGTCACGATCTCGCCATTGCGCTGGAGGAGGCCGATGCCCACGCGCTGCCTTTCGCGGACCAGGGCTTCGATGCCGTGGTCATGCACCTCATCGTCGCCGTGGTGCCTGAACCGGAACGCGCCCTGGCCGAGGCGGCACGGGTGCTACGCCCCGGCGGGCGCCTGCTGATCCTCGACAAGTTCCTCGCCCCCGGCCAGCGCGCGCCCGTGCGGCGCGCGGCGAGTCGGATGCTGCAGCATCTCGCCACCCGCACCGACGTGGTCTTCGAGGAGCTGCTGACCGCCACCCCCTCGCTTGCGCTGATCGACGACCGCCCCGCGCTCGCGGGTGGCTGGTTCCGCCACATCGAACTGGAGAAGCGCGCATGATGCGCGAAGGCCTGCATCCCGGGGCGATACTGGCCATCGTGCTCGCGGCCCTGGTGTACTCGGGCATCGATCCCGAGGCCGACCGGCTGACCTGGTTTCTCGAAACCGCGCCGGTGATGCTCGGCATCCTGATCCTGGTGCCCACGTTCCGCGTGTTCCGCCTGACCCCGCTCACCTATCACCTGCTCGCCCTGCACGCCTTCATGTTGATGCTCGGCGGCTACTACACCTATGCCGAAGTGCCCTGGTTCAACGAACTGCGCGACGCATTCGACCTGTCACGCAACCACTACGACCGCGTCGCCCACGTCGCCCAGGGCTTCATCCCGGCGATACTGGCCCGCGAGATCCTGATCCGCCGCTCGCCGCTGGAACCGGGCAAGTGGCTGTTCTTCCTCGTCACCTGCTTCTGCCTGGCGCTGTCGGCCTTCTACGAGTTCATCGAATGGTGGGCCGCCGTGCTCTCCGAGGAGGCCGCCGCGGCCTTCCTCGGCACCCAGGGCGATCACTGGGACACCCAGTGGGACATGTTCCTCGCCTTCCTCGGCGCCATGGCGGGGCAGCTGCTGCTGGCCCGCGTCCACGACCGGCAGATCGCGCGCCTGGAGGCCAACCACCAACAGCAGGTCGCCGCCTGACGACATGAGCATTTACGCGATCGGCGACATCCAGGGCTGCTTCGATCCGCTGCACCGGCTGCTCGACGCGCTGCGCTTCGACCCGGCCGAGGACCAGTTGTGGTCGGTAGGCGACCTCGTCAATCGCGGCCCGAAGTCGCTGGAAACACTGCGCCTGTTCCACGAACTGGGCGAGGCGGCGGTGGTCGTGCTCGGCAACCACGACCTGCACCTGCTGGCCGTGTACGCTGGCGCGCAGCCCCTGAAGGAAAAGGACAGCTTCGCCGCCCTGCTGGCCGCCCCCGATGCCGACGAGCTCATGCACTGGCTGCGCCACCGGCCGCTCCTGCACCACGACACGGCGCTGGGCACGGTGCTCGCCCACGCGGGCATCGCCCCGGCCTGGGACCTCGCCACCGCGCAGGCCTGCGCGCGCGAGGTCGAGGCGGTGCTGCGTGGCGACGACCACCCTGCGTTCTTCGACCGGATGTACGGCAACGAGCCGGTGGCGTGGGACGAAGGGCTGGCGGGTATCGAGCGGTTGCGCTTCATCGTCAACGCCTTCACGCGCATGCGCTACTGCGACGTGCGTGGCCGCCTCGATCTCGACTTCAAGGGGGCGCCGGGCGAGGATACGGGCTCCCGGATGCCCTGGTTCGACGTACCGGGCCGGCGGCTCACCGGCCAGCGCATCGTCTTCGGCCACTGGTCCACGCTTGGCCTGGTGCAGCGCGACGACCTGCTCGCGCTGGACACCGGCTGCGTGTGGGGCGGGCGGCTCACGGCCGCGCGGCTGGACGGTGAGAGCGTGGCCCTGCACGCCGTCGACTGCCCCATGACCCGGCAACCCGGCAAGGATGACTGAGTCCGACATGATGCACGAGCGACGCTTCGACACCCAGCACGCGGTCGAGACCCCGGAAGGCATCGCGCTGCGCCTCGCCACGGCCGGACCGGTACCGCGTGCGCTGGCCTTCGGCATCGACCAGCTGATCCGCTTCGGCATCTACTTCGCCCTCTCCTTTACCCTGCCCTGGCTTGGCAACTTCGGCATCGGCATCCTGCTGATCCTGTTCTTTCTCGTCGAGTGGTTCTATCCGGTGCTCTTCGAGGTGCTGAACCGGGGCCAGACCCCGGGCAAGGCGGCCATGGGCCTGCGCGTGCTGCACGACGACGCCACGCCCGTGAACTGGGGCGCCGCCATGAGCCGCAACCTGCTGCGCGCGGTGGACTTCCTGCCGCTGTTCTACGCCTTCGGCCTGGTGAGCTGCCTGCTCAACCGCGACTTCAAGCGCCTGGGCGACCTGGTCGCCGGCACGGTGGTCGTCTATGCGACGAAACGCGCCACGGCACCGCAGCTACCGGAGGCAGCGCCGCACACGCCACCGTTCGCACTGCAGCAGGAAGAACAGCAGGCCCTGCTGAGCTTTGCCGAACGCAGCCCGCGCCTCACCCAGGAACGGGCCGAGGAACTCGCGCGCCTGACCGGCGACCTCGTGGCCAACAGTCCGCGCCCACTCGACGAGTTGCAGGGCATGGCCGCCTGGATCGCGGGCCGCCGCACGCCGGCCGGCAGCTCCGCGACCGAGACGGGCAACGCATGAACCAGGAACAGTTCATCGAACGCCACCAGGCGAGCTGGCAGCAGCTCGAGACCCTGCTCGAGCGCAAGCGGACCCGCGACGCCGGGGAGGCCGACGAGGCCGGCGAGATCGGCGACCGGGGCGAGTTTCCGCGCCTGTATCTGTCTCTTAT
>OMKS01004074.1_pt1 | contig 11236 bp, 6 predicted proteins | sample 1674721 | NCBI WGS metagenome assembly OMKS01 (sample SAMN06264996, study PRJEB25208) | sediment metagenome | isolation source: hot spring sediment | place: USA: California | collected 2014-09-02 | reverse complement strand
ACACGAAAAACCCAAAGATTAGTGACAATTCGTGTAATTCGTGGCAAAAAATTGACCGCTTGCTAAGCCGACCATGCCAACTACCAGAGAGCCAGTGCGATTAGTTGTCGCTCTGACTTATGAAACAGCCTGTTTTACTCAAATCTGCCGAACTGGTGTAGGAAGCAGTGCCAGCCAACGATAAAGCTCACCCGTCTGCGGGTTTAGTGATGCCCTCTGTACAGGACAACTCAGTGACGAAACCCCCTTCAAGTTCAGCGCGCGGGTAGCAGGTCGGGTGGAGCGAGTGTTAGCCGCGCCCCAAACAGGTGACCTCAGTGATTTCGCTGTCACTCGATTTCTACCTCCAAGATCCCTTCCTGATCTGAAAGAGAGACTATCACATCACCGTCTACAAAAGAACTGAAGCCGTTGTTCTTGTCACTGACCAGACTACTTGCTAGCACTCGCAACCCTCTTGCCTTTGACACTTCCTTGAGTTCTCCTGCGACGCGAGGAAAGTTGTCCTCGGTGAAGTGATAGACGAACAGCAAAAAGTTTAGGTGGTCTGTGGGTATCTCGTTCATATGCGCAAGATCGTAGCAAATCACAACTTTGAAACGTTTACCCAACAACTCGAATACCCTCTGCGCGGTGCCTGGCTGAATACCCACATTCAGTTCAGCCTGGTCTGGAAACAGCTTGCAGTAGCGTGCCTCCGTGGGCAAGAGATCGCAACAATTGTACAGTTTGCCATCAAGTTCAATCGGACTGTTTATCACGAGATACTTGCCATCCTTTGACAAAGCCCCTGTGCACCACCCATTCCTGCTCCCACACCTGCGCCGGAATCTCGGCAAAGACGTCGGGAGCGCGTCGGCGCAAAGCATCGCGGAACTTGGCGCGAAATATCCGGGAGAGCGCCTTCACCGGTAACAGAAAGTTCGCCCGGCTCGGTTTCCAACTCCCATCCTCCGCTATGCCCCCACCAGGCGTCACGTAATGCACGTGGGGATGATAGCTCAGGTTACGGCCCCAGGCCTGCCCTGAGCTTGCCGAAGGGTATGCAACACACCCACCATCCCCATCCGTCCGCCCACGAAACGCGAATCCTGGGCCAGTTTCTGGATCGTCAGGGCAAGGGGATGAAAGACCGGGTGATGGTGCTGCCCGCCGTCGTCGGGCCTCTACTCCAGGAGCACCTGCGTCACGTGCGCCAGATCCACGCGCGCGACATGTCCGACGGTCTCGGCCGTGTCGAGCTCCCCTTCGCCCTGGAATACAAATACCCCAACGCCGGCCACGAATGGATGCGGACGAGGAGCGTCCGACGCAATACGTCTTCCCCGCCGACCGACTGCTCCCCGACGCGACTGGCGTTATGCGTCGCCCACACCTCGATCCCAGCGGCCTGCACAAGGCGATCAAACAGGTCACCCGCCAGGCCGGCGTCGCCAAGCGTGTCAGCGCCCACACCTTTCGCCACCGGATGTTTTTTATCCGCCTTTGCCACCCACTTACTGGAGAACGGATATGACGACGGACGCAAAGTGTCCGCGCGCACCGTCCAGGAACTTCTGGGCCACAAGGACGTCAAGCCCACGATGATCTATACCGGATGCCTTTTATCCGCTACGTCCTCAACCGGGGCGGCCTCGCCGTCCGCAGCCCCCTGGACGACGCGCCAATTTAGCCGCCCTGCCCCACCAGGATCTCCCACAACTGGCGGGCCGCCGCCGCCCACGTGAAGCGCGCCGCCCGCGCCAATCCGCGCTCGACCATCCCCCGGCGCAACCCATCGTCCGCCAGCGCCCGGCCCAACGCCTCCGCGATCCCGTCCACGTCCAGTGGATCGACCAGCAGCGCCGCCTCTCCTCCCACCTCCGGCAGCGACGAGGTGTTCGAGCACACCACCGGCGTCCCGCAGGCCATCGCCTCCAGCACCGGGATCCCGAACCCCTCGTAGAGCGACACGCTGGCGAAGAGCGCCGCCTGGCGGTAGAGCGCCGGCAGGTCGGCGTCGTCGACGAACCCCAGGAGCCGCACGTTGCTGTGCTCGTCCGCCGCCGCCTCGATCCCCTCGTAGAGCCACCCTCGCCCCCCGGCGATCAGAAGCCGGCACTCGGCGGGTAGATTGAGGGTCGAAAACGCCTGGATGAGACGGACGTAGTTCTTGCGCGGCTGCACCGTGCCCACGCTGAGGATATAAGGCCGTTCGTCGATCCCGTAACGGGCACGCAACCGATCCCGCTCCCCCGGCGCCGGTTCCGGGCAAAAACGGGCATCCACCCCGCAGTAGAGCACGTGTATTTTTTCCGGATCCACCCCCAGCAGCGAGACGACGTCGGCCCGCGTGCTGGCCGAATCGGCCAATACCACGTCCGCCCGCTCGACCGACCGCGGCGCCACCCGCATCAGGTAATCCCGCAGCGCCGGGACGAAGGCCTCCGGATAGTGAAAGAAGGATAGATCGTGCACCGTGAGCAGCGTCCGTGTATTCCGGCGCGTGGGTGGCAGCACGAAATCGGGAGAATAGAACACGTCCAGCGGGCCGGTGACCCACTCGACCGGCAGCGGCAAACGCAGACGCTGCCACAGCCGGGCCATCCAGTCGTCGCTCAAGGGCAGCGCGCGCACCTGCACTTGGGCCGCCACTTCCCGCCCCAGCCGCTCCAGTTCCCGCCGCCACCCCTGATCCGTCAGCCCCCCGGCGGCAGCGAAGAAGACGAAATCCGCTGACGCAACAGACGCACATTCACTGCCCACAATGTCCGCGGATGCCACCCCTTCCTCCCCCCCACTGCGCGGGGGCCCCCGCCGTGCGGGGGGGATAAGAGGGGGGGCCAAAGCCAACAACGCCCGCACCAATTCCCGCGTATACCGCCCGATCCCCGCCCGCTGCCGGGCCGCCGCCGTGTAATCAATCCCAATCCGCACCTTACGCCTCTGATCCCCCATTCGCTGACTCGCTGATTCGCTGATTCGCTGATTCGCTGATTCGCTCATTCGCTCACTCGCACCGTCGTCAGCGTCACCTGTCGGGCCTGCATCTCACCCCCCTCCGGCACCGTCGGCAGCGGCGCGATCTCACCATCCTCGTCGAAGGTGTACACCACGACCTGCACCCGGTAGACGCCGGGCGAGGCGTCGGGCGCGATCTTCAAGTGATACGGATCGACCAGTGTTTGGCCCGGTTCCCACGTACTCGTCGGCGCCTCGCCCCCCAGCGGAGGCCCGTCGTGCTGGGCCGCCTTGCGCTGGGCGTGGTCGATCAACTGCACCGAGACGGTGTAACTCGTCTCCATCGTCCGCAAACCCCGCCAGTAGAGCGTCAACGTCACCGTCTCGCCGGGCCGCGCCGCGCGTCGGTCCAGGTCGTATCCCACCAGCGCCATCCGGTCCCCCAGGTTGACGAACGTCGGGTTTGGATATTCCCCCGGTCGGGGCTTAATCGCTATCCGCCCAAACGCCACGTGATCGCCCAGGATGTTCTCGTCCACTCCAGTTTCCAAAGCTGGCGCCGTCCCTGTCTCCAGGCGCATCCCCGTCACCCGGTCGTACAACCCCACCTCGATCCGGGCCTCGGTGCGGGCCGCGTTGGGAGCGTACGCGGTCTCCGGCACGCGGAGCACGTACCGGTCCCGCCAGCGGAAGCCCGGCGTCAGCCACTGGGTCGAGAGCGTCCCCAGCCCCGGGTAAGTATCCCGCTGGGCCACTACCATATTCAGATCATCCACCAGGTGCACGAAAACGGTGTAATCCTTGTCGGCCGACGCCACCGTCTCCCAGTAGAGCGTCACCGCCGCCTCCCCCCCCGGCTGCACCACATCTTGTTCCAATCCATAGCCCAGCAGCCGCATCACGGGGATTTCCGCCCCTGGCAGGCCGAAATCGACCCTTAGTTGATGGGGAATGGCCTCGACCTGGGCCTCGGTCAAGGGCTCTGGCAGCGCGTAAGCCGGCCGGATCCACACCCAGGGCGCCGCCGCCGTCAGCGCTAACAGGAACGCCGCCAGCCCTCCCAACGCCCACTTCTGCCAACGGCGCGGCCACCAGCTCGCCACCCCCCAGGCCAGCAGCAGCGACCAGGTCGAGATCGCCGAAAAGATCAGCCGCCCCTGCGAGGACCACGTGTCCCGGGCCCACGAGAGCGCCCAGGGGAGGACAACGCCGGCGCCCCAGAGGATGCAGAGGAGTGCTGGTAGATTGGTGGACCGGTATACTGGTATACTGGTATACCGGTATACTGGTGGACCGGTATACTGGTTTGCCGGTGTGCCGGGGTGGCGGTGACGGATCAGGGCGATGAAGCGGACGACGGCCGTGCGGACGAGGCCGAAAGCTGCGAGGAGGGTCACGAGGTTGAGGATGGTGTAGATCCATGCCGGCATGGGCACGTTGAGGCCACCGAAGTTGCCCCAGTAGCCGGCCACGAAGCTATGCCGCTCGCGCCACAGTTGGGCCAGGTCGGCCGGCACCGCCCGCGTCCCCAGGATCAGCTTGAACACGTTCAGCCCCAGCGGGTCGCCGTAGAGCGTCCAGTTCCGCAGGTACCACCACCCCGCGATCAGCATCAACGGCAGCAGCGTCGCCACGCCCCCCATGACGAAGTGACGCCACGAGCGCCGGCGCGCCGCCCGTATCGCCACCACCAGGGCGGTCAACAGCGCCAGCGCTGGCCATCCCAGCTTGGTGAGCGCCGTCAGGCCCAAGACGATCCCCAGGGCCACATAATCGAGTGCTCTTGCTCCACGTCTCGCTACCCGGGTTAAGCGGCCCGCGATCCACGCCAAACGACGCATAACCTGCAATAAGCAACCTATGCGCCAATGATCGGCATTAGACGATCCCTGATAGAGGATAATCAACCAGCAGCGAACGATACTCGATAGACAATAAGCGATTCGCGATCCGCATAGGGCAACAGTTGCCTTTCCACACACGATGCGAATCAGCATCAACAACGTCAGGCTGCACAGTGTGACCGCCAAATTGTCGTTGTTGACCGATCCGGAGATGAAGGCGAACATCGGCGTGAAGGCGTGGATGGCCGCCGATCCCAGCGCCAGGACCGGTCGATCGGGGAAGACCTCCCTCCCGATCCGGTAGGTCAGGTAGACCGCCGCCATGCCCATCCCCACCGAGAGAAAGCGGATCAGGTGCACGGCCAATACCGTCCCCCGCCAGGGGAAGCGCTCCCGCGCCGGGCGGGGGACCACCAGGTTGACGTTGCCATCGGGCGTGACGACGCCGCCGTCGGCGTGGGGATTCACGTGGCGCACCGTCGCCATATTCGACGTGTCGATCCAGAAGGTCGCCGCCGCCCCCAGGGCGTAATACAGCGGCGGCTGGCTCCCCTCCTGCCGCCAGGCGGTCTCGACCCCCGGCTCCTGCACCGGCAGACGCCAGTGGTCGGCGATGTACTTCACCATCGGATAATGCCACAACTCGTCCGACGCCTCAAACGGCGGTACCACCACGCTGTAGATCCCGCTCAAGAGGCCGAACAACGCCACGATCAAAACCGCCCCAAACCGCACCTGCTTCTCCGTCAAAGGTCAAAGCCTCCTATCGCGTATCGCATATCGCGTATCGCATATCGCGCATCGTTTATCGCCGATTCGCTTTATCGCCGATTCGCTTTATCGCTGATTCGCTTTATCGCTGATTCGCTGATTCGCGTCGTCCGGGAGTTTTCTTTCCGCATCATTACAATCTCCCAAAGATGGCCGCTGTCTTGCGGGCGATGCGCTCCCAGGTAAAATCGGCGGCCACCGCCCGGGCCCCGACCTCCAATCGCGTCCGCAGCGCCGGATTTTCCACCAGACGCCGGACGCACGACGCCAACCCCGCCGGGTCGCCGGGTGGGGCCAGCAACATATTCTCTCCGTCCCGCACCTCTTCCAATGCTACCGCCGGACGTGTGGTCACGATGGCCCGCCCGTGGGCCAGGCAGGCGTGCAGCGTCCCCCGCCGGAAAGAGACCCCATCCCGGTAGGGCAACACACACACGTCAGTCGCCAGGAGCCCGGCCGAGACGTCTGCCGGCCTGGTGTACCCGGTCCAATGCACCCGATCCGCCAGGCCCAGCCGGTCGATCAGGGCCATCACCTGTTCCAAGTAGGCCCGGTTGCTCGGATCGGAGCTGCCCACCCGACCGCCGACCATCAACAATTGAGCGGGCACGCCCTGATCCACCAGCAGCCCCAACGATTGGATCAACACCTCCCCTCCTTTGCTGGCGTTGAGAAAACCGAAATAGCCCAGTAACACATCTTCCTCGCCCACGCCCCAGCGCGCCCGTTCCGCCTGGCGATCATAACCCGGCGGCGGCGACGGGGGGATGTTGCTGCCGATGGGGATCATGCTCAAGCGTTTGCGCGACATCTCGTCTTGCAGTCGAAGATAATCCTCGCGGTTGGTGACAATGACCCGCTCGGCCCGGCGGGCGCAACTGCGCACGACCCACCACCGCAGTGGCCCCGCCTTGGGAAAGAGGTAAGGAGAGCGCAGGTCGTGGAAGGTCACCGCCACCGGCCGTTCTCTTCGGCCGGGCACGAAATTGATCGCCGGGTGCATCCCATAGGCCGCCGCCTGGTATTGCACGTTCAACACGTCCAACCTGATCTCGCAGGCCAGTTCCATGATCTCGCCCCAACAGCCCCATCCCCATCCTGTTATCACGCGATGGACCATCACGCCGCTGGCGCCATCGGCTGACCCTGCGTCATCTGTTGATGGTGCGCCATCTGTTGATGGCGCAGGGTCGGGCAGATCTGTCGTCACCACGTGCACCTCGTGGTTTAGATCGGCCAGTGACCGGGCCAACTGGGCGCTGAAATCTCCCACACCGCCCTGCATCGGCGGGTATTCTCCGCTAATCAATCCAATGCGCATCGGTTACTCCTTGATGGGGCATCCTTAGCTTGCCTTGCAAAACAGGGCCGCCTCTGGCAAGCCTGGCCGAAAGTTGCGCCCTGTTCCAAACCAGGAGACAGCCCCATGTCGAAACAATTGAAACAAATTATACATTCGTTGATATTTTTTGTCACGTTGTACCTGTCTCAATACCCCTTATGCTCTACTTGTGGTAAAATAAGTCCCTAACCTGGCAGAAGCCGCTGCGCTTCCAAGCCAGAACCAAAAAAGGAGTCTTTGACCGCCAAATTCTTGCTCGCCGTGCAAGGATTCGATTGGTTAGGCCCTAACCTGGGCAGAGCCAAAAAGGGGCATCGACGGCAAATCGATTAGGCCCTAAAGGCAATACCCGTGAATGAAATTTCGGCACGGCCACGCGGCGCGTTGAAACGCTCCGCTGATACCGAACCCGGTTAAAAACCGGTTCAGGCCCGATCACCAGTGCATTTGTCGGATGCTGTGTATCCGCACGCACTTGAAGTATCAGGCGACGATTTCAATCGTTGCCGTGCCGCGAGCGAGTATATTTTGCCAATGAGCTGCCTCATTCACGGGTATTGGCCCTAAAGGATATCATTGGTTAGGCCTATGGTACGCTCACCTATCCGCAGCGTCAGACATCTTCAGCGTTATCGCGAAATAATCCACGTCTTTGTTCACCATGGCTTCGGTGAACTGGTGGACACGCTGGAGCTATTGCCGTATCTTTCGCTGCCCCGACGCATACTGCGCGGCGATAAACCCAAGCCCACGCCCCGGGGTGTGCCGCAGCGCTTGCGTATGGCCCTGGAAGACCTGGGGCCGACGTTCATCAAGCTGGGGCAGGTACTCAGCACCCGCCCCGACATTCTCCCAATGGAATATATCCTTGAGCTTTCCAAGCTCCAGGACGCCGTGCCCCCGGTCGCCTGGTCGGCCATCAGAGAACGGATCGACACGGAACTGGGATGCCCCTTAGAGGAGGTTTTCACCGATTTCGAGCCTGCGCCCATCGCCGCGGCCTCTCTCTCCCAGGTACACGCGGCCACACTCCCCAACGGGGATTCCGTCGTCGTCAAGGTCCAACGCCCCAATATCCAAAACGTGATCGAGACGGATCTCGAGATTCTCTTCGACGTCGCCCGCCTCGCCCAAGAACGTACGCCCCTGGGAGAGATATACGACCTGCCCGGTATTGCCGAGGAATTCGCCACGACGTTAAGGGCCGAACTAAACTTCTATCGCGAGGGACGAAATGCCGATCGTTTTCGAGAGAACTTCGCCGAAGAGGAATACCTGCACATACCCCGCGTCTACTGGGACTACACGACTCGGCGACTGCTCATCCTGGAGCGGATACACGGTATCAAAATTGACGACGTCGAGACGCTTGATGCCACTGGCTACGACCGCCACCAGATTGCCTTGAATGCCGCCCGTATGATCGTCCAGGAAGTCCTACAAGATGGTTTCTTCCACGCTGATCCCCACCCGGGAAATTTCGTCGTCATGCCGGGGGAGGTCATTGGCGCGATGGATTTTGGTATGGTCGGTTACCTGAACCAGCAGCTCCGCACCGATTTGATGCGCCTCTACGTCGTCGCCATTCAATTGGACGAGGAGGGGATTGTCGATCAACTCATTCGCATCGGGTTCACCCGAGGGCGCGTGAACCGGGCAAAGCTCCAGCACGACGTCGGCCGGCTATTGCGCAAGTATCACGGCATGCCGCTGGGTACGATCCGCGCCAGGGAAGTCATCGAGGACGTCATGCCCCTGGCCTTCCGCTATAACCTGAAGTTGCCCGCAGACCTGTGGTTACTGGGTAAGACTTTGACCATGATGGAAGGCGTAGGACTGAAACTGGACCCTGATTTCGACATCTTCGCCGTCTCCCGGCCTTACGTCCGGCGTTTTGTGTGGCAATTGGCGCTTCCAGGCGTTTGGGGCCCGCCCCTTATCAAGGGTATCAACAATTGGACCGATTTGCTAGCGAACCTCCCCCGTGTTGGATCACAGGCATTAAGTCGTATTGAACGCGGGGAGATGGAAATCAAGATCCAGCACAAAGGATTGAGCAAAGCGTTGGACCGGCTAGATCAAACGGCCAACCGGCTCTCCCTCAGCATTCTCCTGGCTGCACTCATCGTTGGCCTGGCCCTCCTCATCCCCACCTTCAATCTGGCCGAACAGTGGGGCCTGGCCACGATAGTGGTCATCACCGGTTTCGCCGGCGTCAGCCTGCTGGGGTTATGGCTCGTTTTCTCAATATGGCGTTCGGGCAGGTAGACCCATCCCCAAGGTGGGCGTTGTCATTTTCCACTTCTATGCTATCATGCGCCCGTCAGATCACAATCAGGCTTTTGATCACGAATTGCACGAATGGACGCGAAAAACCCAAAGATTAGTGATAATTCGTGGCGAAAAATTGACCGCTTGCTAAGCCTTTATTGCCCGACATCTCTGGATCACGAATGTCACGAATAGACAAATAACACGAATGCAGAGCGGATCACAATCCGCACCGATGGCGCACGCCATCGGCGCGTGGGCCATTGGCAAGGTGATCAGAAGCCCATACACTGCCTGCCCGCGGCCGGATTGTGATCCGGCCGCGGGCACAAGGCGAGCAGTTACGAATTTTTTTTTGAGTAAAATGTTAAATTCTCTGTGCTCTCTGTGTCTCTGTGGTGAAATCTAGGCTTATTTCAGTGCAGCCATTCGTGAAATTCGACCATTCGTGTGATTCGTGATAGAAGAATTGTTTGACACAAACCAATGACTGAAGAAATAGAACGTCCAAGTACAAACGAAGAACCACGCCGCTGTCCCGCTTGTGGGACCCGGGTGGCGGCAATGGCGAAGACATGCCTGATGTGCGGCGTCTCGCTGGAACAAGCTGAAGAACTGGCCGAGGAACCGGAAGAGGAACAGGAAGAACAAACGCTCCCCATCTGGATCCGGGCCCTGATCGTGGTCGGGTTGGCGCTCGCTATTCTATCGGTGTTCAGTTTTGGCCTCTACTCCCTGATGACCGCGCAACCGGTCGAGAAAGAACCCCCCACGCCAAGTCCATCACCGACGCCCACCCGGACCCATACACCAACGCCTACGCCCACCCGGACTCCCACACCAACGCCAACAGTGACGCCCGTCCCACCGATCTCTCATCAGGTCCAAGAAGGAGAGACCCTGAGCGACATCGCTGTCGCTTATGGCGTGAGCACAGATATCCTCATCGCCTGGAACCCCAACATCAACCCGGATCTGCTCCAGGTGGGACAGGTGATCCTGATTCCCGTCGCGACACCCACTCCCGGGCCAACGAACACGCCGAATCCCAACGTCCCCACGCCGACGCCGCCAGAGCGCGTGGTGCACATCGTGTCGCAAGGCGAGACCCTGGGCGGCATAGCCCAGCAATACGGGGTTTCTATCGCCGGCATCCGGGAGGCCAACGATCTGCCGCCAGACGACGACACGATTCGCGTCAACCAATCGCTCATCATTCCGCTCGGCACCCCCATGCCCACCGTGACACCCACGGTCGACCCAAACGCCACACCGACCGCGCTCCCGCCTTATCCGGCACCGGCGCTCCTCAATCCGCCCGACAACGCCATTATCGTCGGGAACGAGACCCCCATACTCCTGCAGTGGACCGCCGTAGATATCCTACAAAACGACGAGTACTATGAGGTCAAACTCTCCCAACCATCCGGCGGACGCATTACCGCCACCCACTACCTCCGGTCCACCGCCTGGCGCGTCCCGGTCGGGATGATGCCGACGTTGGACGACAGGGTCAACCAGTTCCATTGGCAGGTCCGCGTCGTACAGGCGCAGGACAGGGGGGACGAGCAGCCGCCAATCTATCAACCGATCGGCGAACCCAGCCGGATTCGCCGTTTCACCTGGTTACGCGTCACACCGACCCCCTCGGCGACGCCCACCGCCTCGAACACGCCGAGCCCGACGGCCTCCGCCACGGCCACCCACGACCTGACGGCCACGGCGGCCGCCCTGCATGCCGGCCGCATTGCCGCGGACGGAGCGTCCGGTGGCGTGCCCCGGCGCATGCTGGGGCGCACGGGCGAAATGGTCTCGGTTATCGGGATAGGCGGCTACCACGTGGCCCGGGCGGGTGTGAGTGATGCGGCCTCGTTGCGCATCATGCACCACGCCATCGACGAGGGGGTGAACTTCTTCGACAATGCCCGGGACTACAACGCGGGCCGCAGCGAAACCCTGATGGGCAAGGCGCTCAAGGGCGGGCGGCGGGACAAGGTCTTCCTCATGACGAAGGTCCTGGGGCGCACCGCGCAGGACGCGCGGACGCAACTCGAGGAGAGCCTGCGGC
>OMKS01004073.1_pt1 | contig 11242 bp, 8 predicted proteins | sample 1674721 | NCBI WGS metagenome assembly OMKS01 (sample SAMN06264996, study PRJEB25208) | sediment metagenome | isolation source: hot spring sediment | place: USA: California | collected 2014-09-02 | reverse complement strand
TGGTAACGAAGTAATAGGAACCAGCGCTCTGATCGGTTCTGAACACAAGGCCTGCATCCACATTGGTGGCGCCAGAAACGCGGATGATGTCCACCTGTGCACCGAAATCGCCATAAACGTAACGATCGGGGAAGACCTCATAGGTCATCACACCGCGCTTGGCAGCGATTTCCCACCACAAGAACTCACCATCAGTATAACTGACCTGTTTGCGGTAGTCATCGTCAGTCTCTCCCTCAACCCAGCCCTGGCTGTTATCATTGAACTGATCACAAAACACCGGGGTCAAACCCTCCAACAGGTAGGGAGAAATTTGAGAATAGCAAAGAACCAGCGGGTTGGAAGTGTCGCTGACCGGTGTCCAGGTAGGTTCAGGGGTCGCAGTCGGGGCTACAGTCGGTGTGAGGGTAGGTGGTGGTGTTTCGGTGGCAGTCGGTTCACGGGTGAATGTCGGCCGCAAAGTGGCGGTCGGACGGGGGGTAACGGTCGGTGCCAGCAGAAAATCAAGCGCGCCAAAGATAACCAGCGCACCACAGGCTAACATACCCAGCAAAGCTCCACCAATGATCACCCACACCCACCACGCCATGCGTTTTTTCTTCACTGGCGGTGAGTATGCCGGCATACGGACTTCCTGCGGCGGAAGCGGATCAGCCCTATAACCTGTGTTTGCTTTTGGGTAAACGGGCGGAGGGGCGGGTTGAAAATCAGGTTGGGTTGGCGCCACCGTACGGGGTCTGGGACGCATCACAGTTGCTGATTCCAGGCTGGTCGCCGTGGGTTGTTCATCCGCCAACTTCTGCAAAGCAGCCGCGAACTGGCCCATATCCTGGTAGCGGTCATCTGGTCGTTTCTGCAAGGCTTTTTGCAGCACCGCCACCACATTCGCGGGTAGTGTCGGCACATACAAACGCGGGTCGGGCAGCGGTTCGGTGGCTTGTTTCCAAACCACCGCCATGGGTGTATCGGCGCGGAAAGGTTTGCGGCCGGTGACCATCTCGTAGAACACCACCCCCAGCGAATACACATCAGCACGGTGATCAACAGCAGCGCCTTGCCCCTGTTCCGGCGCCATATACTCAGGCGTGCCAATGCCGACCCCCAGTTGGGTCAAAGCAGGCTCATTAACCTCCAGCACTTTGGCGATACCAAAGTCCGAGAGCATGGGCTGCCCGCTTTTACGGATGAGAATGTTGGCTGGTTTTACATCCCGATGGATGATATTTTGCTTGTGGGCGAATTCCAACGCCTGTGCCACTGGCGCCAGCAAATTGGCGGCATAATGAACCGCATGCGGGGTACCCATCTGACTTTTGAGGGTGCCGCCCTCAATGAACTCCATCACCAGATAAGGTGTGCCGTTTTGTTCGCCGTAGTCATGCACCTGAACTATGTTAGAGTGGGCAAGTTTCGCCAGCGATTTGGCCTCACGCTCAAACCGCTGCAGATACTGCTGCGAAGTTTGCTGGTTGGCTGTGATCACCTTCAGCGCGACATATCGCTCCAGACGCGTATCGTAGGCCTTATAAACTGTCGCCATGCCCCCTTCGCCCAATTGTGAAACAATCTCATAACGGTCGATGCGTGAACCGATTAAACTTGTCATTGAATGCGCTCTCCCATGTATTCACCGTAGTATAGTATCTACAACAACGACATGCCCTGTAGTTATTGTAACGAAAAATAGCCTCGCTGCATACTCCTTTTCAGTAAACAAATCACCCACTCGTTTCCGAATGGGTGATTTTGTGGTGGTAGGGGATCGAAGTTTACATCTTGCGCATGGATTGTGATGTAAGGTTGTCAGCCTCGTTTCCCAGGGTGTTCAACTGATGATAGGTTGGCTCTGCGCTTTGGAAGCGGCGATTAGGACGGTAGACGGCATTCTCACGTGGCATGGCGGCACTGACCGGCGGATGGGCGGTGGCGGCATTGATGCGAACCGGTTCTTCCCGGCTGGAGCGTTTTTCCTGTGCCATCGGTGCAGAGAAACGGGCAGGGGAAGAATTGCTGCGTGGTTGCGCCTGGCGTGCGGCACTGACTGGCTGGCGAGAACTGCGCAAGCTTCTGCTGCGATTCGCCATCCTGGGCTGCTGCCCCCACAACATCTGCTCACCCAGGCTGCCGATGGTGCCGATCACCAGCACGCGAATGACCCACACCAGAATGGCAACGAACAAAGGCACCACCTGCAGGATTTTGCTGCTGTCAATAATCACCGCACTCTGAATAGAATGGTTAGAGATCGCCATCGACACCCCCCACCAGGTGAGTGAAGCGTTCATGGTGGCAGCCAAAAGCCAGGCGCCAAACAAAAACCAGATCTCTCGCGGTTCATCACGCCCCTGCTCCGGTGAGAACATGCGTGAGATGCCGGCGAAGTCAATGGCACAGAAAGCCAGTGACAGCAAGGTTGCCCAGCGGATGCCGAGGGTCTTCAGGTCACCCAGCAGGTCCTGCAGGGCAAAATGGGTGGTAGAAAAGTTGAACACCTCAAACAGGATCAAAGCCCCGACGATCAACACGCCCAAAAAAAGCGAACGCCGGTCTGAAGAATTGCGAAGACGATTGAAATTGATTTGGTTCAGGCTCATGGGATACCTCCGTGTACTATATGTCAATAATAGAACAATTGTTCTATTAAGTCAATAACCCTCTTCACCTGTCGTTTTATGCAATCATCGCCCGACAGAAAACCTCAAAACAAGGTAAAATCGTACCCAGACAACGCACAGACCTAACACACAAGGAGTGTTTTCATGCCCATTTTCTATTACATCCTCGCAAGCATCGCCGTGCTTTTGCTGGCCATCGTCATCATCGCGCTGGTGCGTGCTTTTTCTTTCGGCAGCCAAAAGAAGGCATCCGCTGTAAAAGCAGAGCCAGTGCAGGTTTCTTTTAACAAAGACTCCCTCGCTGCCCACCTTGCCAACGCCATCCAGTGCGCCACAGTGTCAGACCTCGAACGTGAAAAAATCGACCTGGCTGCCTTTGACCAGTTGCACAAGACCCTGCAAGAAGACTTTCCCCTGATTGAGGCCAACCTGGAGAAAACTGTCCTGGCTGGACACAACCTCATTTACCGCTGGCAAGGAACCAACCAGGAACTGGATCCAATCCTGTTCATGGCCCATCAGGACGTGGTCCCGGCCGACCCCGCCAGCCTCGACCAATGGACCCAGCCACCCTTCAGCGGCGCCATCGTTGACGGCAAAATCTGGGGCCGCGGTACGCTGGATGTCAAAGGCCAGATGGTCGCTGCCATGGAAGCTGTTGAGGGTCTCATCAACGCCGGCTATCAGCCTGAACGCACGGTCTATCTGGCGTTCGGACAGGATGAAGAGATCGGCGGCACACAGGGACAGAAATTGATTACAGAACACTTCAAAGCGCAGAACATCCACTTCGCTGCTGTCATGGATGAAGGCGGCGCTGTGTTAGAAAGCCAGATCCCCGGCGTGAAAGTACCGGTTGCACTGGTTGGCAATTGCGAAAAAGGCTACCTCACCCTGGAGATCAAAGCCAGCGGCAGCGGCGGACACAGTTCTATGCCCCCCGCCGTGACCACCATCGGCCGCCTGGCGCGCGGCATTGCCTATCTGGAGAATAACCCCATTCCCGGTATCCCTCACCGCGTTCAGCCCATGTTTGAAACCATGGGCAAACACACCCCCTTTCTCATGCGGCTTGCCTTCGCCAACATGTGGCTGTTCAATGGCTATCTGAAAAAGCGCTTCGAGTCCGCTCCCCGCATGGCAGCCATGATCCGTACCACCACTGCCGTCACCATCATCAATGGCGGCGTAAAGGACAATGTACTGCCCTCCGAAGCGTCTGCCTTCGTCAACTTCCGCCTGTCACCCGGCGACACCATCGAAAGCGTGATCGAATTCGTCAAATACCTGGTAAAACCCTTTGATCTGGAAGTGAAGATCAGCGGTGAACATCCATGGGAAGCTTCCGGCGTATCTGACCCGAATTCGCCCGCCTTCGACCACCTCGTTGCCTGCATCAAAGACACCTTCGGCGATGTCGCCGTTGCCCCCTACACGGTCATGGGCGCTACTGATGCCCGCTACTACAATGAACTGAGCGAAAATGTCTTCCGCTTCTCCCCCATCAAGATGGAAGGCGATCAACTCGCTTCTGTACATAATATCAATGAATACATCACCGTTGATCAATTTCATCAGGCAGTAGCCTTCATGAGCGCCATGCTGCAGCGCTGGGCGCAAGCCCGCTGGGTGGAATAAAGACCTCGCAACAAAAACTCACCGCCCCACTGAAAAAAGTGGGGCGCTTTTTTCTTACCCTTGAAGCTGCGCAATGGTCAAAAACAAAATAAACGTTACGGCTGTCGGTCAAGATACTGGAAATGCGCCAGCAGGGTGTTGTATATGTAATTTTCCCACAGGTTCATTGTATCGATTTTGCGATAATCATGGGTGGAGAAGGTCTGCAGCACCATGCGTTCTTCCAGGCATTCTGTGATCAAGCCGTAATAAATGGAGTGGCGTGTGTTCAATCCGCCGATAATGGCGGCATGCCCCAACGGCAGCACCGACATCTGGTCGCCCACATCCCCCTCCCAGAAAAAGGTCGGGATCAGGGGCATATTGACCTTGCGCGGGCGGTTAAACAGGCGGTGGTTGTTATCTGCCACATCCACCACCACAAATTGATAAGCTTCGTGGCTTTCGTCACGGAACCAGTTGTTATGCACCTTTACCCCACAATCATCCAGCAGCGGTTTGATCGAGCCGCCGCTGACCTCGTCCAGGTACCATGCCTCTACAATGATGGCAGTGCCGTTTTGGGCATATTCATGCAAGGTTTCCCAGATCGCCAGACGCGCGTCGGTGCGTTTTTCTGTTGCCACGATGATCAAATCCCACTCTTCGCCGGCTTCCAAGGCTTCGACAAAGAAACCAGTGGCATCGTGATAGTTGTAAACGTTGTCCGTGTTCATGCCCATGCGAGCGATGATGGCGTCAAGGCGGGGCACCAGCACCGGATGCCCGACGATATCTTCGAGGATCAACACGCGCGCGTTATAAATGCGCTGCTCCATCTCGGCAGAGATACGCGGTGTGGGAGTAGGCTGCGGCGGGCGCGGGGTGTTGGTTGGCCCGATAGTCGCTGTTGGGAAATAGGTCGGGGTATAGGTTGGCACGATCACCGGCGTTTCTGTGGGCGCTTCTGCCTCCGGCGTTGCGGTTGCCTGTTCTTCCTCATCACCCACATCAGCCATTGTCGGCTGCAGCGTCTCTGTCGGCGCTATTTGCGCCTCATAGGTACGGGTCAGGAAGATCTGTTTAACCGGCGCGGCAAACTCTGTCTGTCTGGCGTACAGGGCTGTCACGGTCTCTGTTTGCAGCAGTTGCGCCACACTCAATTCGACTGCACCCTGGCGCACACCTGAGAACAGGTTGCAAGCCGACAACAACAGCGCCAGGATGGCCAGGCTTATGAAAAATCCAATTTTGCGAGAGTTTCGGATTGGTTGGTTCATTTCTGACTTTATTCTACATGAAATCATGCCAAACCTGTACAAAGAAAATACCCTGTTCTTACCCCTTTCTAATATCATTGAAGTAGAAATATCCTTGATAATACGATAGTACCCGCGACTGACACAGCTATGCAACGCTTTGACCGTATCCTAATAACCGAAATAACCCTCAGGCGAACCCCTCATGATGACGACAAAGCACATTGACCAATTCAAAATTAACGTCTATGACCTGTATCAATTAATGCGCCAGCCAAAACCTTTCACTTTCGTGGATGTGCGCATGCCTGATCTGTTTAACAGCAATGATTACAACCAGGATGACGGTTACCAGCTTGTACATATCCCTTATATCGAATTCGAGGACGACCTGCCCGCCGCCCTGGCCAAATTGCCAGCCGGAAAACTGGTTTTCATCTGCCGCAGCGGTAACAAAACCCGCATCGTCATGGATATCATCAAAGACTATCCGTTTGACATGGTGTGGCTGGACGGCGGATTGCGCGCCTGGCGTTCTTTTTACCAGACCACCTCTGTGTTCACCGATACAGCCGGCAGCATCCTGCAGGTGGCGCGCCCCGGCCGCGGCGATCTCAGTTACCTGATCGTCAGTCAAGGCGAAGCTGCCCTGATCGACCCCATGCGTGATACGCAGGAATATCTGGATCTGATCGATGCCCATAACGCCCGGCTGACCCATATCTTTGACACCCACAACCACGCCGACCGCATCAGCGGCGGACGTTTTTTGGCAGACATCAGCGGCGCACCCTATCACAAACACCCTTACGACGCCATACACCTGGTCGACCGCCTGCCCATGCAGATAAGCTACCAACCTCTGTGGGACGGTGACATCTTCACCATCGGGGATTTTACCCTGCGTGCCATCTGGTTCCCCGGCCATACCCTCGGCATGACCAATTTCTTACTCACCACCCCGCAGCAAAAACAATTCTTGTTCAGCGGCGACGGCATCTTCATCAAATCCGTCGGACGGCCGGATTTGATGGGCAAAGGCGAACCCTGGGCAGAAATCCTCTATGAGAGCCTGAACAAGCGGCTGAAACCGTTTGTAAATGATGACACCATCATCCTGCCCGCCCATTTCCAACTGTTCAGCGAGATCAACGCCGATGGACTGGTCGCCGCAACCCTGGGCGATTTGCGTCACAGCAATCCCATGCTGCGCCCCATGACCCAGGAAGAGTTCTCTGCTTACGTGCTCAAGGGGGCAGCCGAAGCGCCTGAAGAATACCTGGAAATCCTGCGCATTAACCATGCCTTACTGGAGGTATCTGAAGAGCGTGCTATGGAGCTGGAAGCCGGTAAAAATTTATGCTCGGCTACCATTTAAGAATATCGACGATTTAGTGATCCAACCCCTCGCGCCGCAGTTGCTGAATGGCGTTGTTGAGCGCCAGTAATCCTTCGCTGGCTGAACAGCGCAGAAAAATGTCGCTGATCGTGTCAGTGAATTCAGAGGCCTGGATATTGATCTCAATGATAGTGGCACGATTGCGTTTGGCCTCGATCGGCATGCCACAGGCTGGCATCACCTCGCCGGTGGTGCCAACCACCACCCATACATCAGCCACTTTGGTTTCATGGTAAGCATCATCATAAGCCTGCGCAGGAATACCTTCGCTGAAAAAAACAAAATCTGGTTTCAACACCGAACCGCATACCGGGCAGACCGGCGGAAACACGTTAAATACCTGCGGTGTAGCCTCTACACGTTCTCCGCAATCAAGACACACCAGAGACTGGTTACTGCCATGGAATTCGATCACCCGCTGTGAACCAGCAGCCTGGTGCAGATGGTCGATATTCTGGGTGATCACCCCGCCTGCCAACAGCCCTTCGCCTTCCCATTGCGCCAGCACTTTGTGGGCATCATTCGGTGCTGCCTGCGCGAACTGGTCGTAAAAAATCTCACGGATCACCCGCCAGGCATCTTCAGGATGGCGCAGAAAGTAACGCAATTCCAAAAAGGAAGGGTCATATTTCATCCACAAACCGCCCGGCCCACGGAATGGCGGGATACCGCTCTCCACCGAGATGCCCGCGCCGGTAAATGCCACCGCCCTTCGGGCCTGCAGCAGTTTGAACGCCGCCACTTCCACCAACTGTGGGTTTATCATTCGTCAGCCGCCTGTTCGTCCGCCAGTAATGTCACTCCGCGCCGAAAACCCTGTGCGATAAACGCGCGTTGTTCACGCGGCATACTGCGATAAAGAGAACGGAAGAACCGCAGCCGTTCTTCTGCATAGAAATTAATCGCTATTTCATAGAGAAAATGGGCGGTCTCAGGCAAAGAACGCTGTGAAAGCGCTGCCACAAGTCGCTGCAAAAATGGCCGCAAGTTTGCATCTGCATCCGCCAAAGGTTTTTCCAGCAGGCGGAAAACAGTTGGCAGATGAGCATCATCACCGGCTTCCACCACACTCAACAGCGCATAAAGCCCGCGGGCGCAGGTGTCAGCCTGTCCCAACCAGCCAGCGATCATGTCTGTCCAGACATCAAAGCGCTCTTCTCGCAGCCGGCGCGCCCCTCGTTCGAACAAAAGCAATTGATGTTCTGCAGCAGGTGCATGTGCCAGCATACCGTTGATGGCTTCGATCAACAGCGATACATCAAACAAAGGCGCCTGTCCCAGCACCAGCGCAGCCACCCATTTGGTTTCAAAATAGGCATCCTGCCAGCATTCCTGCGCCAGCAACAATGCCGGACGTGGACGCTCTTGCGCCAGTGCCGAAAATGGGATTTGGATCTCCTCTAACATAACGCCAGGCAGGTGATAGGCTGGCTCCGGCAGGGCTTTCACCTCACGGCTATAACGATAACCAGGCTGCTCATAACGTTCGAACAGCGCCGTTAACTGCGCATGAAACTCCTTCGGCAAGGAAAATGCCAAAAGCAATTGGTTCAGTTGCTGCTGGAGTTGCTTCAGTTGGAAGGATGGCACAGCCCACCTGCCTTTCCTGCCCTGTCACACCGCTCAATAGGCGCGTGCAAAGTACACCTTGCGGCGGGCGGGCCTGCCGCAATGAATACAGACACCCTCCCCCTGCGGTTGATCCAGCGGGATGCAGCGCGTGGTGGCTTTGGTATCTTGCTTGATGGCTTCCTCACAAGCTGCATCTTCGCACCACCAGCTGAACGCCCAGCCATCCTCGACCGACTGCTGGAATTCCGCATAATCCTGCGGGTCAAAGATATGCGCATCACGGAAAGCGACCGCTTTGTCATACATCGCCTGTTGAATCTCCTCCAACAGGTCACCTGTCCACTGCACAACATTTTCCTGCGGCATGACCTTCTTGCCGGGTTTGCCGGGCATATCGCGCCGCGCGGTCATCACTGTGCCACTTTCTACATCACGCGGGCCGATCTCGAAGCGCAGCGGTACGCCACGCAGTTCCCATTCATTGAATTTGAACCCCGGGCTGACATTGTCACGGTCATCCACCTTGACACGAATGCCGGCCGCCTTCAGTTCCGCAAACAGCCTGTTAACGGCCTCCATCACCTGCGCACGATCCTCTTCTTTGCGCAGAATCGGCACGATCACCACCTGGGTGGGGGCTAATCGCGGCGGCAGCACCAATCCCTGGTCATCGCCATGTGTCATGATGATGGCGCCGATGAAGCGCGTGGAAAGACCCCACGAGGTCGTCCAGCAATACTGCAGGGTGTTATTTTCATCCACAAAGTCGATTTCAAACGCCTTGGCAAAGTTCTGGCCCAGGTTATGCGAGGTGCCAGCCTGCAGGGCTTTGGTGTCCCCCATCATGGCTTCGATCGAATAGGAGCGCACCGCTCCGGCAAACTTCTCGCTGTCGCTTTTCAAACCCGGAATAACGGGCACTGCTGCCATATCACGGGCAAAGGTGGTGTACACATCCAGAATTTTCAAGGTCTCTTCTTCCGCTTCCTCCGCGGTAGCATGGGCTGTATGGCCCTCCTGCCAGAAGAATTCCATCGTGCGCAGGAACAGGCGCGTGCGCATCTCCCAGCGCACCACATTCGCCCACTGGTTAATCAACACCGGCAAGTCGCGGTAGGATTCGATCCATTTGGCATACATGTAGCCAATCACGGTCTCTGAAGTAGGGCGCACCACCAGTGGTTCTTCCAGTTCCTGCCCGCCGCCGATGGTCACCACCGCCAGTTCCGGCGAGAAACCTTCCACATGTTCCTTCTCTTTTTCAAAGAAGGACATGGGGATAAACAGCGGGAATTTGGCATTCACATGCCCGGTTTCTTTGAAGCGCGCATCCAAATCTGCCTGTATATTCTCCCACAGAGCGGTGCCATAGGGGCGCACAACCATACAACCGCGTACCGGCGCATAATCAGCCAGTTCCGAACGCAAAATTACCTGGTTGTACCACTCTGAATAGTTTTCACTCTGTTTGGTTAATTTCATGTCTGCCATTGCATTCTCCCAAGATTAATATCAGAGTTGATTATACTAAAGAAATTCCCTCTCTCTTCTGCCTCAGTACCCTTATCGCCCCCATGTAACGCAGGTTTCGTCGAATTCACACAATTGTATGGTCGTACAATATACTCCCGCGACATACCGCGTTGTATAATGGGGTTATCAATGGATGGTGGGTGATTTCCATTGATGGGGTTTTCCATAGGGAAAGAAAAACAAGATGGATAATTTCATGGACTTGCTCCCAAATCTTCTGTTTATTGGCTGTTTCACCATGTTATGCGGCGTAGCTCCGCTTCTGATTGCAACCATCATCTTCCTCTCCTCCCGCAAACGAGGTTCGCTCAGGGACACGCTCCACATTGTGCCCCTGATAAAGGTCGCCCAGGTCCAGCCGGGAATAGAATGGGTCAAGGTGTATGGCCGCATCAACCGTATGGCAGATAGCAGCGATGGCGATGACAACGCGCCTGTCTATGCCCTGATCCGCCTGCGGGCAGAGAAATGGCAGCGGGGGGATTCTGACGAACGCGCAGGCTGGCGTCCTTTTCTTGACCAGATGAAAACCACCCCCTTCCTGTTGGCGGATGAAACCGGTCAGGTGTGGGTGAATCCGCAGAATGTTGACAAGAACCTGCTGGGCAGCAGCCGCCAACCTGACCAGGCCCAATTAACCGACGCCATTGAGCGGTTGAAGATCGACCCGGGCCTCTTTCAGCATGGGCAATACCGTTACTTTCTGTGGACTCTAGCAGTCGATGACCCTGTCACCGTAATGGGCAGCACCCAGGCCCATCAGGGTGAAACCTGGATCATGAAAGCCAAAGGCCAACCCATGGTACTCACCAGCCTACCCCCTGAACAGGTCCTTGGTGAGGTAGCCTCGCAATCTTCAAAAGCCAGGCTGTTCACCCTGCTGCTGGTGATTCCCGGCGGGTTGACACTGGTGGTTTCTTTCCTGTATCTGTTGTTTGTGGTGATCGACCAACTGCTATAGAGCCAGGCATGCCATTCACGTTACCAGATATTCTTTTAAAAGAAATGACTCGAGCACGCCGTGCCTCGAGTCATTTGCGCTACCTGTAATTACTACCAATAAACTTGCTACCAGTAATTATGTACCAATCACCATTTACATACCCAGTATACCGATGAAATCGTTTTCATACATCCTGCAAATGGCCAGTCTTTACTGGATAAATGTAGAGGTTGATGCCAAAAATACCATTATTCTTCAATAGCAACATAGATGCGTTTGTTGATCCTGCCCTTGCTCTGTCTCT
>OMKS01004071.1_pt1 | contig 11245 bp, 9 predicted proteins | sample 1674721 | NCBI WGS metagenome assembly OMKS01 (sample SAMN06264996, study PRJEB25208) | sediment metagenome | isolation source: hot spring sediment | place: USA: California | collected 2014-09-02 | reverse complement strand
AGGAAAAAGGGGAAAAACAAACCTGTCTTTTTCTTGCGCTAAGCGCTCAGTGCTTCGCGCTTTGTGTCTTTTCGCCTTACGAATTACGATTCACGTATTACGGTTTTTTATCCGCTTCCCTCTCAGAACTTCGGCGCTCTGATGTATTTTAAAACGACCAGCATTCCCAGCGAGGCAATGAGAGCCGCGCCGAAAATTCCGCAGGTTAAGTGCAGACTCCATCCCCACCAGAGGGGCGCGTTGACCAGAATACCGTAACCCAGAATGATGGGAACCATGAACAGATTCATCAGGCCGATTTCGATGACCACAGGCGTCTTGAATTCCGGATCCACGATCCTGAGCAGAAGCAGCCCGCTGGAAACCGTGCCCGTGGCTGCGCCGTAGATGCCCACCATTCTTTCGATGTTGTAATCCCAGAGTCTCCTTCCCAGAAAAATGATCACGGCTGTTGTCACGAATCCGCCGATCAGAGCCATCAGCGCCACAGGGACAATATAGGCCCAGAGCACCACAACCTGAATCGCCATCACGGTGGAAACGATCAGATAATCGACGGCAAAGCCCGTGATGCGCCGCTGAAGCCCGGGATCGATGAGATGGTCGATTTTCATCTGCTTCATGATCAGCTTGACGAGAAAAGCGATGGCCATCCCGAAAAAGAAGAAAAATCCCCAGAGCATTTTGGCAACGTCTAAGGGCAGTATTTTCCCCAGCAGGACAATCAATCCATAGGTCAGCACGTACACAAAACCGATCAGCGCCGCGTGAAAGGCCAGGGTTTCGATGTTTCCGGAATGCATGGTCAGACTGCCCGCGGGTTCCTTCTTTTTGTGTTTGGGAAGGATGCCTTTCAGGAAATGGAGCGGAAGCGAGCTGTCGGTATGGGCGGTATGTCCTTTGCGAATACCCCAGTTGGCCAGAGGCACACCGATGAAGAATGAAAACAAAAACCCGACGGCGGCGAAAGTCAGACCAATGGTCGCGGCGTGTTCAAACCCCACGGTTTCCCAGACTTTTCCGAATGACAATGCCTGTCCGGGACCCTCTTCGAAACCCAGGGGAACGAGAAAACCGAAAGTGGGAAACAGGTTCCGACCGAAGAGTCCTAATAGCAAGACAAGACCGCCGCCTATTATGGCCTGAAGGGAAAAGCAGATACTTTGAACAAAGGCCATCCAAAGCGATCCCTTGACGGTGTCTTTTCCGCGGATTTTATTCTTTTCGGTTTCGCTGCCGCCTGAAAAGCCCACGGCGATGAAGGAGATGTTGAAAAAATGGTAGGCAAAATTTTCGAGTATAGAAGCCTCGGTTTTCACCATGCCGGTGCTGATGATGATCAGCCCCAGGATTCCGCCGACCAGGCAGCTGGGAATCAGAAAATATTGAAAGAATCGCAATTTGTTCCGAAGAAAAATTCCGACCAGCAGCATGATGGATAGAAACCCGAAAGTCAGCATGGATTCAAAGGGAAACGGGTTGGTCATCTCTCTCTCCTTTGTTTTTTAACCCTGTCTCCGCCTGAGCGGAAACTTTGCCGCGGTGAATCATTCTCCGCGGCCCATGCGGGAAAATCTTCCCTGAATTTCTTTCAAGCCTGCAACGATGCCGATTCTGCTGTGATTCAGTTTTTTTGAGCGGCAATTTCCGAAGCGCGGAACCAGAGATGGGCACGCTGTCCCAGAGCCCTGCGCCGGGTGATGAGACCGTATGAAACCAGCACAAACACCGAATACACTCCGAAAATACCCAAAGTAATCCAGGAGTAAACCATATTCCCGGTTGTAAAGGTTCGAAGCGGCAGCGGTATGATGAGAATCAGGGGGATGGCCAGCATGAAGGCGATCCCCGAAGCATAGGTATAATCGACCGCGACCGGCGATTCAAACTCGGGATCCACGGCGCGAAGCAGCGCCAGCCCGGTAGAAAGCGTTCCCGTGGATACGCCGAAGATGAACAGGGTGCGGTAAAAACGGTGATCGGAGAAGAGCCGGGAACAAAACCAGAGGGTGCCGAAAAAAGTGGCGGCCGCGCCCGCGCCGGCGATGATGGTCAGAGGCAACCAATATTGGGCGACGGCGGTAATGGATATCGCGGCAACGGCGCTGGTCACCATGATGTCCACGCTCAGGCCCGAGATCCGCGTCATGGTGCGGTTGTCGACGATAAAATCCAGTCCTGTGGTTTTGAGAATTTTTCGGACGAACAGGCCGACTGTGACGGCAAAGATAAAATGCAGCCCCCAAAGATTGGCGGCGAGTTCATGACCGATGGGACCGATCATGTCGAGCAGAACCGTGATGCCCTTGAGAACACCCCAGGCGCCCAGGTAACACATGAGCACCAGAGCGATGTGCAGCGACACGGAATCCACGGCTTCGGTGTCCGTTGTCTGGTAGGCGCCGACCTCCAGTTTGCTTCCCCGGGGACGGATGCCGGTCTGCGTCTCTTTTTTTCGCATGTGCCGCAGTTCCTGCTTCGAAATCCATCCTTTTCTCAGTGCGTGGTTGATGAGGAAGATGCCGCCGAAGCAGCAGAGAACGAATCCGATGGCGGCAAAGGTCAGGCCGATATTGCCGGCGTCCTCAACGCCGTGAATCTTCCAGGCTTCACCGATAGAGAAAGCCTGGCCGGGTCCTTCGGCGAAACCCAGCGGCAGAAGGAACCCGAACGAGTGAAACAGGTCCGGCATAAACGTATGGATCAGGATCAGAGTCAGTCCGAAGCCGATGATGGCCTGCAGGACAATCTGCGAGATAACGGCGATGGACGTCTGAAAAACCACGGGCCCCCGTTTTTCCTCTTTCGGCGGCATGCGGAGGCCCAGGGCGATGAAGGACAGCCCCAGGAAATGATAAGTGATCTCGCCCAGCTGGGCGGAAGTAAATCCGATATGCGGAAGCAGAAAATTGTACAAAGGAAGAATCAGAAAACTCGCGGTCAAGGCGTTGGGAATGAGGTATTTTTGAAAAAACCTGACGCTGGCACGCAGCAGGGTTCCGGTAAGAATCGCGATGGATATGATCCCCAGGTTGACGAAAATAGGCCAGGAGAAATTCATGCTCCCCTCCCGTTCATGTGAATGAAAGTGGATGGAATTTTTTATGATGCATAAATATTTTGGATAATTTATATAAAATATTAAATTCTTTGAAAAGGCACAACAACGAATTGAGTATGACCAAAGATAATCCGACACGAAAATTCAACCCTTTGCTTTACCTTCTGGTTCGAGTAACTCTGGTTCCGTATTTGATTCTTAAATACCGGATCCGGAGCAAGAACGCGAAATTATTCAAAACCCTCAAACCGCCCTTTTTACTCATTCCCAACCATGTGAGCATGTTCGATCCGCCCATGGTCAATATTTTCGTTCCCCACCGGGTTCATTTTGTGGCCGCGGATACCAACCTGCGCACACCCATAGGAAAATGGGCGCTGGAAAAGATGTGCCGGGTAATACCCAAGACAAAGGCGGTTTCCGATTCTTCCACGGTGCGGCGCATGATCGCTCTGGCGCGCAAGAAACGGGTGATCTGTATCTTTGCCGAAGGACGTTCCACATGGGACGGTGTGACCCATGGCATTTTCTTTTCCACATCGAAACTGATCAAAATACTCAAGGTGCCGGTGGTGGTGCCCCTCATTCGGGGCGGGTATCTGACGCATCCCCGCTGGGGCAGTTCGGTGCGGCCGGGCAGAATGGTCATCGAGTATACAAAGATTTTCGATAGGCCGGAACTGAAAAAAATGACTCCGGAAGCCATTCATGAGCGCCTTAACCAGGCCATGTGGAACGATGATTATGCCTATCAGCGCGAAACCGGCCTTCGTTTCAATTCCAAAAAAGGGGCCGAATATCTGGAACGGGTGCTTTATGCGTGTCCGGTTTGTGAAGCCACCGGGAAACTGCGGTCGGAAGGCAACCGGTTTATCTGCACGGCTTGCGGGTTCGAGAACCGCTGGACCCCGGAGGGGTATCTGGAACCCGTCAATCGTCCGGATCAGCCCACGCGCAAAATGCCGGACTGGTTTCAGTGGCAGAATGAATTCTGCGGCCGCATGATTCAGAAAATGATAGACAAAAAAAGCAAAGATCCGATCTTTACCGATGAAGATGTCACATTGAAGCGGGGGCTGAAAATGCAGCCTCTGGAAAATGTGACCCGGGGCAGGATGGTTTTGTATCTTGACCGTTTTTGTCTCACGAGTGAGCATGAAGAGCATGTTTTTCCCATTAATGAGACGCATGGCATTCAGGTGCTTCTGGGCAATAAATTCGAGTTTTACTTCGGCAGTGCCGTATACAAATTTGAATTTTCCAATCCGCGCTGTTCCGGTTTTAAATACATGAATGCGATACAAAAAATCGCTCCGCATAAAACAGAGCTGGAGTAATGCCTCCGGATGATTGCCGGGGCTCAATCAAAAGGGAAAGAGGAGAGGTGTCATTATGAAAAAACGAACAGCTTTGATTCTGATTGTATTGATCGCGTTTCCGGCCTTTGGTCAGAAACAGGACATTACCAAAACGGGCTGGAATTTCGGCATGCTGCCGGTTCTCGCCTTTAACCAGGATCTGGGGTTCGAATACGGCATTCTTTTCAATCTCGTCAATTTCGGTGACGGCAGCCGTTACCCCAATTACAATCAAAAAGTGTATATCGAGGCCTCCCGGTACACCAAGGGAAGCGGCATATACCGCATCTATTACGATTCCTACACGCTTATACGCGGCATTCGTTTTATCGGGGATATCAGTTATCTGCCGGACCGGGCCTATTCCTTTTTCGGGTATAACGGATATGAATCGGTCTACAACCCCAACTGGATCGATCCGCAGGCGGATGAGTACAAGACACGGATATTTTATAACTACGACCGGGATTTTCTGCGTATCAAAATGGATTTTCAGGGCCGGATTCAAGGCGATCGGTTGCGCTGGGCCGCCGGGATCGCAGGCCGGAATTTCCGAATCGGTTCGGTGGATGTGAAAAAGATGAATAAGGGTCAATCGGACGAGGACAAGCTTCCGCCCCTTTCCGAGCAGCCGGGTCTGTATGATCAATACGTCGAGTGGGGCCTGATTCTCGAGGAGGAGAAAGACGGCGGTTTCATCACGACGTTAAAAGCGGGTATTGTTTACGACACACGCGACGCGGTCTCCGACCCGGGCAGGGGAATCTGGTCAGAAGCCACTCTCGTTACTTCGCCGAAATTTCTCGGCAGCGATTTCGCGTTCACCAAACTCAATCTGACGCACAGGCAGTATTTTACGCTGCTGCCGAGAACCCTGGTGTTCGCGTATCGTCTGGGTTATCAGACAACCCTGGCCGGAAAGACGCCGTTCTTTTATCTGCCGTTTATCGAGCCGTCGGAGCTGGTGGCCGCCAGAAGCGAGGGTCTGGGCGGCGCCCAGTACAATCGGGGAATCATGGTTAACCGGATGATCGGCGAGGCGATGGCTTATGGAAACTTCGAGTTTCGTTTCAAATTCTGGCGCTTTACCGTGGCCAATCAGAATATTTACCTCGGCACCAATCTCTTTCTGGACGCGGGGCGGGTGGTCACGCCCTACGAGTTCGACGATTTCAACGTGGAACCGGGCGCGGACGACCTGAGCGATTACCTCAAACCGGATACCGAGAAGATTCACTATTCCGCCGGGCTGGGGCTCAAGATCGTGATGAATCAAAATTTCATCGTTTCCGTGGATTATGGCATGGCGCTGGACAAGCAGGATGGAGACAGCGGGCTGTATATTCTGCTGAATTATTTGTTCTAGGTGCCGAGAATCGTGATTCGTGATCCGAAAAAGAGTTTATCCCGGCTTTTAATATTCTTTCTATTATTTCAGAGCCGGGATGAGAGGTGAAGACGTGAGGGAAAGAATGTCATCCCCGTCCCGCGTATGCGGGATAAACTCCAGCGGGGATCCAGGTCTTTTACATGATATGATAATGGATGTATTTCTTTAGCCCGGGGCTGAAGCCACCGGGCTAAATGATTCCTTGATGATCGAATACAGTTTTAAGGTATACTCTGATCCGGCTCCGAAACCCCTGCGGGGCTTTCGATCGGATGAGCAGGATTCATCAGACATACAATAATGTAAGGAATAATTATAGCCCCGGGATTTATCCCGGGGCTATCCTATAATTCCTTAATCCGAATATTCCGGTACCACACATCGTCCCCGTGATCCTGCAGGCCGATGTAGCCTTCGCGGTATTTGCCGAATTCCGGGAAATCCCTGAATTTGCTGTTGGCAACCATCTTCTCCCAGTCGGGCGTGCCCAGGTGGTATTCCAGCACGGTCTCGCCGTTCATCTTGTGCACCACCGTGCCCTTGAACACCATGATCTCCACCTGATTCCACTCGCCGGAGGGTTTGGCGTTCTGGGGAACGGCCGGGATCAGGTCGTACAGGGCGCCGGCCTGCCGGTTGCCGTCTTTTCCCAATTTGGCATCCAGGTGTCCCTCATTGCACAGGACCTGCATCTCGGGCGCTGATTTCCAGATGGGTTCGTCTTCCAGTTCCTCGGCCAGATAGAAGATGCCGCTGTTGCCTTTTGGAGATATTTTCCATTCCAGCTTCAGATGGAAATCCTTGAACCTTTGTTCGTAGATGATGTCGCCGCCGCCCCCGCCGGCCTCGCCTTCGCCGGAGCCGACGCATTTCAGGGCGCCGTCCTCGATGACCCAGCCTCGATCGGGAAAGGATTCCCTTCCGTAGCCCCGCCAGCCGCCAAAGGTCTTTCCGTCAAACAGGAGCATGAAGCCCTCTTCTTTTTCTTCGGCCGTGAGGGTGTTCAGCGCGGTCTCTTTCTGAGTGTCGCCGGACCGGCAGGCGGAAAAAATCAGCCCGGCCGTAAACGCCAGGGCGATCATTAACAGGATTGTCTTGTTCATCGTTGTACCTCTTTTAAATATTCATGAAACGATTATTTCGGCATGGCGGGCAGGCTGTATCCCTCGCGATAGGTATGCTTGATGAGCTCCTGCGCGAAGGCGGCCGCGCTCACGGGTTCGGTCCAGGTCTTGTCAAAGGTCGGGTGTCCGTCCCTGATCTCAAATCCGTCGGCGATAACGGTCTTGATCATCTCCTCGTCGCCGATGTTCGTGAACCGCATGTTCTCGCCGTCCCATTTCAGTTCCTTATTCAGGGCTTGCAGGCGTACGGCCAGCACGCCCATAACGACCATCTCGTTGAAGGGACCGGCTTCGCTGAAGGGGGAAGCAGGCGCCACGCGGTTCTCCGGCGATTCCTTACAGGCCCGAACCCAGTCCATCTCATGGGTTGTGGGCACACGGCGCACGGTCCGGGGAACCTCCGGCACCCGGCCCGAGAGCAGCCAGGGATTGCGGCCGTAGCAGCCGCAGATGAGCTTGTCCTTGGTGCCGTGGAAGATCACGCCGCCTCCGCCGTCGTTCATGTCTTTTCCTTCCGGCCAGTTGTCCGGCATCAGGGGACGCAGACCGCCGTCGTACCAGGTGATTTCAACCCGGGGAAGCCGGATTCTCGCGTTGACGGGTTTCTCTCTTTTCGGAAAGACGAGACGGACCATCTGGGCGTTGGGTGCGCAGTCGGTAAGGAGCAGGGTGGAGCTGCCCTGTGCCCGGACAGGATATCCCAGTTCCAGGGCCTTGAACACGGGGTGAAGAATATGGCAGGCCATATCGCCCAGGGCACCCGTGCCGAAATCCCACCAGCCGCGCCAGTTCCACGGAGTGTAGATGGCGTTATACGGGCGCATGGGTGCCGGGCCCACGAACAGATCCCAGTTCAGGGTTTCTGGAACGTTCATGACCTCAGTGGGCCGGTTCAGTCCCTGGGGCCAGATGGGCCGGTCGGTAAAGGCTTCTACTTTTTCGATTTCGCCGATCTCGCCGTTCCATATCCATTCGCAGACCAGATTGACTCCTTCGCCCGAGGAGCCCTGATTGCCCATCTGGGTGGCCACCCTGTACTTGTCCGCCAGTTTGGTCATGAGGCGGGATTCGTACACGGAGTGTGTCAGGGGTTTTTCCATGTACACGTGCTTGCCCAGGGTCATGGCGTGGGCCGCGATGACCGCGTGGGATTGATCCGAAGTGGCGATCATGACGGCGTCGATGGAACCGGCCATCTCGTCGAACATCCTGCGCCAGTCCCAATACCTTTTGGCGTCGGGATAGCGTTCGAACACGTGGCCGGCGTATCCCCAGTCCACGTCACACAGGGCCACGATGTTTTCTGTTTCCTCAACGGCCTTGAGCAGGCCGGCTCCCCGACCCCCGATGCCGATGCCGGCGATGTTGAGTTTGTCACCGGGCGCATGATGGCTTCTCCGTCCGCCGGCGGCCCGGGAGGGCGCGATGCTGAGCCCTGCCAGAGCCGCGGCCGAGCTGCCTAAAAATCTTCTTCTTGAAAGGTTTGTCATGGCGGTTTTTCCCTGTTTATCAATGGTTCGCAGTGATTGTCAATTGTGCCGTTTGCCTGATATGGGGTTATTGAATTATAATAAGAGCCAGACTAAAATGCAAGGGAAATTCTGGGATAGAAAAGAGCGTGAGGGGTGAAGACGGGAGAAAAGGCATAGGGCAGAGGGCATAGCACATAGCGCATAGAGACAAGATGAAAAGCGCAGATCCACACCCGGCCGTTCACCCATATTTTCTCAACTCCTCTTCCACCCGCTCCGCCAGAAAAATCTTCAGCAGCGACTGATAGGGCACATCCCGCAGGGTCGTGATAAATCCAGCGCCATGCATTTTCTCCTTGACTTTTTCCTTCTCACTGAATATGTTAAAAAAACGACACGCATTTTACAACCCGGACATAAAATTCGCACTTCTGGTAAATACGCTGCCCTGAAACAGCGGCTTTTATCTGTTTCATTTCCAGGACAGAGGGGAGAAAGTATATTTGAGCGGACGATGATAATGAACCCGGACGAGAATCAAAATATTAAAAACCTCATTCATCAGCATGCCGACCGGCTCATGAAACTGCCCGGAGTCGTGGGCGTCGGTCAGGGTCTGCATGAAAACAAGCCCTGCATTCGAGTCTTTCTTCAAGAAGATTTACCCGGAGTGAAAAAGAAGATACCCAATTCACTGGATGGAGTGTCTGTTGTCACTCAGGTCACCGGCCCGTTCCGGTCATCCGCCTTATAAATACATTCACCTTTAATAAAGGGAGGGAAGATGAAGGTATTTTCCAGAAACACGAGGTCCAAATTTTTGGCGGTATTCCTTGCGCTGGGCATGGCCGCGCTGATTTTCACTGTGTGCAGTGAACAGCCCGACATCACCGGGAGTTCCCGCACGGAGGCGGAGCCGGTCCGGCTGGGCAGGCAGAATCAGCAGGTGCAGGCCGTCATGAGGGTTCAGAACAAGCATACCGATGACCTGATGAAAATTCCGGGCGTCACGGGTACGGGAACCGGGCTGAATGAAGAGGGTGAACTGGCGGTTGTGGTGTATACCATAATCCCTGATGTACCGGGAATTCCCCGGGCCATCGAAAATATACCGGTTTATGTCAAGGTTACGGGGCTGTTTGTTGTGCAGGCCGACCCCAAATCCCGTTTTCCCAGGCCGGTTCCGATCGGGGTTTCTACCGGGCATCCGGATATTACGGCCGGAACCCTGGGCTGCCGGGTCAGGGATTCGCAGGGAAACGTATATGCGCTCAGCAACAACCACGTGTACGCGAATGTCAACAAGGCATCCATCGGTGACAATGTTTTGCAGCCGGGCAAGTATGATGGCGGAGTGGATCCTGATGATGCCATCGGAACGTTATTTGATTATGAACCCATTCTGCTGAACGGTCCTGATAACTATATGGACGCGGCCATCGCGGCCACAACGACCGGGTATGTCGGTTATTCCACGCCTTCGGGCGACGGATACGGCACACCCAGCGCGACGATTGCCGGCGCGTATATTGGACAGAAAGTCCAGAAATACGGACGCACCACCGTGTGGACACACGGAGAAGTCTCGGAGATCAACGTCACCGTGGATGTCTGCTATACCACCCGGGGGCCGTTTCAGTGCAAGGACTACGGCCGTTTTGTGGATCAGATCACGATCACTCCGGGGACCTTCAGCGACGGAGGAGATTCCGGTTCGCTCATCGTCACGGACGACAGCAAAAAGAACCCCGTCGCGCTGCTCTTCGCCGGAAGCAGCACACATACCATCGGAAACCCCATTCATTATGTCCTGGACCGGTTCAATGTCACTGTCGATGACGGCAGCGGAGCCGAGCCTCCCAACAATCCGCCTTCCGCGGATTTCAGCTACTCGGTTTCCGGACTCGAGGTGTCGTTCACGGATAAAAGCACGGACAGCGACGGCAGTATTGTCTCCTGGAACTGGAACTTCGGTGACGGATCGAGTTCAACGGTTCAGAATCCGACTCATACCTATGGTACGGAAGGCACCTATACCGTTTCTCTCACCGTGACCGATGACGACGGCGCCACGGACACGGCGTCCAAAGACGTGACTGTATCGTCATCCGCCAATGATCCGCCTTCCGCGAATTTCAGCTACTCCGTTTCCGGGCTCGAGGTGTCGTTTACGGACGAAAGCACGGACAGTGACGGCAACATTGTTTCCTGGAGCTGGGATTTCGGTGACGGAGCTGCTTCCACACAACAGCATCCGGTTCATACATTTGCCGCTGACGGCACGTATACGGTTACATTGGATGTCACCGATGACGGAGGAGCCTCGGACAGCATTTCCAAAGACGTGACAGTCACTTCCGGCGCCACGGGAATTAATCTGACGGCGACGGGATGGAAATACAGGGGCCTTCAGAAAGTCGACCTGGCCTGGACAGGGGCTTCGGGCACTTCGATTGAAGTATACAGGGACGGCGTTCGAATCGCGGTTACGGAGAATGACGGGGCGTATACGGACAATATCGATAAACGCGGCGGAGGCACTTACGTCTATCAGATCTTTGACGGATCGGTCTGGTCGAATGAGGCCACCGTCGTCTTTTAGTGATTCGGAAGCATATAACCATACAAAGGCACGGTTATAAACCGTGCCTTTGTATTATCCAGGTCGTTGGGACCGGCCCTCAAATGGGTGTTTTGATTACTCAGGCCTTACAGGGGGTGTCTGTTCATTTTGCCTGTAAATCCGGGCCGGGGGGTTCACGATTTTATTTGATCAGCAGCACCTTTCTCCGGCTCGCCAGGGAGCCTGCCCTGAGCACGGCGATGTAGGCGCCGCTGGA
>OMKS01004069.1_pt1 | contig 11253 bp, 10 predicted proteins | sample 1674721 | NCBI WGS metagenome assembly OMKS01 (sample SAMN06264996, study PRJEB25208) | sediment metagenome | isolation source: hot spring sediment | place: USA: California | collected 2014-09-02 | reverse complement strand
GCGTCTGACGAACGTGTCCCGTCAAGCTGAACCTCACTACCAAGAACCATGTCCTTCACAACAGTGACATCATTACCTGCATCTGCAATCGGCTCGGCAGCATGGACATTTTCGGGAAAGCAGGCCGGATTGAATAGCAGAGATAATAAAAATAACACAAAGAACCATTTACGACATACCGGTAAACACAAAGACACCTCGCAAGTGTTGTTCATAAGAGACATCCTCAAACAAATCAATCAAATCAATTAACTCAATTTAAAATATCTGAATCATTATAAGGCAGAAGTATTACATTTCCAACCTCATTTCTTGGTTTATTTCATTTTGCGTATTATAAACTTATATCTCACTGTATTTTCAATCATATAGTCAGCCGGCACCTCGGGTTATCATGTTGCAATCTTGGGAAGAATGATCCTGATATCTCTTCATCAAGAATAGATATCTTAAGAAAAGGCAGGATCACAATGATCCTGCCTTTTCTTGATACTACCATATTACCTTTTTTAATTTATGATCCTTTTTCTCAGACTCACCAGCCCGACAAGGCCGGAGCCGAGGAGAAGCATGGTTGCCGGTTCCGGGATCGGCTCAGGTATAACACCGCCGTCCTGTATGTCCAGGGTGCTGAAAAAATAGACCTGTTCCAGGCTGTCCGGGTCTATCTGCGTAAGATAGAATCCGTTGTATGTGTTCAGGAAATCATCGTTTTCGGTAAAATAATAAAAGATGGATGCACTCTGGTCTGCTCCTAGAGTGAAATCCCATGCAAGTGCCATGGAGACATCGTCCGGCAAGGTAGAGTCTACATTGTTATTGTTATCTAACAGGCCATCTTCGAAATTCCAGTATATATCACCAAATATATATGGCTCGTCGATTTCCCAGGTCTGCCCTGCTGCAAGCGATCCGCCGGTGTCACCATACTCGTTGAAATAGGTATTCACCTCTGTACTGAACTCCAGGTCAAGGAAAAGGCTTACGTAATGACTGCCTGCACCGGCAACAGTAACCGGAAGAAATCCACGACTGAAATCTACATCGAAGGTGGTGACAGTTATTGCGCTGTCAACGTTCAAGGCTGACTCATATACTATCGGAACAGCCCACGCCGATGAGATCCATACCAATAAAACCAGTACACTTAAGATACCCTTTATCATCATTTTCACTGGAGTATCCTCCTCCATTACTTGGTCTGCCTGACAAATATTCAAGCCTATTTGCTTGAACCATGCAAATATTATGCAAGTATGCACATCGTTCATATTCTTAATGTTATATCTTTTCATGTGGGTAATTCACAGGAACTGTTGAATTTATTTTCCATTAAGTATGAGTAAAAGATTTCCCAATCTGCAAATAAAACAATTATTCTGACTTAATCAATCTGACAGATCTGACTGGTCCTATTCCCGTCTGATTCTGATATACGATGCATCCTGTCCGGATCTTGTGATGAGAAGATTCGTCCACATAGCCCACGGGACAATGTCTTATTAGCCCAGCAGAACAAAGCATTGTCTCTTTTTTGACTGTTTGATTATAGCAGGTTCGCAATTGATTGAATTGCTATTGCATTCTCCCTCACCCCTGCCCTCTCCCTTCAAGGAAGAAGGCGTTCTCGACTTTTTGAGAAGCTATATTTATGCGAATCTATTTTATTATTTCGTTTTGATAAAAACGATCCTTCCCCGTCAGACACTCGATGCGTCCTTATGGGAGATCTCTGCAAGCACGTCCTTGAGCATATCCACCATAGCCTTTCTTGATGCCTGGTATCTGCTCTCGTTGCCGGAGTTGATCAGGCCGAAGAATTCAATGCATGTAGATCGCTGGGCAGATGAAAACGATGCTACGTGGCTGATGTCTTTTCTCTCCGGCCTGTCCTCATCCCGACGCCCTCTGCGGCCGTGTGCCCAGTTGATGACTATGGAATACAGGATCAGGGCCCTGTCCAGCAGGATGAAGGGGAACTGGATGTTCGTAACCGGGCCTACCGTGAGCTGTGAGGAGCCCATCGGGGCCTGTGTCTGATAGCTTCCGAGCTTTGGTCCCTTTATCACTGCCTTTGAAGCGCGTTTGCCGCCCATGAGGGCAGAGCCTGCGCCGAACAGGGCTCCTGAAAGGGTGAACACCCCGAAGGTTATCCCTGCTGTCGCCGCATCCAGACCGAGGCCCAGACCTCCTCCTGCAACGGCACCTGCTGCTGCCAGCTGCCAGGGACCTAACCCCAGCACCTGCCAGGTCTTCTGCTCGAAAAGATCTTCACCCGCAATGGACTGCTCGGGCAGTGTATAATCAAAGATGTTGTGCTTGAAAAGCTTCCTGATTCTTCTGTGGGCCTGTTTTTCGATATGGGCGATTTCTCCGCGGTAATCCGTGATGAGCCTCTGGCGCAGGGCGGCAATCTCTGAGTCGTCAGAAAGATTCCTTGATCTCTGATGGCGAAGCGCATCCTGAATCATATCGCAGATATAAAAGGCAGACATTTCCATCCGCCGGGACCAGTCATCCCTGAATGCCCGGATAACCGTTTCCAGGGCATTTTCCCAGAGCTGATCCATGCCTTTGAGGCTTTCCAGCAGGGCGATCCTTTGTGCATAGGTGGCCATATGGGCATTGAAGACCCTGACGGAATTGAAATGCTTTCTCAGCTCATTTCTCCAGGCATCGAGGAATGATTCTGTTTCGTCTTTGTTGTTTATAATGGCCATCCTGGGTATCCCGGTCATGCGAAGGATCTCCATCTCGGCAGTATCGACACTGCGAAGCGGCCTGGATGCATCCACAACATAGATAATGCCTGTACAGGAGTTAAGCGCAGTGAACAGCTCGTTCTCTCCGGAAAACCTCGGCTCATCGGCATGCACACTGATAAAACCCTCGAGCATAGAGCTGCCCTCGTGCTCCTTGAGCCAGGCCAGAGCTGAAATGGGTGACTGGAAACCCGGGGTATCGATAAAACGGATGATCTCGTGTCCGTCTATGATCACCGGGAATGCCCGGCATATGGAGGTTTCACCCGGTATCGGTGTTATCCTCACGCTGTCGTCTTCGGCCAGGGTCGATACGACCGATGACTTGCCCTCGTTAGGGTGCCCCACAATGGCAAAGGAAATGATCCCTTTTGTATTCACCCGGTATCCTCCACTGCCTCGAGCCTGAGATACGGGTCGCCGAGCTTACCCAGCGACCTCGCCCAGACCTCTTTATCCGCGATGTCGACACCGGTGAACACAGTGTGTTCACCGGGCTTGCCGACAAGGAGAACTGTTATGGGAGTATCAGGGCCTGCCCTGAGCCTGAGGTACCTTACAAACTCTGTCATCTCGATTATCGGGGGCTGCCATGCCTCCTGCACTACAACAATGCCTGTCCTGTCTTCAGCAACCGCATCCGATACCTTGTTGAGCACCTTGGCGTCGGACACTCTCTCACCCCTTATTGCAAGGACATCTAAGACCTTCCAACCCAATCGTCTTCCGACCACTTCACTGAGCTTAGCAGGTTCATACCCTGAGCCAAGATCAGAAGGCATGAGCACAATTGAAGGAAGCCCCTGTTCACCTGGCACATTTTCCTTCAAGGCTGTCTCGCCATCATTTTCCACCATACTCTGCCTGCTGTCCTGCACGGCGCCTGCTGTGGACATAACCTGCATGGTCATTCGCATGATGATACGCTCAGTCCGCGATGAAAGAAGACCGGCCCGGGCAAGCGTGATTCCCTGAGCGAACCTGCCGGCTGAGAAAAGCACGATCCTGGGGAGAAGGGCATATACACATACCGCACATATGAGAAAAGGCCACCAGGACACCAGATTTCCTGTCGCGAGATGATATATGCCTTCCTTGAGAACCATGCGGCTTCCCTCGATCTGCTCCAGTCCGGGATATGCACTACCGGCAGGGATAATCCACGACCAGGGAACAGCGAGAATACGCACCAGAGTGTATACTGCCTGAGAGCTGACCTGGATGGTCGATTGCCAGCCGAATGCGAGGTCCGCGGCAAAAACCCTGACGAGCGTGGCAATAATGGCCCCGATATTGAACATTATGCCGAACAACTGCATGAGGATAAACAGGGTCCAGAATACTACCCGGCCATACAGGCTCTGCCTTGTCATGATAGCCTTGAAGACCGACTCCACAAGCTGCTGCTTCTCGCGCGGAAACCGCTTCACGGCAGAACGGACAAGGCTGGCGACCATCCTTTGCGCGACAGAGCTCATAAGGGGATATACAACAGAATATCTTTTCAGACGTTCAAGAGAGTTCCCTGTGAACAGAAAACGCAGAGTAAATATTATGAGACAGACCTGCATCAGAACCAGAACGCTGAAACACACGGAAACATTTACCGGCTCTACCCCGTCATAGACCAGCATCGAGAGGGCAAGCCCCGCCCCCGAGACAATACCGGCTACTGCAATGACGAGACAGAAAACCCTGTATGCATCTGTAAAGATATCCCCCGGCAGGACAGAGCCGTTATTGGATTCTTTTTCATAAGAATTGCGCCGCTGATCGAGCCAGATCCGTATTGCTTTCCTTCTGAACAATCCCGGTGAGGCAGACGTATTGTGTATAACGGGCTGAACAGATTTCAGGAAGATCTCGCGGTCTCTTTTCTCCAGCATCGATTCCGGCACGGAATCATCCTGCATCTGGAAAAATTCCATATCGATCTGGTCGGCCACGGTCCATCTGTTCACGATACCACCTGCTATCCCTTTTATATATTCATCGCCCTCGGCAATAAAAATACCGGCAATAAACGTGCATTAAACATAAGCACTATAGCATAGCATGCAGGCACGTACAATTGGATGAAGAACCCTTCAGCAAGCTGTCTGTGTATTGGAATGCTACTCTTTTTTCTTTGCCTCGTCCCAGATATTGTCCATCTCTTCGAGTGTCATGTCTTCAAGGGTTATGCCGCGATCACGCGCATGCTTCTCAATCTCATGAAACCGTCTGACAAACTTGCTGTTGGTCTTTCGCAATGCCGCCTCAGGGTCTGTCTTATTGAACCGTGCGAGATTCACGATGCTGAAGAGGAGGTCGCCGATCTCCTCTTCCACCTGTTCGTGATCACCGGATTTCATTGCCTGAAGGAGTTCGTCAGCCTCTTCCCTGATCTTATCGATAACGCCTGCAGGGTCCGGCCAGTCAAAACCCACCCTCGACACAACCGACTGGATCTTCCTGGCAGAAAGAAGCGAGGGCAGATCCTGTGGTATGCCGTCCAGGATAGACTGCCGCTGGGCTTTGCCTTTTTCCTTTTTCTTGAGCTTCTCCCAGTTTCTGATCACCTCGTTTGATCCCGATACGCTTGCATCTCCAAATACATGGGGATGGCGGTGGATAAGCTTGCTGCAGAGGTCCTCGACCACTTCGGCTATGGTAAACTCTCCCATATCCTTTGCGATGGTACTGTGGAAAACAACCTGGAGAAGCACGTCGCCGAGCTCTTCTTTCATATGCGCCGCATTGTCGCTGTCGATGGCTTCTACAAGTTCATACGCCTCTTCTATCATGCACCGCGAAATGCTCTTGTGATCCTGATCGGCATCCCATGGACACCCTCCAGGCGCCCTCAGCCGCTGCAGGATCTCAATGAGTCTGTCAAATTCCTTCATGTCCTTCCTTCCCTTGTTCTTGCAAGATCCATAAAAGATCAATACGTACCTTGTTCATACATTTCTTATCACATACACAGACATTACGACATATCATGATAAAATGATTTCAAGGCTTATAACAATGAACTACCTCGGAAGCCTGCGGCGAGGTGCTTTATTTATGTTCGCATGCAAAAGGCAGATTAATATGACCCTCTCCTATCACTGGGGAATCACCAAAGCGGTCACCGGGAAAACCTAACTCAGCATCTCACAGCAGGGGAGAGGAAGCTGCGGGAAGAGCAGGTATACCTATGCTGCCTACCGACTTTTCAGCATCTATGACCTTAAGACGGCTTTCTTGACTTCCTCATTATACCTGCAGCACCGATCAACCCGGCGCCGATAAGAATCAGGGTGCTCGGTTCCGGCACCGGTGCCGGAGTTACCATCGGATCACTTTCCGTATAGAGCCATGCACCATATAGTATCGCAGCGGAAATGATCTGATGAGTTCTGACGCCAATACCTGCAGAGACATTTTCATGTGTTGAATACAGCTCCACTAATAGATTATTGCCCAGAGAGCCTGTATCAAAAAAGATCCCTGCAGCCGCAAAACCCTGATAAGAATCGATAACCCCGACCCAGCCGCTGAATATGCCGGGCAGGATATGGGTTGGTGCGCCCATTATACCTGGCAGAAACTGTTCGTTATTGTCAGGACCTGACATGGAACAAATCAGGCTGAGAATCTCTGAGTATCCTGCCTGTTTCCATGTCGTATTTGCCTTGACAAAGGCATCCAGCTCATCCTCGATCCAACCGGAGAAGGTGGAAGGGTCATACCAGTATAACCCGGAGATATCATCAGAAAAGAGCTCTTTGCTTTCTCCCTTGTCAATCAGTGATGCATTCAGCCGTGTGGCAAAGAACAACCCGAACCCCATAACAAACATTACGATCTTCTTGCATATCACTGCACTGCACCTCTTCTTTATCTTCCGGTCTGATTCATGAGGCGGATTCATTATTGAGGCCTTGCGGAGAATACCATTACCATTTTGATAAAAACTATACCCGTAGAACCCCGCATGTCATCACATTACATTCAACCAAAAAACAGCATCAGAATGAATACTTGCTTGCAATATCCAGGCCCACAGTGGCTTGACAGCACACCGGCCATTTATGCTTTTATTTACAATTCTCTAGAAAAAAGACCGGTTTTCCGGCTTCTTATTTCCAGGGGATTTTCTCTTTGATTGAGTAATCAGGTTTCATTTTTGTGGAAAATATTTTCATACCTTGCATCCGGATTTATTCCTTGAAACTTGGTGAAAGATATGACGATATAGGCCATATACCTCATACAAGGAAGGCTCAAATGATGGAAGTACTGGATTTTTTCAGGCAGCACCCTTTTCTTCTTGGACTTGCTATCGGCTTGTTGATTGCCGCCGGTATCTGGATAAAAGGTCTGTTCAGGGCCAGGGTCAGCAACAAGGAAATCGAAAAACTCAAAGAGAGCCTCTACACCAAGATGCAGATAGATACCAAAGGGCACATGACCAGGGAAAACGAGCTGGAGCAGCTCAGAAAACACAACGAAAACCTGCGCGTATCCCTGAAATCGCTTCAGCAGAAACCCGGCAGGGCAGAAGTGAGACAGCTGCACGTCTATGACAAGGCAATCCACTCCATGCTTGCCAAGGCACCGGGGTTTGCCCCCACGTGGGAAATGGTCCTCAATGATGCTGAAGACGAGATCCGGCAGACCGAAACCGGCATCAGCGCCTTTGTCAGAAAGGTTTTCATCCCGGGCAAGAGTCTGCCCAAAAACACAGAAGAGGTAAACCTGATCGATTACGAGGAAAATAAGGAAGAATGAAATACCTCGCCGCATGTTTCCGAGGTATCAAAGGCTCTATTTACTGTCTTCCCCCTCACCTTTATCTTCTCCCTTAAGGGGCGAGGATAATTCGTCAGCGCTGCGAGCTTACGGGGTATCATCTGAATGACCCGAATTTCGAAATGCGGACTTCTACATTACAAAAAAGATCTGTGGCCTGATATCCGGGTGTAGGGTTCAGGATATCGGGCATAAAGTTTCACTCTGGATAGAAGACAGGTAACAGTTTCAGGCCGGGACATGGAACAGCAATGAGGTGAAAGGGCCCTCCCCAATTACTCCAGATTGTATACCCATCACAATAGAACTGTAGATCATCTTTCCTGGCACCTAATGCCTGGCTCCCTTGTTATATTTTTAAGGCTCAAGTTTTGCTGCCGGGCACTCTGGCAGACCGGCACAGATTACAGGGACAGGTTCTTCGATGACCCGCATGGTCTTCCATTTGCCGCCCAGAAATCTGAAGTAGAATGCAAAGCTCAGCGCAATGACATAGATCGATGCAAAGGTCCACCCAGCCATAAGGCCGTAATCGAGCACCATGATCGCCACATAGGTGGGAACTACAAGAACGCATACGGATATGATGACAATCATATACATGACAAACCGTGTGTCTCCCGCCCCCTTGATGGCTGAGGAAAAGATGATGTTCATGGCATCAAAGACCGAATACAGGGCAACAAATCTCAGAAGGATTATTGTAAGGCGGTAGATCTCTGCAAATTCTTCAGGATCTGCTTTTGCGGCGAATGGTGCTACAAAAAGATTGGGGACGATGACATAGAGAGCGGCCAGGGTGGTCATATAGATGAGGGTCATTACAAACCCTGAGTAGACGCTCCTCTGAGCAAGATCGGGCTGTTGTTTTCCCAGATACTGACCCACCAGAACCGATATTGCGATCCCGAATCCGATCATGGGCATGAATGCAAGGGTATTGATATTGAACGCTATATTCGTTGCTGCAAGGCTCACAGTCCCGAGGCGCCCCAGGATAAGGATAAATGCGGTAAAACCTGCCATATCCAGAAAGAACTGGATACCCGAGGGCACACCGAACCTGACAAGCCTGTAGAACAGAGCCTTTTCAAGCCTCCAGCCCTTCATCGTATGAAAGGCCCTATTGTAATCACTGCGTGAAAGAAGTGCGATATAAACGATGAGGGAAAAGAATGCGGATATTACCGTTGCAATGGCTGCACCTCTTATTCCCATCTCTGGCAGCCCCCACTTGCCGAAGATGAGCAGGTAATCCAGAAAGAGATTCACTGCCGTTGCAAAGGTATTCACCCACATGACAGGCCAGGTCCTGCCTCTGCCGGAAAAGAATCCAGCAAGGGCTGATGCTGCGATAACCGGCATTCCCCCGAGACAGAGATACTGGAAGTATACAATCTCACTTTCTCTTACCAGGGGCTCGTGTCCCACCAGAGTGAATATAATGGGGGCTGCAGGAATGAATAAAAACATGACAACCCCACCCAGCAGCGAAACATATATCCCCTGCCACAACACAGGGCCGATCCTGGTATTCATTCGAGCCCCGTAATACTGGGCGACAAAGGTACTTACATAGCTTGCCGTTCCGATGAAAAAACTCATGATCGTGAAGTTCAGGATCCCTGCTGGCATTGCAGCCGCAATCGCTTCAGGTGCGTACCACACGAGAAACATCCTGTCCACAAAGTGCTGGACAGACCATGCACTTGTACTCAGGACCAGCGGTATGGCAACCCTGAGCACCTCTCTGCCGCCGCCTTCACCCCTCCAGCGGCCATGAAAATGTTTCCTCATCTGATCAATCATCCGACACTTCGTCTATTCAATCGTATATATAAAAGCAAGAACCTTCTCGTTGTCTTGAAAAGATGTCCTGAATATCTTCTGCACAGGAACCCTTTACCCTGTAAGTACATCAAATAAACAGTGACATGGAAAAAAGAAGCTGTTAGGTCAAAAAGAGTAACTACTGCCTTGGAGGACTACTATGAACATTGAACGCAAAACAGTGGAGAACGTTCTGGCAAAGACAAGACCCATGCTGCAAAGAGATGGCGGCGATGTTGAACTGGTGGATATAACCGAAGACGGCATTGTGAAAATCCGTTTGAAAGGTGCCTGCAATGGATGCCCCATGGCTACCATGACCCTGAAATCCGTTATTGAGCGGGTACTGAAAAATGAGATGCCTGAGGTAAAACAGGTTCAGCAGGTATTGTAAACTCATCTACATTAGAGAGGGTAAAAAAACTCATTGGTTGCGGCTTAAGCCGCTACTAATGCAGAGACGTTAAAACCTCGATTGAATAAGGTCGCCGCTAAACCGGCTCCTACAGTTGTTGGAAGCTATTGCTTCATGTATGAGCGGGTTCAGACGCGATTACATCACAGCAAGAATAAATACTATCGCGGCCAAAGGCCGCTCCCACAATAATTCGGCAGGACAGCCGGATGAAATCCCCTGTAAGGTTATCTGTTGCCAACTTCATCGTGCGGTTATATGGTAACACTACATGCGGATAGAAAAATTCCCTGAGATTGAACATATTCATCCCATAGTCATCGAACTTCCCGGATTCGGGGACCTCCTGACCTCAAACATGTATGCCATCGGCAAAGGCCCCATCACCCTGATCGATTCCGCACCGAAGTTTCCGGGTTCATTCGAGCAGGTGAAAAAACAGCTCGCCACGGCCGGATTTTCCTTTTCCGACGTGGAAAGGATAATCATCACCCACGGGCACATCGACCATTTCGGCATTGCGGAAATGATCCGGGAAGCCGCAGGGCACCATGTTGACTGCTACATTCATGAAGATGATGTCTGGCGCACATCGAGCACATACATCAGCACCAGCATGTGGGGCAAGGAGGCCGAAGACTTCGCGGCAATGGTCGACATCCCATCCAGAGACATTGAAAGGATGAGAAGGAGGTCCGCCTTCTTCAGAAATTTCTGCGATCCGCTCGAAGATTTGTGCGTAATGAACGAAGGCGATATATTCTCAGGGGCAGGCTACAACCTGCACGTCATACACACACCCGGGCATACAACAGGTTCCTGCTGCCTGTACGAATCCTGCAGCAGGACACTTTTCAGCGGCGACCACATCATAAAGCATATCACGCCCAATCCGTTCACAGAGATCCATCGATCCCATCTTCGCGACCCGGGGTATCAGAGTCTGAAGGCCTACAACGAATCCCTGCTTAAAGTTGAACAGTTTGATATTTCCTATGTCTTTTCAGGTCACGGCGGATACATCGAAGATCTTGCAGGGATCATTTCCGGTTACCGCGAGCACCACAGAAAACGTATGGATATGATCTTTGATCTGCTCAGGAAAACCCCTCGATCCATATACCGCCTCGCCAAAGACGTTTTCCCGAATGCACCTGACACTGAGATCTTTCTGGCTGTATCCGAGATCTTCGTGCACCTGGAGATCCTCATGAATGAAGGCAGGGTAGAACTTTCGGATCCGGGCCCACCAGCAGTCTATCGCGCGGTTTAGCTTCCTGGGCTGCGACACAGGAGCGTATCGGATTTACAAGGACAGGGACAAGACGCAGTGCATCATGTAAAAGCAGAACACATTCAACATGAGATCATCACATATTGATTGGCCATAGAGATCATTCCGGTTTCCCGGGTTTATTCTCTGAAGTATATGTAGTGTCATTCTTCGATATGTAAAGGCCATGA
>OMKS01004067.1_pt1 | contig 11254 bp, 10 predicted proteins | sample 1674721 | NCBI WGS metagenome assembly OMKS01 (sample SAMN06264996, study PRJEB25208) | sediment metagenome | isolation source: hot spring sediment | place: USA: California | collected 2014-09-02 | reverse complement strand
TCGGAGATGTGTATAAGAGACAGATATATTTGTGGTATGAAAACGAAAGAGTTAACCAAAGCCGAAGAGCAAGTAATGGAATACTTATGGAAACTAGAGCGAGCCTTTGTTCGCGATGTATTAGAAATGTTTCCAAACCCCAGGCCAGCCTACACAACGGTATCGACCATAGTGCGAATTTTGGAGCAAAAGGGAATGGTTGACCATACGGCGTATGGTAAAAATCATCAGTACTACCCGGTTGTTAGCCGAAAGGACTACGCACGACTGGGTTTTAAGCATGTGCTTGCTAAGTATTTTAATAGTTCGGTAAAGCGATTTGCCTCGTTTTTTGCAGCCGATAACGATTTGAGTTTAACCGAACTCGAGGAGATGAAGGCCATGCTAGAGCAGGAAATCAGTAAAAGAAGGAAGGAGGATGGACATGGCGATTCCTAGCTTATTTATCTATTTAGCAAAGGTAACCGTTTGCTTTACGCTACTTTATGGATTTTACTTGCTGGTTTTGGCAAGGCAGAAAAAGCATGTTACCAATCGGTTTATTTTGCTTGCAGCAATTGTTGTATCGCTTGGTTTGCCAATGCTATCGGTTAGCTACACGGTTACCCAGGTAGTTGATGTTGCCGTAAGTGCCAATCATATTGCAACCCCTAATTTTTCATCAACCCAAATTATTGATGCAGATAATTTGGTTGGAGCAATTGTCGCAAACACTACTGAAAAATCAACTGCTAATCCTTTATTCCTGAATGTTCAGTTTTGGCTAATTGCCTATTTGGCTGTGGTGGGCCTGTTGGCTATACGATTGGTTTGGCAGGTTACAAGGTTTGTTTTATTGCTGCAAAAATCGGCTCGTGCCGAGGTTGTTGGCTCTGCCAAGGTGTGGGTGTGCGATAGCTGGGGACAAACCTTTTCGTTCTTCGGATTGATAGTTTTTTCTGCGAAGGATTTTCGAAATCCCAATCGCCATCTCTTGCTGCAGCACGAGTTGGTGCATGCCCATCAGTTGCATTCGCTCGATTTGCTTTTGGCCGAGCTGTTTGCCGTTGTGTTCTGGTTCAACCCGCTTGTTTATTGGTTTAAGCGCTCGCTGGCCGAGGTGCATGAGTTTATTGCCGACAAGTGCGTTGTGCGCTATGGTGCCGACAGCCTAAAGTACAAGCAGCTTATTCTCGACTGTGTATCCACCTCGGTTGCTCCGCGAGTAGCCAATTCTTTTAGTGCTAAACTTTTAAAAAACAGATTTGCTATGCTTTCAAATGTTGAAGAACGTAGAGGCATTTTTAAATATTTGCTTCTTGTGCCCATTGCGGCTGTACTTTTTGGATTGTTTTCGTTTTCCCTTGAGCGTAAAGTTGAATATGTGCAGCCATACGAAGCTGATTATGTTGAGCCGTTGGCTGTTGAGAATGACCCATCGACAACGGTCGTTAATAGGGTTGTGGAATTGGACAAGCCTATGATTAGCATGCAGATTGGAACTGAAGAGGCTGTGATGAATGGATTATCGGCAAGCGATTCCACTATCCTTTACAACCGCCTCGATGGTGCTCTTGATGATGGCCTTGAAAAGGTTATGTCAGCATTTCAAAAGCCAGAAACTGACCTGTTTTTTGGAAACTTAATGGTTGGCAACAATACCCCGTTTACTATTTTGGCAACCACCTTTGGCGATGAAATGCCTCGGTTTGTCGTTACATCTAAAGAAAACGGTTCTGTAGTAAAACCAAATGCAGAGCAGATTACTCGCGAACTTGTTAAGCAAACCTACCTTATGGAAAAGGCTGGTGAGTATAATGTTAAGCTTAGCAATCCACAGAAACAAACTGAAGTGCTTTACTACCTTGCTTTACCCAAGGATGCTAACGGGGAAATTGATTTTGGTTTTAAGGTAATGAATAAAACAATTTACCTAAAGGAGAAAGAAAATAACACCACAGCAACAATTGATGTTCTAAGACTAGTATCTGATGATGAAAGCGAGGGAGATATAAACGTACTTTCCTATTCGGTTCCAAAAAATACTGAGGATGTTGAAGAGGATGTTGAAGAGGATGATGAGAACGAAATTATAATAGAGACAAAGAATTTGGAATTTTCGGTAAATAGGTCGGAACCAGGTAACCCCGATTACCTAAGCATTTTGATTAAGTATGAAGATAGTTCAGCGTCTGATATAAAAATAAACTCTAACATTTTTGATACAAATCTACAAAGGGTTGGGGAAGATGCCACCAGTTGGCCGCTAAGCTATATTCATAAGAGTATGAATTACCCCAAAATCTACAAGCCAAAAGGTAATACCCCCGATGTGGTTGAGGTTGAATTTTATCTCACGGAGGAAGGTGGAATTGCAGACGTAATGGTAGCTAGAGGCGTAAGCCCTGAGGTTGATGCCGAGTTGGAGCGTGTTATTAGCCAAATGCCCGGCTGGAAACCCGAGAAACCATACGGAAAACCAGTTTCAGCAAGAGTAACTATGGGTTTTTGCTTGGTTAAAAAATAGATTTACTGCAAAGGTTGCCTGTGAGTATTAAATTTGGTTATGTAACTAGTTTTTAAAACCCCAAAGTAACTATTTCACAGGCAGCCTTTGCAATAGTTGGTTTAGTACCTGTTTCTATTGGCAAACCATACCAGCGAGAGCATTACCGGAACCTCAACCAGCACTCCTACAACAGTTACCATTGCGGCAGGCGATTTTAGCCCGAACAGCGCGATGGCCACCGCAACAGCCAGCTCGAAAAAGTTGCTGGCACCTATCATGGCCGCAGGTGAGCAAACAGCATGGGGCAGCTTTAGCCAGCGACCACCAAACCAAGCAATGGCAAATATTAGGTAGGTTTGTATTACCAGCGGTATAGCAACTAGCAGAATAATTAGGGGTTTCTCAATTATTGTTTTTCCTTGAAAAGCAAAAAGTAGTATCAGCGTGGTTAGCAAAGCCACTATGGAAACAGGTCGGAATTTTGGCAAAAACTCTTTCCTAAACCATTCCTCACCCTTCGATTTTATTAGCAGTTTATGGGTTAAATACCCTGCCAGCAGAGGAATTACAACAAATATTACTACTGATGATATTAGCGTTTCGTATGGGATTGCTACATCTGTTATCCCCAAAAGCAAACCCACAATTGGTACAAAAAGTACTAGAATTATCAAATCGTTTACCGATACCTGAACCAGCGTGTAGTTGGGGTCGCCGTTGGTTAGGTAGCTCCAAACAAAAACCATGGCGGTACAAGGCGCTGCGCCTAGTATAATTGCACCTGCAATATACTCGCCCGCTTCGGCGGGGTTTATGAATGCACCGTAAAGCTTCGCAAAGAATATCCATGCAAAGAATGCCATGGTGAATGGTTTAATTAGCCAGTTTACCGTTAGCGTAAGCAGCAATCCTTTGGGCTTTTTACCAACATTTTTAATCGATGAAAAATCGACCTGAAGCATCATGGGGTAAATCATTGCCCAGATAAGAATGGCAACGGGTATGTTCACATTATAAATTTCAAGATCGCTTAGAACTTTCATGCTATCGCCAGCAAAGGATCCAATAGCAATACCTGCAGCAATGCAAAGCGCAACCCAAAGGGTTAGGTATTTTTCAAAAAAACCTATTCGTTTGTTATTCTCCATAGCATTGGGCTTTTAGCGGTTAAATCTTTTGGCCAAATATTGTTATGCTGTAAATGCCGGTTTTACTCTTCTTAAAATCGGCAACCTCATCTTTTTTTATGATGCTAAGTAGTGTAAGGTCAGGTATTTCAATTGGTTTCTCTTTCTGAATGCTGATATCGCAGAACCTAGCATTACGTATTGTGTTGATGTAATCGTTTTTTTGAGTGGTTCTCGAAACGCAACCTGCGTATAGTTCGGCGTTTTGGCGAAGATTTTCGGGTAGTTTGCCAACTAACACCACGTCACCAATGCTAAAGTGTCCGCCGGGCTTAAGTATTCGATAAATCTCGGCAAAAGCTTTTTGCTTGTTTGGCACAAGGTTGAGTAAGCAGTTGCTTATCACAACATCGGCAATACTTCTACTTAGTGGTATTTCCTCAATGTCGCCTTTGTTAAACTCAACATTTTTGAGCTTTAGCATTTCTGTATTTTCACGAGCCTTTGCAATCATTTGGTCGGTAAAGTCAATACCAATTACTTTGCCCATTTCGCCCACCTCGGAATGTGCCACAAAGCAGTCGTTTCCGGCACCCGAGCCCAAGTCGACTACCGTATTGCCCACTTTTATCTGAGCAAATTCGGTTGGCAAACCGCAACCCAGATTTAGGTCGGCGTTAGGGTTGTAGCCGTTAAAGTGTTCGTAGCTTTCGCTAAAAGTGCTATAATCAACTTGCGAGTTGGTGCCCGAGCAGTCGCAACCGCAGCAGCAGCCCGAGTTTTGGTTTTGCATTGCAATTTGCGAGTACTTCTCGCGAACTACATCCTTAATATTCGTTTTATCCATAGCAGCAACACCCTCCAACTTTTTTAATTTCGGACTTATAAAACCCGCTAAAGCCCTCGGCTATCTCATCGCGAATGCGACGAAATTCGGCCATAACCTCCTCGTCGGTTCCTGTAGCCTCGGCTGGGTCGTCGAAACCAATATGCCAGCGGTTGTTCACGCTGCCAGTAAAGGTTGGACAGTTGTCGTTGGCGCCACCGCAAACGGTAATTACGTAGTCGAACGATTGGTTTATAAATTTATCAACGCTTTTGGGTCGATTTTTTGAGATATCGATATTCACCTCGGCCATAGCCTTTATGGCTAGCGGGTGAGTTTGACTTGAAGGCTCGGTGCCAGCCGAGAAAACCTCAATGGTATCGTCGAACGATTTTAGGAAACCCTCGGCCATTTGGCTGCGGCATGAGTTTCCGGTGCAAAGTATTAGAATTTTCATCTGTAATTTTCTGTAGATTTTTTGCTGACTACCTAGTGCATGAGTTTGTGGTGCTGTTTTCAATTTCGGTGAAAAATGCGTTGAACAGCGTTTTTAGGTGGGTAAAAGTTTTTTTGCAAATGCAGTAGTAAACCCGTGTTCCCTCAATTTTGCCATGTATTAGCCCAGCCTTTTTTAGCTCCTGTAGGTGCTGTGAAATGGTTGTGCGGCTAAGGGGCATATTGTTCGATATGTCGCCCGAAATACAGGTGCTGGTCTTGGCTAAATACCTTAGTATGGCTAGTCTTGCCGGATGCGATAGTATTTTTGCTAGAGTAGAAATCTCTTGTAAGTCAGCATCAAACAGGTCGGTTTTGTGGTATGTCATTTTCCGCAATGTTTTATGACGTAAACATACGGCATATGTTTGAAATACCAAAAGCAGATTATGATTTAACGCTTACTTAAAACGGAAGTTTCTCAACATCAACATTGCCACCTGATATGATAATGCCCACCTTTTTCCCCTCGAAAACCTTGCGGTTTTGCATTATGGCGGCAACCGGAACTGCCGACGAGGGCTCAATGATAATTTTCATCCGTTCCCAAACTAAGCGCATTGCATCCACAATGGCCTCTTCGGTTACGGTTAAAATGCCATTGGCGTATTTTTGAATAATTGATAGCGTGAGCGGACAGAGCGAAGTGCGTAGCCCATCGGCAATGGTATTGGGGTTTACTGAGGGGTAGAGCATCCCATCGCGAAGCGAGCGAAAAGCATCGTCGGCATTAAGGGGCTCGCCAGCGTAAACCTCAATGCTTGGGTTGGTTTCTTTGGCGTATATTAGCGTTCCGGAGAATAATCCACCACCGCCAACGGGCGTCATAATGGTTTGTAAGTCGTGAACTTCTTGAAGCAGTTCGAGCGATGCGGTACCCTGACCGCATATTACAGCAAAATTTTCGTAGGGGTGAATAAACGTTGCGCCGGTTTCAGTCTGCACCCTTTCCAGCTCTTTTTCGCGAGCTTCTTGTGTAGGTTCGCAGGTGTAAATCTTCGCACCGTAACCTTCAACCGCTTTGCGCTTGATGGAGGGAGCGTTGCTAGGCATTACAATGTGTGCTGCTATTCCGCGCAACGATGCAGCCAAAGCCAGGGCAGCGGCGTGGTTTCCAGAGCTATGAGTGCACACGCCTTTGTTGGCAAGTTCAGGGGGTAGGTTAAAAACTGCGTTGGATGCTCCACGAAACTTAAATGCACCAACCTTTTGGAAGTTCTCGCACTTAAAGTAAGCATCGCATCCTAAGATCTTATTAACCGATTGCGACGTAAGTACAGGTGTTTTGTGCGCATACTTAGAGACGGTTGTGTAAGCCTTTTCAATATCACTAATTGTCGGAGCTTTCATCTGGTGCAATTTTTTCTTTTTTGTAATCCTCAAATTTGTCAACAATTCTTTTCCGAACCTCATAGTCGCTTGCAAGCATTATAAATGCTTCGGTAAAATCGCAGTATTCCATGAATCTAATTGCTTCAACCCCTTTAAGTCCAGTTAGCTCTTTAACAATGTCGGCTGAGAATTTATTGAGCATCACCTCCCACCTTAGCTCCTCTTCAACCTTTTCCTGAATTAGGGCTTTTTGCTTCGATATCCAGTCTTCGCCAAATGAAAAACCGCCTTGCGCACTGGGTAAGCTTTTCAGATCGAGTTTCGATATTTGCTCACTGAAATACTTTTCAAGCTTTTCCTGTAAAATTTCCTGATCGGTTTTTGGCAGTTCCATTGCTGTAACCTCTTTAATAAATCGCTGGTACGATCCAAATCGGGTTATGCGTACCTCTCGTATTTGGTAGGACCGGGGTACTAGTTTAATTGGGTAGTAAAGTGAATCGCTTGAGAATTGTCCCCACGATGGAATACGCATTTGGTGATAGCCTAATGCTGTAATAATTAGGGTATCGCCTTTACTTATGGGCATTTTAAAAAAACCTAGCATATCGGCGGCAACCCCTTTCATTAATCCGGTGTTTACTATGTGCCCAAGTGAAATTGGTTTGCCGTTGGTAGCATCAACTATCTGGAAGTGAACTGCAGGAATGGTATCGTTTTTTTGCGCACTATATGCAGCAATGTTTATCAATGCAAATAATATGAGGGCGAAAGGTTTTTTCAACTTTTTGCGAATTTGTTCCCCAAATTTATATTGATGTTTTAATTATACGCACAATGCCGTTAAAGCTTAACGCTTTTTAACAGCATTGTGCCCTATGTTTTTGGCATTATAAACTCACATGCTTTTTTTATTCAGCTAAATACTTCTGGAGCCATTGGTCAATTTCCCATGCTTGATGAAGTACCGATTGCCTTGCCCTGTATCCGTGGCTTTCAAAAGGCAGCATAACCAACCGAGCAGTTCCTCCGTGCCCGTTTATTGCCTGAAATAACCTTTCGCTTTGCATGGGGAAAGTTCCACTGTTGTTATCATCAACGCCATGAATTAATAGGATTGGTTTCTTGAGCTTCTCGGCATGCATAAAAGGCGACATTTGGTTGTAGATGTGGGGGGCTTCCCAGTAGGTACGCTCTTCACCCTGAAACCCGAATGGGGTGAGCGTGCGATTGTAAGCACCGCTTCGTGCAATTCCGGCAGCAAAAAGGTTTGTGTGTGCAAGCAGATTGGCCGTCATAAAGGCTCCGTATGAGTGACCGCCAACAGCAATTCGTTTAGGATCGGCAATGTTTTGTTCAACCAAGTAGTTTATGGCAGCTTCGGCGTTCTCCACAAGCTGCTCAATAAAAGTATCGTTTGGTAAAAGGGAGTCGCGAGCAACAATTGGCATTCCAACCCTGTCGAGCACAGCATAACCCCGAGCTACCCACATAACAGGCGAAAGTCTCGATGGCCTTATAAACCTGTAAGGCGATTGGGTTACCTGTGCAGCAAGACTTGCGTCAACATATTCTCTTGGGTACGCCCACATTAAAACGGGTAGGGGTTTCGACCCCTTTTTATAGCTGGCAGGGAGGTAGAGGGTTGCTGTGAGTTCAACACCATCGGTTCGTTTATATCTCACTAGCTCTTTTTGAACGTTTGCTAGCTGAGGGTATGGATGAGGGAACGATGTGAAAGGCTTAAGCCTGTTTCTTTTTAAATCTCTCACAAAAAAGTTTGGCTGCTCTACTTCCGACTCGCGCTGGGTTAATGCTTTTCTGACCTCATTGTCGAGGATTGCAATTACTTGCTCGTAGTAGGGAGCTTCGCATTGCCATAATCGGTTTGTTTTAAGAGACGATAAGTTAAATTCATCTAAAAAGGGCATATTTCCTCTAGGCGAAGCTCCATCTCCCGTAAGGTAAAGTATATTTTTTTTGTTATTCGTTTTAAGAACTTTGAACCCAGAGCTGTTTGTTTCTAATGCGAACGAGCCAGGATCGCTATAGGCATCTTGCCACGATCTATCCCATACCACTCTTTTCTTTTCTTTTGGGTTCGATGGGTTGAAAAAGCTTGTTACAATTCGCCGAGTGTCCCACCAGCGCTCATATACAACTGCAAGGCTATCCCAGCCCCAGGTTATTCCTGAGTACCTAAAGTTAAGCGACAGGAATGGTGTGGGTTTATCCTTAAAGGGTTCGCTGAGGCTGAATAGTAGCTCTCGAATTTCGGCAACTTTTTTGGGGTCGCCACCATCCTGCGCTTCAACCCAAACCACAGTAGCGGGCTTGTCGGCTCGCCATTGGTGGCTTCTGGGGCCTTCGCGAACGGCGCTAAAGCCTTGCGGAATATTTTCGGCAAGCGGTATTTCGGCAAGCTTTTTCAATAGCTGTCCTTGATTGTTCCATATTTCAACCCATGCAGGGAACCGATAATAGGGAACGATGTATGAGAATGGACGCATAATTTGCTCAACGAGTAGGTATTCGCCATTTGGCGAAACGGAAAAGTTACTGATGATTCCAGGGTTTCCCAAATATTCGGGTATGCTGTTTTCCGTTACTTTGGCTAAAGTTGACGTGGCATAGTACTCAAACTTTTGCTCATCAGTGGGGTTTTGCAGCATATCTTGGTAAGTTCGTACCGTAGTTTTTTTGCCGCTGGTTACCTGAATCGATGGGCCAACAGGTAAAGCATCTTCAAAACTTCTTATCTCTCTGCTTAGCACTCTGGAAGTGAAGTATATGGTTTTGCTATTGGGTGCCCATGCAATGGGAATACGAATTGCTGATGAGTGAAGGTTTGTTGCCCAAAGCGTTGCTTCGCCGGTAAAAACGTTAGCCACCCACAGCTCAATGGTGTTTTTTAGGTAGGCAATAATGGCCAGCTTTTGTCCGTTAGGTGACCAACGGAAAAGGCGAATATTTCCGTTTTTGGGCAAACCGGTTATTGGGTAGCTATTATCTCCATCAATCTCTTTTAAAGATAAATTTTCCCAGAAGCGGGGTTTGCTATCGCCAAAGTTTTTAGGATTAATTCGCAAACCTGCCAACCTAAGTTCAGGTTGCGCCATCTCGCTAATGTCGGGCATTTCCTGAGGATAGGCGAGCAACGCATGCGTTTTGTTAGGGTTTACCAGTAGCGCTGGAGTTGATGGAGCATCAATAATCTCCATTAATTCCTGTGGGGGTTCCATGTAACGGGTAGTCTCTTGGCTTTGTACTTTCGACAGCATTAACGCTGAGAGTGTAGCAACAAGAAGTATTCTTTTCATGGCAGCAAGTTTTATTGTAGTTTACGGATTTGCAATTAATTAAACAGATAGTATTTTCCAATTTAGCTTGTAGTATATTACTTCAACTTAAAAAAACCTGTATTTTTGACAACGGAAACGGAATATGGATTAGTTGAAAATTTTTTATTGATGAAAAACGTTAAGGCAATAATAGAAAAAGCTTGGGAGAAAAAGACGGATTTAACCATTGAAATGGTTAACGCTATTGAAACGGTTATTGAGCAGCTCGATAAGGGAAAGCTAAGAGTAGCTGAGCCCGCAAAGGATGGGTGGAAGGTTAACGAATGGGTTAAGAAAGCCGTTATTCTTTATTTCCCAACCCGTAAAATGGAAACCATAGAAATTGGTCCCTTTGAGTTTCACGATAAGATTGGCCTTAAGCGAAATTATGCTGAATTGGGAGTTAGAGTGGTTCCTCATGCTATTGCCCGCTATGGTTCGTTCGTTGCTTCAGGCGTAATAATGATGCCATCGTATGTAAATATTGGTGCTTTTGTTGACGAAAGAACAATGGTTGATACTTGGGCAACGGTAGGCTCGTGTGCACAAATTGGGAAGGATGTGCACCTTTCGGGTGGCGTTGGTATTGGCGGAGTTCTGGAGCCCGTCCAGGCTGCCCCCGTTATTATTGAGGATGGCTGTTTTATTGGTTCGCGCTGCATTGTAGTTGAGGGTGTTAGGGTTGGTAAAGAGGCCGTGCTAGGTGCCAATGTGGTTATTACCAAATCAACAAAAATAATTGATGTTACAGGGCCTTCTCCCATTGAGTATAAAGGTGAAGTACCAGCACGATCGGTGGTAATTCCCGGTTCGTTCACCAAGCAGTTTCCGGCAGGAGAATATCAAGTTCCGTGTGCGTTAATAATTGGTAAGCGTAAGCAATCAACCGATTTAAAAACCTCGCTTAACGATGCGCTAAGGGATTATAGTGTAGCCGTTTAAAATGGATAATTATGTCTGGAGAGCTTAGGTTAGAAGGTAAAAATGCAAAAAGAGCAGTTGGAATGCTCAAGAGGGTTACGCGCTTACTTGAGCGTAATGGTATTCCATATCTTCTTGAAGCAGGAACTTTGCTTGGCGTAATTCGTGAGGACAGGCTCTTGCCTTGGGACAATGATTTGGATTTAACAATTACGCGCACATACGAGAAAAAGCTTTTAAAGCATGTGTGGAAGTTAAAACTATTTGGCTATAAGGTTAGGGTTAGGCGCTACACGAAAGACCTTGGCTATTTTAAGGAGGGAGAAGTTAGGATAGTTAAGGTATGGTATTTAAACCCCTATAGATTTTTTAAAAAGGAGATTTTGCTTGATATTTTTATTAAGAGAAAAATAGGCGATGAGTACTACTGGACCGTTGGTTTAAAGCCTGCCGTATTGAAGTCGGTGCCAGAAACTTTTTACGATAACCTTACAAAGCATAGATTTAGTGATAAAGAATTTTCTGTTCCAAAAGATTTTGAGGGCTATTTGGAGTGCCATTATGGCAAGAATTGGCGGACACCAGTAAAAGAGTGGAATTTCAGAACAGATGATTGTAGTGTAAGAGAAATATTGGATGAGTGCTAGCCAAAAATCTTTTCAGCCTCAATAAGGTCTTCTTCATTATCAACCTCATACCACTTAAGGTTCGAGTAATCTATAGC
>OMKS01004063.1_pt1 | contig 11264 bp, 7 predicted proteins | sample 1674721 | NCBI WGS metagenome assembly OMKS01 (sample SAMN06264996, study PRJEB25208) | sediment metagenome | isolation source: hot spring sediment | place: USA: California | collected 2014-09-02 | reverse complement strand
ATCCAACGAATAGCCGGTAAGATCGCTGGCAGCGGTGTTGGCATGCAGTATTTCAAGTTTGTTGTTGAGAATGAGGATCATTTCGGGCACGGTGTGGAAAAGCAGGCGGTATTGCTCTTCAGAGGCGCGCAGGGCAGCTTCTGCTTCCACTCGTTCGGTGATGTCACGCGAAATGGAAAGGATGGCTGTTGCGCCCTGATACGTGGTCAGGCTGGTATTGACTTCCACCGGGATGATACGGCCATCTTTGGTGCGGTACTTGCTGACAAAAGTTGCCTCGCCGTTGGCCTGAATGCGGCCCATGCGCTCATTAATTTCCGCAGTGTGTTCGGGCCTATCAATGATGGATAATGGCATGCCGATCATCTCTTCACGGGTATAGCCAAGGGTTTTATAGAAGACGGGGTTGGATTCGAGGATGATACCCTCCAAGGAGATGACAGCGACGCCATCGTTGAGCGAGTTGAACAGATGTTCAAAGTTTTGACGGGTTTCTTCCAGCACCTGCTCGGTTTTGTGGCGTTCGGTGACATCACGGCCGATACCCATCACACCCCAGATATGGCCGGCTTCATCGAACAACGGGCTTTTGATGGAATCAAACAGCCATCGTCTGCCGTTGGTGTGTCGAAGGGAAGTTTCATAGGATTGAATCGATTTTCCGGTATCGAACACGCGCTTATCGGAAGTTAACAATCCTGTTTTGTGTTTAGAACCCAACACATCTTCTTTCTCAAAACCAATCTCAAGGTCAGTTTTGCCGATGATGTCTTCGGGTGTGAGGCCGATATCTTCGGCGAACGCTTTGTTTGCTAACACAAAGCGATGATGCCGATCTTTAACCATGATCCAATCAGGAGAAGAATCAAACACCGAACGCAGCAATGATTCAGACTGCTGCACCTGTTGCTGGGCTTTGCTCAGTTCGCTCAGGTCAACGACGGAGACAAATACCTTCGCCCAGGTGGTTTCATAGCCGGGGGCGATGGCGATATTGACAGAGACATGAATGCCCCTGCCTTTGATGGTGAGATGCTCTGCCTCAGACCGCCAGGCGGTTTGTCCCTGGTGAAATCGCAGGACATAGTCCAGAAATTGGCGGCGCGATTGTTCTGAAAAGAGGCCGCCTAACTTTGCCAATGCGTCTGCATTGCTTTCAGCCTCATACAGTTCAACAGTCGCCTGGTTGACAGACAGGATTCTGTGGAGTCCCGTCAGTTTAATAAACTCAGATGAGTTTTCGTTGAAATAAGCCTCAAGATCGCTGACGCCGCTGTCGGTCAGTGTTTCTAAGTAGACCTTTACCTCTGAGAAATCTTCTTCCCACAGCGAGATGGGAGAGTCTTCGAACAAGCTGCGATAACGGGCGGTGCTTTCTTCCAGTTCCTGCATATAGCGCTGGTTTTCCAGCCGCAGGTGATTGGACTCCAGCGCCATGGCAATCGAGCTGGCAAGACGTCCCAGGCGGTCTTTCATCAGGTAGTCAGCAGCCCCCTGACGGATCATATCAACGGCGATCTCTTCGCCGATGGTGCCGCTGATGACGATCACGGGTATGGGCAGGCTTTTGGTTGTCAGCAGCCGTAATGCCTCACGAGCGTTGAATTGCGGCAGGGCATAATCTGCCAGAATGATGTCAGGTTTTTCGCGGATACCCTTTAAAAATTCCTGCTGGTTCTGCGCGATGGTATGTGTGAACGTCACCCCCTGACGCTGCAATTCACGCAGGATTAATTCAGCATCATAGGGGTTGTCTTCGAGCAGCAGGATTTTCAAGACAGCATCCATAGCGGGTCAGTCCACCTCTTCAGTCGGAACGGGTTGGTTGAGGATGGCCCAATACAGGCCGATGTCAGAGACAGCGCGGGTGAATTCATCGAATTCCACCGGCTTGGAAACAAAAGAGTTGACCCCCAGCCGGTAACTTTCGACGATGTCGCGTTCCAACTGTGAAGAGGTCAGCACCACCACCGGGATGGTGCGGGTGCGGTCATCGCGTTTGATCTGGCGCAGCACTTCGAGCCCTTCCACCTTGGGCAGCTTCAGGTCCAGCAGAATGACCTTAGGCGGTTTGTTGATCGAGCGATGGCTGTACTTGCCCTGGCAGAATATATACTCAAGGGCTTCTTCACCGTCACGCACCACATGGATGGTGTTGATGATCTTGTTCTTTCGTAAAGCGTGAAGGGTCAATTCTTCGTCGTTGGGGTTGTCTTCCACCAACAGAATTTCGATAAGTTTCTGTTTCTTAGTCATTGGTGAGTCCTTCAGTTGGGTTGATGGTAAAGAAGAAAGTAGCGCCATGGTCAACTTCTGCCTCACACCAGATTTCTCCCCCCAGGCGATGGATAATTCGTTGTACGATGGCAAGTCCTATGCCGGTGCCTTCATATTCAGTCATTCCGTGCAGCCGTTGAAAGACACCGAACAGGCGGTCAGCATAGCGCATGTCAAAGCCAACACCGTCATCTTTGACATAATAAATTACTTGTTCATTTATCTTATCACAACCGATTTCAATTTGGGAAGATGTTTTTTTGCTGGTGAATTTGAAAGCATTCTGCAGCAGGTTTTGATAGACTTGCTTGAGCAGCATGGCGTCTGCCAGGCAAGCTGGCAGCCTGCCGACGCTGATCTGGGCGGAATGGTCGGGGTATTCGTGCCGCAGGTCAGCCAGCACCGTGCGTACCAGGGTTTCAGGTTCGACCATCTGCAGGTGGATACCCTGGCGGCCGGTGCGTGAATATTCCAGCAGCCCTTCGATCAGCTTGCCCATGGTGATGGCGTTTTCGCGGCACAGGTTCAGGTAGCGGCGGGCATCGGCGGTCAATTGTTCAGCATATTCTTCGATGAGAATGCGTGAGAAGCCATCGATGGCGCGCAAGGGCGCACGCAGGTCATGGGAGATGGAATAAGCGAAGGAGCGTAATTCTTCATTGGCTTTCTGCAGCTCTGCGGTGCGGTTTTGCACCATGTCCTCCAGGACTACGTTCATGTTGCGGATGTATGCTTCTGCCTTTTTGCGCTCGGTGATATCGAGTGCGGTGAAGGTCACTCCTTTGGACAGATCATCAACATCAAGCGGTGTGGATGCCAGCAGGATGTCGATGATGGCGCCATCTTTGGTTAACCAGCGAGTTTCCACTTCGCCGGTGCCGGTTTTGGCGATCTGGCGGTATTTTTCAGAACCGACGAAATCATAATCTTCCTGAGTAGGATACAGCAGGCGGGCATTTTGTCCGATCAGCTCTTCTTTGGTGTAGCCGGACATTTCGCAGATGTGCGGATTGACCTCAAGGATCAAGCGGTCCTTGACCATGCCGATACCGGTAGGCGCTACGCGGAAGATGCTGCGCATTTTTTCTTCGCTTTCGCTCAGGCGTTCGGTGATAGCAAGGTTGGTGGCCAGTTCTTGCTGCAAGTCGGCCAGGGTCAATTGCAGCTGCCTTGCCATGCGGTTGAAGGCGACCGCCATTTGGCCCAATTCATTGCCGGGCTGGATCAAACCACTGCCGCTCGTAATGGACAGTTGGTGGTCGAAATTACCGTTTTCCAGTTCGGTCACACCTTTCATCAACTGATTCAGCGGACGCAGAATAAAGCGGATATAGGTGTTGGCTACGGCGATCAGAATGGCAGACAGCAATACGAAATAAACGATAGCACCAAGCATGGTATTGCGTTGAATGCGGAGCAATTCGGTTTGGGTTGTGTTTCGCTGAACATCCAGAGAATTGGCGGTCTCTTGCAAAGCCAGATAAAGGGAGATGGAGGCAGTAGACAATGCGTCATGTCGGTCGGTGTTGACCTCTGCGTTTTCGGCTGGGTCAGTCAATTCAACCAGCAGGTCAAATTTGTTTTGGATACTTTCAAAATGAGGGCTTAGGGTTGAATCAATCTCATCATTTTGTCGGCTGAGCGTTTGCATGGAGGAAAACTGGTTTTGCCATTGCGTCTGGCCGGGTTCATTCAGGAAGGTCAGATAATCGCTGGTTGCAAAGCTAAGGGTTACCAGCTCGCGGGTCAGATCATTGATGATGGCTTCCTTTCGCAGAACCTTAAGCTGGCCCTGATGTTGAACTACCACCAGAGCAACGATCGCCAGGATGAATATGATGGTGAGGATGGTGTTAATGTGAATGCGCAGGCGCAGGCTCATGGATTAATCTTCACTATGGCCACTAAAGCAGGTTTGGATTAGGACAGCTGAAGGATTTGTCCGACAATAATGCCCGGAATTTGCAGCCTGAGGGCTGTCGGAAGAAAGAAGGGTCTTCTTTTTCATGATGCTGCTCCAATATAGAGGTTTGCAGTAGGGAATACTTGAAGGTTGTTAATGATTATACAGGAATTTTATTGATGCAATGCTTCTAATTCAGTGTGGGGTCATTATTAATGGAAGGATGATCGCGATAAGGGAAGAAAGTCAGGTAAGGTCGCGCAGGGTGATGGCGGAGAGGGTATTGTCGACCCGCGCATACAGCAGATCCCACACCGAATGCACGGGGCAGTCGCTTATTTTGGAGCAGGGATTTTCCAGGCCGGTGCCGATGCACTGGCTGGAGAGGATGTCGCCGTCAAGAGCGCGCAGGGTTTCCGCGACGGTAATGTCTTCGGGGGGACGGGTGAGGGTGTAGCCGCCGTTGACGCCGCGCTCTGACTGCACCAGACCGGCTCTGCGCAGGTCAGGCACGACCTTTTCGAGGTACGCCAAACTGACCTGGCTGTCCTCAGCGATCTGTGCCAGGGACACCGGGCCTTGGTCTGCCAGCTGCGCCAGGTGGGCCATCAACAGCAGGCCAGCTTCTTCTTTGGCGGTTACTTTCATCAATTACTCCGAAAATCCGAATAAAAACTCTGGATTTATTATACCATAACGCATTGGTGTGATGGTGCGGGGGCAGACCGGCGATGATATACTTAAGCAACTGGTTTCACTGTATGGAGGTGTGATGGAACGATTGCATTGGAATGATCTGGGCGTCATTCAGGTCAACAAAGAACCCGCCTATTGCCAGTATGTGCCCTATGACGAGCAGAATGCGGCGCTTAACGGTGATGATTCAAGGCTGGTGTTGCCGCTTGACGGCAGGTGGCAGTTCCATTGGTGCGCTAATGTCGCCATGAAGCCGCAGGAGTTTTATCTGCCGTCGTTTGACGCGGCAGACTGGGACACGATCGAGGTGCCATCCAGTTGGGAGATGCAGGGCTATGGAACACCCATCTATACCAATATAAACTATCCGTACAGTCTGGACACCAAAAAACCACCGCACATTGACCCTGAAACCAACGAGGTCGGTGCTTACCGGCGTGCATTCACTTTGCCGGAGGAATGGCGCGGCCAGCGGGTGTTTGTGCAATTTGATGGCGTCAGCGCGGCGATGTATGTCTGGGTAAATGGGGAGCTTGTCGGCTATTCGCAGGACTCACGCACCACGGCGGAGTTTGATATAACCCGCCTTGTTCAGCCAGGCGAGAACCTGCTGGCGGTGGAGGTCTACCGCTGGTGCGACGGCTCATATTTAGAAGATCAAGATATGTGGCGCATGAGCGGTATCTTCCGCTCGGTGCGCCTGGTGGCGCTGCCGCCCACCTTTGTGCGCGATGTTTTTGTGCATTCCAACCTGGATGCTGATTGCCGTGATGCGAACTTGACGCTGGAAGCCTGGGTCGAGAACCGTGCGGCGCAAGCGGCAAACAACTGGACGCTGACGGCTCGTGTGTATGATCCGCAAGGCGAGTTGTGCCATCAAGTCAGCACACGCTTGCCGTCGATTGCCCCGCGTGAAACACGCAAGATCAGCAACACGGCGTTTGTGCCCACGCCGCAGTTGTGGTCGCCGGAACAGCCTATGCTGTATAAGGTACTGGTCAGTCTGCTGGATGAGAGCGGCAGCCTGCAGGCGTGTTTCGTCGTGCGGCATGGTTTTCGCACAGTAGAGATCAGCGCAAAGGGGTTCTTTGTCAATGGTAAACCGCTGTTGCTGAAAGGCGTCAACCGCCACGAAATGGATCCCGAACGCGGCTATGCCGTGACGCGTGAGCAGACCGAACGCGATATCCTGATCGCCAAACAGAACAACATCAACGCCATTCGCACCTCGCATTATCCCAACGCGCCTTTCTTCTATGATCTGTGCGACCAGTACGGTATGCTGGTGATGGATGAAGCCAATCTGGAGTCGCACGGTTTGCGCAACAAACTGCCTGCCAGTGATCCACGCTGGCGTGAAAGTTGTGTGGCACGCATGCGCAGCATGGTGGCACGTGACCGAAACCACGCCTGTGTGACCCTGTGGTCGTTGGGCAACGAAGCGGGTTATGGCGAAAACTTCCGCGCGATGAAAGAAGCCGCCCTGGCGCTTGACCCGACGCGTTTGATCCATTATGAAGGCGACCATTTGCTGGAAATCTCGGATGTGTTCAGCAGCATGTATTCACCGCCCAGGTTCCTGCAGCGGCTGGCAGACAGGAAACCGGTCAAAGTGGGCTTTGGTGAGCGCGGCCTGCCCTGGGCGGCTGCCACGCTCCTGCCCTCGCAATATGCCGGTAAAGCCAAGCTGCTGTGCGAATTTGCGCATGCCATGGGCAACAGTGTCGGGCGGCTGGATGAATACATGGCGCTGTTCGAACAGCATGATTTTCTGGTGGGCGGGTTCATCTGGGATTACATCGACCAGGGCTTGCTGCGCGAGGATGAAGATGGGAAGCGTTATTGGGCGTATGGCGGCGATTTCGGCGATCAGCCCAATGATGGCCATTTTTGCATCAACGGGCTGCTGCGGCCTGACCGCAGCCCCAACCCGGCGCTGTTCGAGGTCAAGCACCAGTACCGTAATATCCGGGTGGAGGCGCAGGGAGCGACTTCAGAAGAACAGCACTTTGTGGTTCGCAATCAGTATATCGATACCGCGCTGTCAGCTTTCGATTGCACGGTGGCGCTGCTGGCGGACGGTGATGTTGTATTTGAAAAGAAATTAGCGCTGGACACGCCACCGTTGGGCGAAAGTGTACTTACGCCGCAAACGCTGGGGCTGACCGACGACTTTGGGCAGTCCGCCAGGGTCTACCATCTCAATTTCACCTTCACCTTGAAAGAAGAGTGTGACTGGGCGCCTGCCGGCCATTGTGCGGCGCAGGAGCAGTTCACCTGGCAATCACCCTCACAGGGGGAGGAAGAGCCAGTTCAACCGCAAGCCGATGAACCGCTTAACTATCGTTTCGTGGATGGCGAGGTGCTGATCGCCAACAGCCGCCTGCAAGTACGCTTTGATCAACACGGCTGGCTGAGCGAGTATATGGTGGATGGCTGCCAGTGGTTCACAGCACCGCTGGGATTTGGCTTCTGGCGCGCCCTGACCGATAATGACCGCGGCATGGCGAACTTTGCGCCGTGGGCTGAGCGCCTGGTGCTGCCATCCTGCTGGCGCAAGTCGGCGCAGCGCGGCAGGCTGAGGGCCCAACAGTTGCAGACCATGGCGAATGGCGGTATCGCGCTGCATTGCACTTACCGTTACCCGCACATGGCTGGCAAGGTGCAGGTGACCTATGCCATTGACCCGTGCGGGAGCATAGAAGTACATTACCGGGTGAAACCGCGTCGTAAGATGATCCGGTTAGGCATGACCATGGGTTTGCAGGGCGGACTGACAACAGCGAGTTATTTCGGGCGCGGCCCGCATGAGAACATGAGCGACCGCAACCAGGGTGCGCTGATGGGCATCTTCCGGCAGGAAATCCAGGCATTAAGGCATGATTATGTCAAACCGCAGTTTAACGGCAATCGCACAGACACCCGCTGGGTGGAAGTCAGCGATTGTGACGGAGCGGGACTGCGGTTTGAGGCGCTTGACACGTCTTTTGAATGGTCGTTGTGGGATTACAACATGCAGGATCTGTCGCAGGCGCGCCATATCAACGAACTGCCAGCGCGCGATGCATATACCTTTAACCTGGACCTGTTCGAGGCGGGGGCGCACTTCGACTTCTTGAGCGGAGGGCAGGACCGTCAATGGCTGGCGAAGAACAAATCCTATGAATTTGGGTTTCGCCTGCAGCCCCTGTCGGGAGACGAGCATCCGTGATGAAAGATGAAACCGCTGAGCGGTTGATCGAGCTGAACCGCCGCTTTTATGCTGATTTTGGGGCGGCCTTTGCCGCCACACGCCGCCGTATTCAACCCGGCATAGCCGAGGTGCTGCGGCGGCTGGCAACCCTGTCGCCAGAACCCGGTGACTGGCTGGATGTAGGCTGCGGTGGGGGGCAGGTGGCTGCTGCCTGGGCGGCGTCAGGGCGCCGCGGCAATTACCTGGGGATTGATTTCAGCCTGGAACTGCTCAGCGATGCACGTACAAAAGCACTGGAGATCAACGCTGGCGGACTGAGTGTGGAGTATGCGCAGAATGACATGAGCGCAGATGCCCTGACAGCGCAATTTGCACCGGCGCAATTCGATGGGGTGCTGGCGTTCGCCAGCCTGCACCACATCCCCGGGCAGGTGCGGCGGGCAGACTTAATCCAGGTTCTACAGCGTTTGCTGAAGCCCGGCAGCTGGCTGATCCATTCAGAGTGGCAGTTCCAGCATTCGCCGCGTTTGATGGAACGCGTGCAGCCATGGGAACGCATCGGGCTGAGTGTCGCAGATGTGGAGGCCAATGATTACCTGCTGGATTGGCGCTTTGCCTTGCCCGGGCAGGTACAGCAGGTCGGGCTGCGTTATGTGCATCTTTTCACTCGTGAAGAACTGGCGCAACTGGCGGATTCAGCTGGCTTTGAGATCGCCTTTGATTTTGATTCGGACGGCAGAGAAGGCAATCTGGCACTGTATCAGGGCTGGCGCAAGATAGCGTGATAGGCGGGTTCAGCGCAGCTGTTCGATGGCACCCTGCGGGGTGAGGAAGTAAAAGACAACGTCGCTGACACACGGCCCGTACTTTGCCAGCCACATTTGCGGGACACGGCGGTCATTGCCGAACACCAGGAATTTGTGCTGCGCGCTGGTTTTTTCCAGCAGCCAGACATGTTCTGCGATCACGGCAAATTTGGCGGGCGGCAACCGTCTGCCGCGCACCAGGGTGTAGTACTTGGCGTCGCCGATTATGTTTTCATCTTCGGATACCAGGTCGAAACGTTTGTTGGGCGGCTGCACCAGTCTGGCATCCAGATGGGTGTTGAAGTGCTCGCTCATCTTCAGGCGCGCAAAATGCTCAAACTGGCGCGGGGTCATTGATTCCGGTGATGCGGTTTGCATGGCGTTGAACAGCGGATGCGGAATGGTGCTGTCAACGGGATAAAACCACCATTCGTGTTGGATCATCATGCCGTCGATCAAGCCCTCTTCGCGCAGGCTGCGCGTGGCATAGAAAGCGGTTTGGTGATGCGAGAGACTCAATTCATGGTGCAATTCGGCGTTGGTCACACCTTTGCCGCCCTGCTGCTGGATATAGCGCAATACCCGTTCTTTTACGGTTGTCATACGCCACCTCAGTTCGTGGTTGGTATGTCCTAATTGTACAATGATTTTAGCGGATGGATGGACACAAAAACGCGCGGACGGCGGCGCAGCAGGTCAAAGATGTAGGCGCGGGTAAGTTTGGCGACCACACGTTCCAAATCATCCGGCACTTCCAGCAAGCCATCCAGATAGTCAAGGATATGGACGTGCAGTCCATTCAGAAAACCTTCTAATTCCGCTTCTCCCATGAATCCAAAGCTCTGAATACCGAAGCCCTGCCGGCGGAAGCCATTGATGATTTTGGTATCATCATGGGTGTGCGGCAGCAGGCTGCCATTCTGGTCAACGACCATGTGGATGAAGATGACACCGTCACGGCCCAACGATTCGCGTTCGCGCACGATATCTTCTCCGATATGCCCGACCGAATCACCATCCACAAAGACATGTGAATAGGCGACCTTTTTGCCATAGGCCAGCTGGCCATCTTCCAACTCAAGGCTCTGTCCGTTGCGCAGGATCTTAATGTTGTCTGCAGGGATATCGAGTTGTTCGCCGATGTTGGCCTGGGCTTTCAGGTGGCGCATCTCTCCATGGATAGGCACGAGGTATTTGGGTTTCAACAGGTTGATGAGCAGTTTCATCTCTTCCTGGCTGGCATGCCCGGAAACATGCACCGGGCTGATGCGTTCATAGATCACATCGGCACCCAGTTCAAACAGGCGGTTGATGGTGTGGTACACGCTCTCTTCGTTGCCGGGGATAGTGTGCGAGGAGAGCACCACAGTGTCACCTTGTTTGACGTCAAACTGGCGATTCTGTCCCAGTGCCAGCCGCCCAAGGATGGAGGTGGGCTCGCCCTGTGAACCGGTGCACATAATAACGATTTTCTCGTCTTTCTGGCGCAGTGCCTGGTCAAGCGGCAGCAACACATCAGCAGGGATATCCAGATAGCCGAGAGAGAGCGCCATTTCGGAGTTTTCAATCATGGAGGTGCCGGCAAATGCCAGGCGGCGGCCATGTCGCTGTGCGGCGTTGGCAACCTGCTGCATGCGGGAAATCAGCGAGGCGAAAGAGGCCACGATGATGCGGCCTTTGGCTTTGTTGAAAACTTCCTCGAGCGCGCCATCGATCTGTTTTTCAGAAGGGGTCCATCCGGGGGTTTCTGCATTGGTGGAGTCAGACAGGAGAATGGTGACACCGCGCTTGGCAAAACCTGCCAGCGCGGAAAAATCGGTGGGCTGGTTGTCCACCGGGGTCTGGTCAAATTTGTAATCGCCGGTGTGCACGATTAAACCGGCAGGGGTTTCGATGGCGAGGCCCACGCAGTCGGGGATGCTGTGGCAGACATGGAAGAAATCGACCTGAAAAGGGCCGACCATGATGCGTTCACCGGGCTCCACCTGATAGATGGTAACGCGATCAAGCAGTCCCTGGCGTGCTAATTTGATCTCAAGCAAACCGCGGGTCAGGTTGGTGGTGTAGATAGGCGCCTGGATTTCTTGCATCAAAAAAGCCACCGCGCCGATATGATCCTCATGACCATGGGTGAAGATCACGCCGGCCACTTTCTCTTTGTTCTGCAGCAAGTATTGCATATCGGGGATGATGTAGTCCACCCCAGGCATACTGTTGAGCGGAAACATGATGCCGGCATCAACCACGAGGATGCAATCCTCGTATTCATACACCATCATATTGCGGCCGATTTCCCCCAGGCCGCCCAGCGGCAGAATGCGCAATGTGTTCTGCTTCATATCCCTGATTATAAACGGCAGGATGAATTTTTGCAAAGGTGGTCACATCG
>OMKS01004062.1_pt1 | contig 11264 bp, 13 predicted proteins | sample 1674721 | NCBI WGS metagenome assembly OMKS01 (sample SAMN06264996, study PRJEB25208) | sediment metagenome | isolation source: hot spring sediment | place: USA: California | collected 2014-09-02 | reverse complement strand
GGTGGGCATCGTGCTGGCGCAGTACGGCCTCTGGCAGGCGGTGATCCGCTTCCCGTTGGGCATCGCGGCGGACTGGGCGGGGCGGCGCAAACCGTTCATCCTCGCCGGGTTTGCGCTCGCCGGGTTGGGCGCGCTGTGGATGGGATTAACCGGCTCGATCCACGGGCTGCTCGTGGGGCGGGCGCTCACCGGTTTCGCGGCGAGCGTGTGGGTGCTGCTGGTCGTCGCCGTCAACAGCCAGTTCCCGCCGGAGGATGCGGTGCGCATCTCGGCGTTGGTGACGGGCGTCAACTCCGTCGCGCGGATGCTCGCCACGAGCGTCACCGGCACACTGAACGACTGGGGCGGGTATCCACTCGCCTTCTTTGTGGCGGCGGGGACAGCGGCAGTAGCGATGCTGGCGATGGTTGGCGTCCGCGAACCGGCGCGCCCGCCGAAAGCGCCCTCGCTCGGCAGTCTGAGGAAACTCATCACCCGGCGGGACGTCCTTGTACCGTCATTGCTCTGCGCCGTGTCGCAGTTTGCCATCTGGGCCGCGCCGTTCACCTTCGCGCCGATCCTGGCGAAAAACCTGGGCGCATCGGATAACACGTTGAGCTTGCTGACCAGTATGAACATCGGCCTGGTGATGCTCGGCAGCTTCGCCACCTCTGCGGTCGCCAAACGGGTGGGCGCGCGCTGGATCGTCGTCTTCACCTTCACCGTCATCGCGCTCTCGATGGGGATGCTGACCCTCGCCCAATCGCTGCCGCTAGTCTTCGTCGCACAAATCTGCTTCGGGCTGGCTTCGGGGATCGGCTACTCGGTGCTGATGGGGCTGAGCATCCGCGACGTGGACGAGACACAGCGCGCCACAGCAATGGGGCTGTTCCAGGCCGTGTACGCCATCGGGATGTTCGCCGGGCCGTGGCTCAGCGGCATTCTGGCGGACAATATCGGCATCCAGCCGATGTTCGGCGTGGTGGGCGTTGCCTGTCTGGTTGTGGGTTTGGTGGGCGTACAGCAACTCAGCAAAGACTGAAAACTGTCGAAGCACAGACTACAAAAGTCTCACGAGGCGCCTGGATGAGCAAATGCCTGCGCTTAACAATGGGTCTGCAAAATGAAGCGCTTGCCTAGACTTTTGTAGTCTGACTCGATCTACTGAAATTCGCGTACCGGTGTATACTTATGTGTAGGTGGAAGTCCTTATAGAAAAGTAGATGTGCAACACGAAAAGGAGGTGCGGACGTGGATCGGAGCTTGTTTTCCCGGCGGAACTGGAAACGCGATGGCTTGATGGCTCTAGGATGGTTGCTCTTGGTGGGATTGGCGGTCGCCCTGGTCTGGTACAGCTTTGCGAACCAACCGGCAGCCGCGCCATCTGCGGATGAACCCGGCGACGCACCCGCCCAACAACAGGCCCTACCTTCTCCCACATATGTCCTCCTGCCCACCGCAACCCTCACCCCTACGCCGCAACCGGCGTCGCCCTCCCCCACACCCGAACCGACGGCCATCCTCCCCACACCAACACCCACGCCGTACATCGTCGCCGGTGTGGATGGGGTCAACGTGCGCACCGGGCCGGCTACCAGCTACGAGCGCATCGGCTATATCGATCCCGATGGGCGCGCGGAGTATCTGGGCGTTGAGAACAATTGGGTGCAGATTCGCTATGAAGGCGAAGTTGCCTGGGTCTATGGGCCACTGGTCACTGTCGTTGAAGCACAAGAAGCTGAAACACCAACTGACTAAGTCTCTATCCGAAAATTATGTCTGTGAGCGTTTTTGATGCGTCAGCGGTGAATTCTCGGATAGGTTCTAATGTGAAGCATCTCTACGCCACCCACCCTTCCCCTTTCGGACCGTTCAGCCTCGTCTGGCAAGAGACCGGGGCCGGGCCACGGATTCAGCGCATCTTTCTTTCCAACGCGCGGGCTTTGGCCGAAGATCGCATGCGCGCAGTGTGGAGCGAGGCCCAACCCGGCGCCAATCCCATTCTGGCCGATCTGGGGGAACGGATGCAACGGTTTCTCGAAGGCGAGGCGCTCGATTTCGAGTTGACCTGGGCGGCGATGGAGACGTGCTCGGCTTTTCAGCAGCGCGTCTTACGCGCTGAACACCGGATTCCGCGCGGCTGGGTGAGTACCTATAGCCGGATTGCCGCGCATTTGGGCATTCCAGGCGGTGCGCGAGCCGTCGGGAATGCGCTTGCGCAGAATCCCTTTCCGATCATCGTCCCGTGCCATCGCGCCATCCGCGCCGACGGGTCGTTGGGCGGCTACCAGGGTGGCGTGGCCATGAAACGCATGCTGCTTAAACGCGAGGAGCTGACGTTTTCGGCAGCGGGAAAAGTGGCGCTGCGGCAGGTATACTACTGACAGGAGAACGCTATGACCTTAACCGACTTTGCTCAAATTTCGTACGCATCCATCGAAAAGAACGCCTTCTCCGGCGTGGTCTACGTCCGCCAAAACGGGCAGGTTGTGTACGCACGTGCGGCGGGATATGCAGACCGCGCCAACCGGCGCGCGAACACGCTCGACACTTGCTTTGGCATCGCGTCCGGCACGAAGTTCTTCACCGCGTTAGCCATCGGCAAACTGATCGAGGCAAGGAAGCTGGAGTTCTCCACGAAAGTCGCGGAGTGCGTCTCCTGGAACTTCCCGCGCTACTCTAAGGAAATCACCATCCGGCACTTGTTGACCCACACGTCGGGTATCCCGGATTACTTCGATGAAGAGAAAATCGAGGATTTCGACAACTTCACCGTGGCGATTCCGTGGTCGGAGCTGCGCGGGCCAAAGGATTACCTGCCCGTCTTCCCCGACGAGGAGATGAAGTTCACGCCCGGCGCGCGCTTCTCCTATTCCAACGGTGGCTACATCCTGCTGGGTGTGGTCGTCGAAGAAATCGCCGGGATGCCGTACCGGGAGTTCGTCACCCAGGAGATTCTCGCGCCCGCCGGGATGACGCACTCCGGCTACTTCGCGCTGAACAAACTGCCGGAGGACACCGCTTTTGGCTACATCGAAGAAGGCGATGGCGAATGGCGGACGAACATCTACAACCTGCCGATCATCGGCGCATCCGATGGGGGCGCGTTTACGACGGCGCACGACCTCGCCCGGCTGTGGGATGCGTTCTGGGGATACAAGATTCTCTCCCCGGAGATGGTGGAACTGTACACCCAACCCTACTCGAAGGCCGAAAGCGAAGGCCCACACGAGCATTACGGGCACGGCATCTGGATTCACGAAAGCGAGACACGCGGCCGCGAAACCTACATCACCGGCTGTGACGCGGGCGTTTCGATGAAATCCGGCGTCATCCATGCCACAGACACGCTCGTTACCGTGCTCTCGAACACGACTGAGGGTGCGTGGCCTGTTTTGGAGGACATATACAATGCCCTCAAAGAGGGAGAATGATGAAACGACAATTCAGAAGCGCCTGCCTCATCACGCAAAACGTACCCAAGCTACGCGATTTCTACCAGGACGTGTTGCAGGTCGAGGCAGAGGGTAATGCTAACTTCGTTGCCTTCGAACCCGTGGGCGTGCCGCTGACGCTGTTCCACACGGAAGGCATGGAGCAGATGGCCCCCGGATCGATGCAGGGCGCAGGGGTTGGCAACGTCGTGCTCGAGTTCGAGGTGGAAGACGTCGATGCGGAGTACGCGCGCCTGCTGGAGATGCACATCCCCATCGTCAAACCGCCTACCACGCAACCGTGGGGCCTGCGCTCGGTTTGGTTCCGCGATCCCGACGGCAATATCGTGAACTTCTTCGCGGTGGTCAATCAATCAACGGATTGAACGGACGGAACGGATTTTTGACTGTTGATTTGCAGATACGGAATTTACCGTAAGGACGCGCCATGACTGAACTCCCATTCATCAAAGGGCTGGACCTCAGCCGGATTTTCTACGAAGAAGCCATCAAGCCGGTGCTGGACAAACATTTCCCCGGCCTCCCCCATTCGGCGGCGCTGATCGGGAATGGGTCCGAAGTACTGGGCTTCGACACCCCGCAGTCCAGGGATCACGACTGGGGGCCGCGAGCGATGCTGTTCTTGTCCGAGGATAACCACACACGTCATCACGAGCAGATTGACCAAATCTTGTCCCAGGAACTTCCGACTGAGATTCGTGGCTATCCGACCAACTTTGTATACCATGAAGATGGCCTGATGCAGCATCGTGTGCTGATTCTGACGGTCCGGGAATTCACCAAATCTCTTCTGAACTTCGATCCTACCGGCGGCATCCGCGCGGCGGATTGGCTGAGCATCCCCGAATACCGGCTGCTTATGTTCACGGCGGGGCACGTCTTCCACGATGGGCTGGGGGAACTGGAACCCCTCCGCGCCAGGCTGCACTACTATCCGCACGATATATGGTTATATATGCTGGCGGCGCAATGGCAGCGCATCGCCCAGGAAGAGCCGTTTATGGGACGTTGCGGGCAGGTGGATGACGAGGTGGGTTCACGGTTGGTGGCGGCGCGCCTGGTGCGCGACCTGATGCGGCTGTGCTTCCTGATGGAACGAACCTACACGCCCTACATCAAATGGTTGGGGACAGCCTTCGCGCATCTCGACTGCGCTGACACACTTCTGCCGGTCTTATTACAAGTGTTGGCGGCTAATTCGTGGCAAGAGCGCGAGAAACATCTGACCGCAGCCTACGAATTCGTCGCCGGGATGCACAATGATTTGGGCATCACCGAACCCCTGTCTACCGAAGTGTCGCAATTCTACCTGCGGCCTTTCTTCGTCATCAAAGCCGAACGCTTTGTGAAGGCCATCCGTGCGGCGATCACGAGCGAGGAAGTCCTGGCATTGCCGGAAAACCTGGGGGCGGTGGATCAGTTTGTAGATTCGACCGACGCGCTGAACGATCCGGCGTGGTCTAAGGAGTTGTATAAATGACGGCATCGAATATGGATAAAACCTCACTCACACAAAAAGACATCGAAGAAGGACTACAGGAACTCGGCCTGCACCGTGGCGACGCCGTGGAAGTCCACAGCTCCCTCCGCAGCTTTGGCCGGGTGAAAGGCGGCGCAACGACGATCATCGAAGCGCTGATGCAGGTCGTCGGTGAAGATGGCGCGCTGGTGATGTCCGCCTATCCCGTCAGCCTCCCGATTCCGCTCACGGAAGAGGAAAAGGCGCGCGGCATCACCTGGAAAGTCCGCATCCTCGATCCCAATTCCGATGAAAAAACCGGCCTGGGCGCGGTCGCGGATACCTTCCGCAAACGCCCCGACGTTATTTGCGGCACGAGTTTTCATCGAGGATGCGCCTGGGGACGCGACGCGCATCTGCACTGTCAGAATTACAGACGTCTGCTTGAAATTGACGGCTGGGCTTTGTTGCTGGGTGTGGACATCGGTCGCTGTTCCAGCATGCACTTGGCCGAAAGTGTGCCCATCCCGGAAGAAATTCGGAAGCGCTTCGAGGTTCCTACCGACATCCTGCAGGATTATCCGCAAGATCGATGGAGTATCGGCTACGGCAGCACCCCCGACGATCCGTGGGCTAAAGTCTGGACCGAAGCGCAGCAACGCGGCCTGATTCGTACCCGCACCATCGGCCACGCTGAGTGCAAACTGTTCAAGGCCAAAGCAATGGTCTCGATTTATGAGGAACTGCGCCGCGCCGACCCATTCGCGTTGTTTGGCGTGAAAGGAACTCCGTAGGAGTCTTCTCGCGTAATCAAGAAAACAGGTTACAATTCTGATATAAGCGTTGAGGCACATTGGATGATGTGATAGCCTTGCAGTCCAAACGAAGAGTAGGAGGACAATGATGACGCTGACAAATGAAGCAACAGCAGTGGATATCAAATCCGCCTTGCTCAACGTGCTCGAGGAATTACCGGCAGAACGAGTGGAGGAAGTGCTGGATTTCGCGCTTTTTATCAAAACACGCCAAACGCAGGCAGCACGTTCCGAGTTTGTCTACAAACAGAGGGAGAAGAAGCCTTCAGCGTCTTTAGCAGAAACCATCACTGCGTTGCAGTCAGATGGAACACAGGGACGTCTATTTGAGCGGTTAATGGCCGAACGTGCCGAAGAGCGCAGTCGTGAATACCGAGAATAACCCAAAACCAAGTATGCTGTACCTATTGGATACATCAGCACTCATTGCGTTCATCGAAAAAGAACCCGGTATGGAGCAAATTCGTGCCCTGTTGGGTGAGCAAACCGTTCTATTGCCTTTTGTGACGCTGATGGAAACCTATTACATTACCCTTCAAGAGCAAGGACAAGTCATTGCAGACAAACGGTATAAGCTAATTCAGAAGCTGCCGGTAACAATATTGTGGCAAGTCAGTGAGATCACCCTGAAGTTAGCCGCTCGTTTCAAAGCCGCGCATCGCATCTCCTTTGCCGATGCATTGATCGCGGGATTCACCGCTGAGCACAATGCTATCCTGGTTCACAAAGACCCCGAGTATGAAGTGCTAAAGGATAAAGTACGGCTAAAACCCTTACCGTATAAATCCTGATCTATGTCATCTGTTGACTATTTTAGATGAGGAGGCTCAATAATGTCTGATTTTCCGCGTACTACTGTAGGAGGGGTGTCGTTACCCCGGTTGCTGATCGGCACCAACTGGTTCCTCGGTTGGTCGCACACCAGTCTGGCGAAAGATAAATGGATCCAGACGCATCACGATCCGCAAACCATCGCTGCGATTCTGGACGTGTTCCTGGAATACGGCATCGACGCGGTGATGGGACCGGCGAACGATAAGCTGGAAGCGGCGTTGCAAGAGGCCGAACAGCGCAGCGGCAAGGCCATCACCCGCATCGTCACACCGCACTTCAATATCACGCCCGGCGGCCCGGCGGAATCCGAACCGGAGCGCGTGTTCGACGTGTGCAAGGAGAAATACCACGCCACGTTCTGTATGCCGCACCAGGCCATCACCGACGCGCTGGCCGACCGGATGACCAAAACCATCCGCGACCTGGACAAGTACACGGCGATGATCCGCGAGCGCGGCATGATCCCCGGCCTCTCCACGCACATGCCGGAGACGGTGGTCTACGCCGACAAAATGGAAGCCGACATCGAAACCTACATCCAGATCTACAACGCCGCCGGATTCCTGATGCAGGTGGAAGTGGACTGGGTACAACGCATCATCCAGAACGCCAGGAAGCCCGTGATGACGATCAAACCGCTGGCGGCGGGACGGCTCATGCCTATCGTCGGCCTGGCCTTCGTGTGGAACACCATCCGCGACTGCGATATGGTCACCATCGGCACCACCACCCCCGACGAGGCGCGCGAATCCATCGAGCTGTCGCTGGACTTGCTCGCCCGCCGGATGCCGCAGGTCGAATTGCAGAAGACGCGCAGTAAAAGCTCACTAAGCTAGAGGCAGGAGGCAAGAGGCAAGAGGCAAGAAGCAGGAAACACAACAGGGGTTCTGTCCTGTATCCTGTATCCTGCATCCTGCATCCTGTATCCTGCCTCTTGCCTCTTAATGTAAACAATGATGTTGGATTTGCACACAACTTTCAGAGACCCCATCCCCATCGTCTCCGTCGATGCGCTGCGCTATCGCGGACGGCAACTGGTGCGCGTGCGTTCGGCGGACGGCGCGGAAGGCATCGTGATGGCGCACGGACGCATCGAGTATCTCTGGCCGATCTTGCAGCAGCTCGTCGCACCATACTTCACCGGCCAGGATGCACGCGACCTGGAGGCGCTGGTGGATGGCGTCTACGCGTACAAAAGCGCGTACAAGCTGGCAGGCATCGCGCTGTGGAGTCCGGTAGCCTACGTGGAGCTGGCGCTCTGGGACATGCTCGGCAAGCTGGCCGGGAAGCCGGTTTGTGAACTGCTCGGCCCGGTGCTGCGGCGTGACGTCCCCATCTACCTCTCCAGCATGCGCCGCGACACGACGCCGGAAGAAGAAGTTGCCTGGTTGCAAGCGCGCTTGGCCGAAACCGGTGCGCGCGCCGTCAAGCTCAAAATCGGCGGGCGGATGAGCGCCAATGCCGACGCGATGCCAAACCGCACAGAGCACCTCATCCCCCTGGCACGCCGGACGTTTGGCGACGACGTGACGATCTACGTGGACGCCAACAGCTCCTACGATGCCGCGCACGCCATCGAGGTCGGCACGCTGCTGGCGGATTACGGCGTCGCTTTCTTCGAGGAGCCGTGCCCCTGGCAGGATTACTGGCAGACCAAGCAGGTCGCCGATGCGCTGGAGCTACCCGTCGCGGGTGGGGAACAGGATTCGAGCCTGCCGCTGTTCGACTGGATGATCCGTGAGCGCGTGGTCGATGTCGTGCAGACCGACGTGATGTACAACGGCGGCCTGATCCGTCTGATGCGCGTCGCGCGGATGGCGGAGGCTGCCGGTATGCCGATTATGCCGCACAGTCCCAAAGCCGGCGCAGAGTCCGCCCCGGTGCTGCATTTCGCCGCCGTCGCGCCAAACCTGGGGCCGTATCAGGAATATCACGGCGCAACCCGCGCGTTGGAGCCGTGGTACACGCCCGACTTCGTTATCCGCAACGGAGCGGTCGCCGTTCCCGATGGGCCGGGGTTGGGCGTCGAATACGATCCCGCGATATGGAATCAGGCGGAATCCTTCTGATGGACACACCAATCCCTGAAGCCTATTGGGTGAAACCCGGCTTTTTGCTGGCCGGGCCATACCCCGCGCCGCGCTCGGCGCACGTCACCAACGATAAGCTGGAGCGCCTGTTGCAAGCCGGTATCCAGCTTTTTGTGGATTTGACCGAGCCAGGCGAAGCGCAACCTTACGCAAATCAATTGAGTAGGCGGGCGCACCACCTACGGATCCCCATCGCGGATTTTTCCGTACCGGAGCCAGAAAAAATGGCCGCCATCCTCAGCATCCTGGACGATGCGCTATCCCGAGAGTGGCGCGTCTATGTCCACTGCCTGGCCGGACTGGGACGGACGGGAACCGTCATCGGCTGCTATCTGGCGCGGCACGGCTTCCAGGGAGCAGAGGCGTTGGAACGCTTGCAGCACTTGCGTGCAAATTCCGCTTACGCAGACAGCAGTTCACCGGAAACGGACATGCAACGCTATATGGTGCTCCGTTGGCCGGCGGGACAATAAGGATAAGCATCGAAGGTGTATGAACAACCCGCCCCAGGCCATCCCCCTCACCCTGGCTGACGTCGCTGCGCATCCCGGCGACTTTTATCGCACCGTAACGCTATCCTCCGGCGAAACGCTCACCTTCCGCCCACTGCTACCGGATGACATCACACGACTGGCCGAATTCCTGGCGGACCTCGCGCCACAGACACGCGCGTTCTCCACATTTCCAAGCTACGATTTGACGACGGCGCAGGAGATGTGTACAGCGATAGCACGTTATGATAAACTGCGGCTGGTCGCTACAGCTGCGGAACGCATCGTTGCGTTATTCGAGCTAAGCTTCGATCTGACTGCCACCGACGTAGCGCGCTATCACAGCTACGACATTCCTCTTGATAAAGCTACCGACTGCCGCTTTGGGCCGACCATCGCCGATGAATACCAGAATCGCGGCCTGGGATCACGGCTGCTGCCCTACGTGTTCGACCTCGCGCGCAGTTTCGGCCAACGCCGGATGATCCTCTGGGGCGGCGTGATGGCGCACAATCACCGGGCCATCCACCATTACCAAAAACACGGCTTTCAGATCGCCGGCACGTTTCACAAGGATGCGAATATCGTATGTTATGATATGATAGTGCACATCCCAGAAACACAATGTAACACCAACACAAAATCAGGAGTGTGATGAACGACCCGTTTTTAGAGATTTTGATTATTGCGCTTTTGCTGCTTACTAATGGAATCTTCTCAATGTCAGAGATGGCGATCATCTCAGCCCGTAAGACGCGCCTGCAGCAGTTGGCAGAAACGGGCAACCGCTACGCCCGGCTTACACTAAAACTCGCCGATGACCCCAACAAATTTCTGGCAACCGTGCAAATCGGCATCACGTTAATCGGCATTTTGTCCGGCGCATTCGGTGGTGCAACGCTGGCACGCACCATCGCTGTCTGGCTAGACACAATCCCCTCCCTCAAGCCCTACAGCGAGGCCATCAGCGTGGCGGTGATCGTCATCATCATCACCTATCTATCGCTCATTATCGGCGAACTGGTGCCAAAAAGGCTGGCGCTCAACAGTGCCGAACGGATTGCCATCGTTATGGCAGCGCCGATGAATTTTCTGTCAGTGCTGGCTTCGCCATTGGTCAAATTCCTCAGCCTTTCCACCAACTTCGTATTACGGCTCCTGAATATCAAGCCCACCACGGAGCCGATGATCACCCAGGAAGAAATTGAAATCCTCATCGAACAGGGCACGCAAAGTGGCGCGCTAGAAGAAGCCGAACAGGACATCCTCGAAAGCGTCCTCCGGTTGGATGAGCAACGGGTGGGCACAGTGATGACCGCCCGCCCGCAGATTATCTGGCTTGACCTGGAAGACCCGCCGGAAGTCACCCAACAAAAGATCATCCGCAGCCCCTACTCACGCTTTCTGTTGAGCAAAGATGATTTAGACAACTTCCTTGGCGTCGTGTACGCCAAAGACATCCTCACCCAGAACCTGAGCGACCGCCCCCTGGATTTAGGCGCCCTCACACGCCCGCCCCTTTTCGTGCCGGAGAACATGTCCACGCTCAAATTGCTTGACCTGTTCAAACAGAGGGGCACGCACGTCGCCGTCGTCATCGATGAGTACGGCGTCATCCAGGGGATGGTCACCGATACCGACATCCTCGAGAGCATCGTGGGCGATCTGCCCGCCAATGACGAACCGGAAGAACCCGAGGCCATCCAACGTGACGACGGCACCTGGCTACTGGACGGGATGTTGCCCATCGACCGCCTGAAAAAGCTCTTCGACCTCGAGCACCTGCCCGACGAGGAATTGGGCGATTATCAAACCGTGGGTGGATTCGTCATCTACATCATGGAAAGCATCCCGGTGTCGGGCGAATGGTTCGAGTGTGGCAATCTGCGCTTCGAAGTCGTAGATATGGACAGACACCGGGTCGACAAGGTGCTGGTGACGCCGATCCGACCCAACGAACCTGGGCCTGATAAGAAAGTAGAAATGAGAAATGAGTAGAGAGTAAAGGGGAAAAAGTCTCATTACCCATTACTCATTACCCTTTACTCATTACCAAATTTCCATGGAGTCTCCATGTGGGATTCCACACCAACGAGGACGAAAATGAGGTAAGCGCGTGAGTAGATCGATGACTGGCCCCG
>OMKS01004060.1_pt1 | contig 11271 bp, 7 predicted proteins | sample 1674721 | NCBI WGS metagenome assembly OMKS01 (sample SAMN06264996, study PRJEB25208) | sediment metagenome | isolation source: hot spring sediment | place: USA: California | collected 2014-09-02 | reverse complement strand
GTCCAGGGGTTGTAGAACCCCGAGATGTTCAGGTGACACATCAGGATCGATGCCGTCACGGGCTTGGCCCGGCCCCGCGAGACGGCGAACGAGGGGTGCAGGTCGAGTTGGGTGGCGATGCGCTCGTAAGCGCGGTCGATGGCCTTGTCCATCGCTGCAAGGTCTGCCGGCCGGCTTGGCTCGCTCAGGTCCTCGGTGCCCATGGCCTCGGCATAGGCTTCGTTCGTCGCCTGGACCAACTCGACGCATAGCCGCTCGAGCTCCTCGATGTCCCCGTCGCTCGCGACGCTGTCCTCGGAGGCATCGAAGTCCTGCCAGTCCATACGGGCGACCAAGTTAGTGCGCGCGTAGTTCAGACCCCAGGCGGCGTAGAAGTACGCCACAAGGACAAGCACCGCGGTCACGAGTTGAAGCACGCCGCGCACGAGCAGATTCCCGACGCTGCGGCGGCCATGGAGGACGTGGTGGACGCCGCGTGCGGCACACCAAAGCCCGCTGCCTACAACGGCGAGGAGGAGGACCTCGAAAAGGCTGAAGGGGAAAACACCCGAGATGGCCGCAAGGAAGCGATTGAGGAACTGGAACACGTGCTCAGTGTAAAGGCGCTCGACGAGCACGGGGGCGTGGGACAAGGCCCAGAGGACGAGGAGGCTCGCCAGGGCGACGGCGTTTGCCAAGGCATAGCCCTTGAGTTGGAGCGGACGATCCTGGTCCTTCTTGCGAGTGTTTGTGTCGACCGTGCTCATGCACAGAGTCTACCAGAGTCGAGGCGGCGATGCAGAAAACGGGCCCTCGGTGTTGGCCGAGAGCCCGTTGGCATTCGCTTGGCTGATGCGACGGCGCCTAGAACAGCGTGGCGAGCACGAGCGAGATGACGCACATCAGCTTGATGAGGATGTTGATGGACGGGCCGACGGTGTCCTTGAGAGGGTCGCCGACGGTATCGCCCACGACGGCGGCCTTGTGCGCGTCCGAGCCCTTGCCGCCGAAGTGGCCTTCCTCGATGTACTTCTTGGCGTTGTCCATCGCGCCGCCCGAGTTGGCGGTTTGGATGCCGAGCATGACCCCGGTGACGATAGCGCCCACGAGCATGCCGGCAAGGCCGGCCGCGCCGAGGATCAAGCCGATGGCAACGGGGACCACGATGGCCATGAGGCCGGGCAACATCATGCCGTGGATGGCGCCCTGGGTGGCGATATCGACGCAGGTGGTGCTGTCGGGCACGACGCCTTCTTCGCCTTCCTTGAGGCCGGGTATTTCGCGAAACTGGCGGCGCACCTCGTCAATCATCTTGTAGGCGCAACGGCCTACTGCGCGGAAGAGCATGGACGAGAACAGGAAGGGGAGCATGCCGCCCACGAGGACGCCCGCCAGAATCTTCGGTTCGAGCAGCGATACATCGGCCGCATCGAGGCCCGCCGAGACCATAAAGGCGCTCAGGAGGCCAATCGCTGCGAAGGCCGCGCTGCCAATGGCGAAGCCTTTGCCGATGGCCGCCGTGGTGTTCCCGACGGCGTCCAGGCCGTCGGTGATCTCGCGGACACGCGGGTCGAGGCCGGCCATTTCGGCGATGCCACCGGCATTGTCGGCAATCGGGCCATAGGAGTCGACCGCAACGACCATGCCCGTCGTGGCGAGCATGCCAAGCGCCGCAATCGCGATGCCGTACATGCCCGCGCAGTTGTACGCCAAGACAACGGCGATGGCGAGGACGATGACGGGTCCCGCCGTGCTTTGCATGCCGATGGCCGTGCCGCCGGTGACGGCGACGGCCGGTCCGGTCTGGCAATCCTCCGCCAGTCGCTTCACGGGTTTGTAGCTGCCCGAGGTGAAGTACTCGCTGACGAAGCCGACGATCATGCCGGCGACGATACCGCACACGCAGGCCAGGAAGGGCCCGTACCATCCGTATTCGGCGTCGCCGATCGTGAAGTTCTTGCCCCAAATCAGGCTGTAGAGGCCCACGCCAAGGATGGCCAGCCCCGCTGCGACATACGTGCCCATCATCAGCGCCTGCTGTGCATTGTTCTTGGCGAAGCGCTTGACGTACATGACGCCGACTATCGAGGCGACGATGCCGATGGCGGCAACCAGGAAGGGGAACGCCCGCAGGAATTCGATGAATCCCTCGCTCTCGGCCGCGACGGCGATGCCGCCGGCGATAGCCAGACTGGCGATGATGGATTCGACGTAGGACTCGAGGAGGTCGGCGCCGAGGCCGGCCACGTCGCCGACGTTGTCGCCCACGTTGTCCGCGATAACCTCCGGGTTGCGCGGGTCATCCTCGGGGATCCCCGCCTCGACCTTGCCGACGAGGTCCGCGCCCATGTCGGCGCCCTTGGTGAAGATGCCGCCGCCTGACCGGGCGAACAGCGCCACGAGCGACGCACCCATGGCGTAGCCGTTCACGATGAACGGGTCGCCGGCGGCGAGCTTGTACACGATCACGAGACCCAACAGCGCGATGCCGACGACGCCCATGCCCATGACCGCGCCGCCGCTGATGGCGACGTCCAGAGCCGCCACGACGCCACCCTTGTCGGCGGCGTGGGTGGTGCGGGCATTGGCGCGGGTGGCAATGTACATGCCCAGGAAGCCCGCGCAGGCGCTTGCTATGGCGCCGAACACGAACGCCAGTGCCGTACCGACACCCAAGCCCGTTTCGGGATTGCGGCCGCCGACAATGGCAATCAGTGCGGCAATCACGACGACGAAAACGGCCACGTAGCGGTATTCACGTCGCAGGAAAGCCTTCGCGCCGTCCTGGATCGCCGCCGAGAGAGCCGCCATGCGATCGCTTCCCTGGGGCTTTGAGAGCACGTACTTCGCGAGGTAGTACACGAAGCCCAGTGCGAGCAAACTCGCAACGCCAGCCAATTTTAGATAGGGCATGATCCGTTCATCCTCCTTATTCGTCTACTGGCGGCTATTCCACACCGGCCGCCACCATTTCTCCAGCCTGCGACTCGTATTGGCCCTCACGGATAAGCGCTTCACGCGCCGCGTTCTGCTCCGCTTCCTTCTTGCTCTTACCGGATCCGCGACCTGCCGGCTCGCCGCCAAGACTCACCTCAACCGCGAAGCGCTTGCGGTGGTCGGGGCCCTCCGCCGCGACAACGGTGAACGTGGGCAACGCCATGTGCCGTGCCTGGCAGTAGTTCTGCAAGCGCGACTTGAAGTCCCAAACCTGCTCCGACGTGCGCGCGGCATCAAGCATGTCGCCAAAGGCCTGCTCGATGAAGCCTCGCGCCGTGTCCCAGCCCTGATCGATGTACAAGGCGCCCACAAACGCCTCGAGGCAATCCGCCAGAAGCGCTGCGCGCCTTCGGCCGCCGGACAGCTCCTCGCCTTTGCCGAGCCGGATATGCGGGGCGAATCCCAATGCGCCCGCCACTTTCGCCACGCTTCGTTCATTCACGATCGCAGCCCGCATCCGGCTGTATTCACCCGGCGTGCGGTCCGGTACCGCGTGGTACACGTGGTGGGCTACGGCGAGTCCCAGCACAGCGTCGCCTAGGAACTCGAGGGCCTCATAGTCCCCGCAGATACCCGACGTCTCTGCCATGATGGACGCGTGCGTGAGCGCACGATCGAGCAACTCGATGTCGTTGATAACCACCCCCAGGCGCAAGGTCAGTGCCCGGAGTTCCTCCTCACGCGCAGCTTGAACACTCATAGCTTCTCAAGACGCCGAAGGTATCGCGCCGTGGAATCATAGCGGATTGCAGACACGCCGTGCAACATAACGTGAACACGTGGGACCCGGGGGAGGAAGGACAGGCCGAATTTCTCCCACGGCATGGATCCGTCAACGGCCGCCGTGCTATAAGGTCCGACGCTTGCACAGCGCCGGCGCGTCGTCCGGAAGGCCATGCACCCATTGGAAACCGAACAATCCCATCGCGCAACTGCCGACGCCAGAACCGTCGGGATCCTTCTGTTGGCTATCACGCTGACGGGTGCTGCGTTGCGCGTTCACACGCTGGGCGTGAGCTATTGGACCGATGAGGCCGAGACGTACACCACCGCCAGCGAGTCGCTGTGGCACGCCCTCACGTTCCGCTCCTATCCCGTCTATTACGTTATCGCGCACTACATGCTGCGCTTGGGAACGGACGAGGTCATCCTGCGCTTCCCCAGCTTCCTCGCCGGCGTCTTGGCCATACCCGGCGTTTACCTGCTCGCGCGTGTCGTGGCCGACCGCACGACGGGGCTCGCGGCGGCCTTTCTCATCGCCTTCTCGCGCTTCAGCATCTGGCACGCGCAGGACGCCCGTTTCTACAGCCTGGTCGCGCTTGTCGGCATCCTGGCCATGCTGGCCGTTCTCCAAACGCCCACGCACAGGCAACCTCAACGCTACTGGCTCCTGTGGTGCCTCGCATCCATCCTCGGGGTGTTCACGACGCCGTTCTATGTCTTTTTCATCGCGGGCAGCATCGTGGGTTACGGCCTCTGGCTGCTGAGGACACGAACCCTCTCGGACAGGAAACAGCGCGTGCGGCGGTTGTATGTACTTGCTGTGTACGGCGTCCTGGCGCTGTTGCCATGGTTTGTGAGCAGCGCGGGCAGAGAGGCCGTGCAACGGCTCGTGCTCTCACAGAGCCAGGGAACCTCCGACGAGGAACAGCCGCAGGAGAAGGGTGAATCGCATGTGTTGGCGCCTGGTCGCTACTGGCGCTTCGTGGCTCACGACCATCTCGGCCGGCTGCCGGCTCCAGTGCGTTATGCGTTGCTGGGATTGGCACTTATCGGGCTGGCCGGCCTGTTCCGGCGCGCGCCTCTGTTTGCGTCGATGGCCGTGGGCATCATGATTGTCCTGCCGATTCCCCTGTCCGTTGTTCCCGTCGGGCATTGGTACGACGCGCGCTACTTTGCCGCCAACGTGCCACTGCTATTTATACTCATCGCGATCGGCCTTGCGATGGCCGGCGGTGGCCTTGGTCGCGCCGTGAACGCAGTCCAGCAGGCTTTGGAGAGAGATGAGCTGCGGTGGACGCCATGGCTGAGGGCCGGTTTCGTTGCGGCGATGCTGGCGCTCCTGACGCCGTTCACGATGGCGTCGATACACAAGCACTACGACGAGCGCCGGCCGCCGTACGACTGGCGGGGCGTCATGCGTCACGTCGCGCGACACATTACCTACAAGGATGCGATCTTCTACTTCGCGCAGTTCGAAACCCACTCGGGCAAGGCCTACAGATACGGGTTCCACGACCGGACCGTACCCTACTACCTCGAGCAATTGCGTGCGGACGGCGGCTTCCTCAACAAGACCGTGCCTCACTTCGACGGCCCCGGCATCGAGGACCTCTTCGAGGTCATGCGCGACCACCCCTGGGCCAATGTGTGGGTCCTTTCGCACGAGTACAAGCTGAACGACCGCCTGCGGCGGCAGTTGGACGCGCTCTGCGATGCCAAGCCGGTCGAGGGCAGGGCGACCTTGCGCATCATCGGCAGACCGACCGTCAATCTGCTCGCCCGCGGTGACTTCGAGGAGGAGGACGGCCGGGTTTTTTTCAGCACCGGTGCCGTGCGGGCGTGCGACGGTGAGGCCCACCGGGGTCGATGCGCTGCCTGTCTTCACAGCGACGATCCGGGCACGGCGTCCAAAGCGAACAATGCCTACGTCCGCATGCCCGTGGTCTACGATACTGACGGCAACCCGGGGCGCGGCCTCGAGAGGGGCAGGGCCTATACTCTGTCGTTCCATATGAAATACGACGCCGTCGAGCGAGGACCGATCTGGTCGCGCACGTTGAAGGTGGTTCTGCACGGCATTGACGCTGAAGGCGGGACTACATTCTGGGAGAGCCTGGTCGAGTTGGTGGGCTCGGCCCCCTGGGACTTCTATGAATTCCCCCTCATGCCTCCCGAGAATTACCCTGAGGCGACACGCGAAGTCTTCGTCGTCATCGGCCTGTTCGGCAGCACCGGCACGGTCTGGCTCGACGACGTACAGCTCGAACCCCGTCCCCATGCCACGCCCTACGTCACCGGCGTGCGCCCTTCCCACGCCGAGCGCATCGAGCGCTTCCTCGAGCAGAACGGCGGCTAGCATCGTCCGAGACTTCAACCTATTGCCCGTGCAAGGCTTACGCTTGGGGCGCAATTCAATGGCTGACGTTCCACCCACTCAACGGTATGCTATACTGTCCACCAACCACTGGGACCAAGGCGTCCCTGCGGGCGTTGCTGTACCCGCGCCATGTGCAGAGATGCCGTTGGATGGGAGACTGTGAGATGAGCCGCTTCCTGGCCTTCTTCCTTCCCGTCGTCCTTATGCTCTTGTCGTGGGCGTCGCTTGGCGCTCAAGCGCGGCTCGACGGCGACAGTAAAGCCGTTGACCGTCTCGATATGCACATCGGAAGCGCCTCGGGGGAGCAGGGCTCGACCGTCAGCGTCGACGTCGCCCTCGATGCCGGCACAAGCGAGCCCGCCACCATCACGTTCGACCTGTACTTCGACGCATCACGCCTCGCGCTCGAGGGTGTAACACCCGGCCCAGCCGCTACCGATGCGGACAAGGTCGTGGACTTCTCGGACGACACCGAGGGCGTGCTCGTGTTTGTCATCTACGGCGGGCGCACGGCCATGAGCGACGGGGTTCTCCTCTCCGTAGCCTTCTCGATTCTGCCCGACGCGCCGCCGGGCGAAACAGCGCTGACCGGCGAGGTGATCGAGTGCGTCACGGCCTACGAGGAACTGCTCGACGGCGCCGTCAGCGCCGGAGCCGTAACCATCGAAGCCGGCGCTGAAGGCGAGGGAGAGGGGGAAGGCGAAGGCGAAGGCGAGGAAGAACCCATCCAACTGAGCATCGAATCCGTCGAAGTGCGGCCCGGAGCCGTGGCGGTCGTGCCAATCGCCCTCACGATAGGCGATGCGGCGCCAGCGTCGATTGCATTGTCGATTCTGTTCGACGAGACGAACCTGAGTGTCGAGAACGTCGGAAAACCTAGGGACAGACTACTGGTTTTTTGTTCTTTCGTGGTCTTCCCCCCTTTTTCGGGCGGAGGCTTCGCCCGAGGAGGTGCTCGAGTTGGTCGAGGAAGCTGGTGGAACCGCACGGACGTCCCGTATGCGTCTGCCGACGGATGCATTCATATCGCTCATCGTCCTCGCGCGCCTCGAACAGCCACTCGGCCCAATCCTCGATCACGCCGGTCGGCGGGAAATCCGGCGACAACAGGCTATCGTCTCGCATTCCGCAGTGCGCCGCCGCACTCGACCACGGATAGGCCTCGGCTCGCTCGACCATCCCTGCCCGCACGGGATTCTGTTCCACATATCGCACCGCCGCCCACAGATGGGTGTCGTCCAGAGGACACGAATGAAAGCGCCCCTGCCAGACGTGCCCCGACAATCGCGTGCGCGCGTTGAAGTACATCGCGTACACCGTGTGCGCGTCCCGCAGCGCCAGGCCCAGCGATTCCTCCCGTTTCGGCACGGCCACAAGATGAACATGGTTCGTCATCAGGCAGTAGGCCCAGACCGACAACCCGCGCTTGTCGGCATATTGTTTGAGCAACCGCAGATAGGCTTGCCGGTCCCCGTCCGTTTCGAAAACATCCGCCCGTCGATTCCCCCGCTGGGTCACATGGTGCGGAACACCCGCGACCACTATGCGCGCCACTCGACTCATGCGCCCTATCCTATCTGAAACAGCGGGGATCGTCAACTAATCCGTAGTCTGTCCCTGGGTTTTCCATGAGACCTTCTCCTCTGCTGCCTTCGCGCCGCGCAGCAGTTTCTCGACATACACGTGCAGCACCGCCACGTCCGCCGCACGCACGCCCGGCACGCGCGCCGCCTGGCCCAGGTTCACCGGCCGCACCGACGCCAGCCGCTCGCGCGTCTCGCGGGGCAGGCCGGGGATCCCAATGTAGTCCAGCCCCGTCGGCAGCGGCACGTTCTCGGCCTTGCGGAACCGCTCGATGGCCTGTTCCTGACGCGCGATGTAGCCCGCGTACTTCACGCGGATCTCGACCTGCTCGCGCGCCTCGAAATCCAGCGGCTCGGGAGGCGGCCTCAACGCATAAACGTCGCCGAGCTGCAATTCGGGACGCTGGAGCAACTGCGCGGCCGTTTTCGGCTCCATCATCGGCGCCAGGTTCCGCGCGCGGAGAAACTCGGCAACGTCCTCGGTCGGAGCGAGCCGCGTTTCCTCGAGGCGCTTGATCTCGCGCTGCACGCGCTCCTCCCTCGCCCGCACGCGCTCGAGGATCGCGTCGCCCGCGATGCCGTAGTGCGCCAGGCGCACGTCCGCATTGTCGTGCCGCAGGACCAGGCGGTATTCGGCGCGCGAAGTGAACAGCCGGTAGGGCTCGAGCACGCCGCGCGTCACCAAGTCGTCCACCATGACCCCCAAGTAGGCCTCGTGACGCCGGATGTACAACGGCGGGTCGCCGTCCAGATAGCGCACGGCATTCAGCGCGGCGAAGATCCCCATGCCAGCCGCTTCCTCATAGCCCGAGGTGCCGTTGATCTGCCCCGCGTGGAAGAGCCCGCGCACGCGCTTCGTCTCGAGCGTCGGCTTGAGCTGCGTCGGCGGAATGAAGTCGTACTCGACTGCGTAGCCGGGGCGGATGATCTCGACATCCTCAAGTCCCGGCACCGTCCGCAGAAACGCGAGCTGCACATCCTCGGGCAGGCTCGTCGTCAGCCCGTTCACGTACACCTCGGCCGTGTTCAGGCCCTCCGGCTCGAGGAACACGTGGTGCGAGGTCTTCTCGGGAAACCGCATCACCTTGTCCTCGATACTCGGGCAATACCGCGTGCCGATCCCCTCGATCTTCCCCGAGAACAGCGGAGAACGGTCGAGGTTCCGCCGGATTACCTCGTGCGTGCGCTCGTTGCTCTGCGTGAGCCAGCACGAGATGCGATTCGGGTCGAAGCCCTCGATGGGCGTCGAAAACGAGAACGGCCGCGGGTCCTCGTCGCCGTCCTGGCGCTCGAGCACCTCCGTGTTGATGCTCCGCCGGTGAACGCGCGCGCAGGTACCCGTCTTCATGCGCCCAATCTCGAAGCCGAGCCGCCGGTACGCGTCGCTCAGCCCTCTCGCGCTCATCTCGCCTCCGCGCCCGCCCTCGGTGTGCACCATGCCGTAGTGCAGCAGGCCGCGCATGAAGGTCCCCGGACACACAATAACCGCACCGGCGCTCATCACCGAGTCCAGCGACGTACCTACGCCCGCGATGGCGCCCTCATGCACGACAAGGTCCTCGACGAGGAACTGCTTGAGCGTCAAGTTCTCCTCCGCCTCGCAGACGCGCTTCATGTCGTATTGATAGTTGATGCGGTCGGCCTGCGCGCGCGGCGAATGCACCGCCGGACCCTTTGAGCGATTCAGCATCTTGAACTGAATCCCCGTCCGGTCGATGCACCGGCCCATCTCGCCGCCCAGCGCGTCCACCTCGCGCACCAACTGGCCTTTCGCGATACCCCCGATCGCCGGATTGCAAGACATCCGCGCCACCATATCGAGGTAGATCGTCGCCAACAGCGTCCGCCGACCCATCCGCGCACACGCCAGCGCCGCCTCAACGCCCGCATGCCCCGCACCGACCACTATCACGTCATAATCGCGTTCCATGCGGCGATCTTAGCACACCCACGCACCACCGACCGACGCAGACTGCTCGCATTCATCGATCCCCTCAGGCCAAACAGACACGGTAGAGCACGCAGTAGCTCAGCAGGCACATGCCAGGCAAGCTCACCCGCGCAAACACCAGTGCTTACCCGCCGACTTGGGGACCAGAAGGCCTCTTGACTCTGTCGACAGCGCCACGGCGCTGATACCCTTGCCCCCTTTACCAGGCGTACAGCGTGGACCGATGCAAGTCGCTTACAATCGCCAGCGCAGTCGCCCATAATGTCGGCGATATGTTTGGCGGTGCATAACGGTCTTCGCAACCATACGTGGAGAAAATGCCATGGCTTCACCGTCTGTCAACAAGGCCCTCAAACCTCGTTTCAAGCTGTGGTTGGCAACAGCCGACGGCGCTGGCGCCGTCGGCGACGGACGCTGGGAACTACTCAAGGCCGTCCAGCGCGAGGGCTCGCTCGCCGCCGCCACGGAGGCCCTCGGCATCAGTTACCGCAAGGCGTGGGGCGACCTCGAGAAAGCGGAGCAGGCTCTGGGATTCAAGCTCATCGAGAAACATCGCGGTGGCGCGCGCGGCGGCGATACACAGCTTACACAGGCCGGTAGGGACTGGGTCCAGGCCTATGGTCGATTTCGTGTGCGCGTCGAGGAGGCGATCCAGGAGGCATTCGACAGTCAGCTCATGCTCGCGGTCGGCTAAACAGGTACGGAAGGAAAAAGATGAGAACCATGAGTACACTCTCAAATAGGACACAAAAGCGTGCAGGATTCACCCTGATCGAACTGATGGTCGTCATCGCCATCATCGGCATTCTTGCGGCGATTTTGCTGCCCGCTCTCGCGCGCGCCCGCGAGGCTGCTCGCCGCTCGAGCTGCCAGAACAACCTCAAGCAGCTCGGCATCTGCTTCAAAATGTATGCCGGCGAGGCCGAAGGCGCGGCCTTCCCCCCGCTCTGCCCAGGCCACCAGTGCCACGACGGCACGCGGATAAGCTATACGTCTGCGTTCTGGGGGCCGGCCCTCTATCCCGAGTACTTAACCGATTACACCGTTCTCTTTTGTCCATCGGACCCAGGCCCCGACGAATCGTTGGCGGAAATCAGGGATCTTGTCAATCAGGGCGCTGCCGAGATACCAGAGCGCTTCATCGACTTCTCGTACATGTATCTCGGGTGGGTTCTTGTGCGCGACGACGAATACCTGGGCTACCGAAACGCCGTTAAGGCCAACGAGGTCAAGCCCGCTCCCGGCTTCAAAATCTTGCCGGAGACCTTCGTCTTGAAGGACATCAATCTGTCTGGCACCTCCGCCGCCGGCAAGGGCTACGGGAACAACCAAAGCGATACCATCCTCCGGCTCTCCGACGGCGTCGAGCGCTACCTCGTCCTTGACGTCGCCGACCCGGGTCTCAGTTCGAGGGCTCAGAGCGTTGTCCCCGTGATGTGGGACCTGTTTTGCGCGACACCGCTCATGGACCGCAACCAGTTCAACCACGTCCCTGGAGGCAGCAATTGCCTCTTTATGGATGGCCACGTGGCGTTCATTAAGTACCCTGGGGACTTCCCCATAACGGAAATGTAACCGTTCAGCTGGCAAAAACTTGACCAGCGTTGTAGCGCAGGCGCTGTCTCTTATACACATCTCCGAGCCCACGAGACCGTACTAGA